>JACCDR010165692.1_pt1 | contig 30910 bp, 66 predicted proteins | sample 7446431 | NCBI WGS metagenome assembly JACCDR01 (sample SAMN15323443, study PRJNA562643) | freshwater metagenome | isolation source: river surface water | place: USA:Blue River Watershed | collected 2017-08-17
TATAGTGTTGGATTTTAGACCACAACACATTCTTAGGAATTTCATGAATTTCCTTGCCGAATCTTTCTTTAACTGCACCCGGAAAGTCAGCTAGTACACCGTCTAAGTCAACATATACGGTTATGTGTTCAATAATCATTATGATACTCCAATAAATTTCTTCACTTTTTCAATATCTCTTGAACTAAGATGCGGCACTGCCGAACGCTTAATCGGAAAAATAGCCCGCTTTGTGATGGGCAGGTTCGAATCAGCCAACACAACATCCCACAAATCTTGCATAGTTTCATTAATGCTATTTGATCTAATCATTAATTGTAGTTTAATAACATCCAGCATTGAAGTCAATGGATGTTTTGTGTTATTCAAAATGTTATTTTGAGTCCTTGCAGCAACTGCAACCACGAACATTAAAATACCACACAGTGCCTGTTTGTCAAGCCCTACGCTAGAGTTACCTTGCAAAGTATCAAGAACTTTTCTAGTTTGTTTTTCTTTAGTTACAGAAACCGTAGCTCCATATGCACTATTTACCTCTCTGTAAGCTTCATATACCGCAGTTACCACTGGGATAGCTTCGGGGGGAGTTGAAGCAAAAAATGCGTCCACACTATTAGGTTTCGGTTGAGCTTTCTGAATAAATTTTTCTGTAACCGTCCCGTATGCACTTTTCAAGTTCTTCAATACTTTTTTATTGGCAGCACTGGCAACAACTATTGATTCAAGAATAGGCTCGGCTACTTCAGGCACAGTTTCAAGCAACTGCTTACCATCATTACCTCGTCTACCAATAGTTTCACTCAAACGGTCTTTCGGCAAAAATTTAACGAAAGCCTTGAGGAAATCCTTATTTTTCATGATATCACTATATGCCAAATTGACAAAATTGATGTTGTTGAATACTTTTGCCCGTTCATCATCTGACTGATCAAGAAGGCTCTTAAGGGTTTTAACAGTGTTGCCAGAATCCAACAGAGTCAGTAGTTTGTTAACATTCAAAGTCTTATCGGCCAGAACATGGCGAACGTTACCACCAGCTTTCCAAACTTGAACTGCATATTCAAGACGACGCGGAGATACAACTTCCTTTCCATTTTGGTCCAGACTGTTCCACCATTCTACTGCACCTTCCCCAGCGGTATCATACTTTTTGGTAAAGTAGGACAAAACTGGTTTGTATGGAACATCAACAATAATTTGAAAACGGTCTTTCTGGGCCGGGTCCAATTTTTCAACATCGTACTTAGTGTCTTGATCTTCATCGTCATCCGGGTTAATAGCAGCCCAAATGAAACGCAAATTCGGAAACTTAACACCATTGATGCTTTTGAACTGAATAAGTTCCATAACAGCATTCCTAACTTTCTTAGGAGCGCGGTTAAGTTCATCCATAAAAATGGCTTCAATTTCCCCATTATGGAAACCTCTCGGACGAACAAGATCAAGAACGGGTACGCCGTTTTCATCTAAAGTATCTTTAGGCACACCAACAAAGTCCACCCACGGGTCCATTGTGGCAGCACTGAAATATTTCCACTTTAGATTATGTCGATTGAATGCTTCAATGATGACGGCAGTTTTACCTACACCGTGCTTACCACGGAATAGAACATTAAAGTCGTTTTCAATCCACAGATCAAGTTCTCTATTATCAAACATAATTTCCTCCAAAAGATTAGGGGCAGGTTCACTTTAGCAAACCTGCCCCCAGAGGTCAAGTACTTTCTACTTAATTTTTACCTGTTTACTTACTCAGGAGGCGCGGTTTGCTACTAAGGTAAAAGTTAGTGATTTCCTCGATCTTGTTCATCCTATGGCTATCAATGTTACTGAATTGCTTATCAGTAGCCTTAAGCGATCCCCAAACATCCATGTAGGACGATTTGTGCAATTGCTTAAGTGAATCATTAGTCAAGTGGGCAATTTCTACACCAAGCTGGAAGTACGGCTTTTTCGTATCCTTCAGCGAAGATTCAGCCACGTAGTAGAACATCAACGACATGAACTTAACCACATCAGTATACGCTGCCTTGCTTGCATTCCGGTTAAAGTTTGCGAACAGTGCTTGCAATGCCGTGTAGCGATTCTGACCATCTACTGACACATTATCAAGAGCCTCTTTTACAGCTTGGTTGAAAGTGGCCTCAGAGGTCAAATCCAAGCCATTCTGCTTCGCAAGATTCCTGATGTTGTTGATGATAGAACGACCAACATTACCAGCTTGGATAATATTCACCAGCACGGGCGTAATCACTTGAGGGTCAACATGCTTGATTACTCGTTCAGTCTGACTAATATCATCCTGAGTAACCAAGTCTGACAGTTTATCTTTAGCGATAAATTTGCCGAACTTAGTTAGATACTCGTCCTTTTTGACGATATGTTCCACAGCATCAGTCTGGAAGTTGATGTTGTTGAACACCTTCGCACACTCTTCATCACTTGCGGTGAACAGGTTTTCCAGTTTCTTAGAAATTGAACCGTGTTCGATACGCACACGAAGTTGCTCAAGGTTGAGTTGCTTATTGGGCAGAACATCACGAAGGTCACCACCATCCATATGAACTTGCAGAGCAAATTCAAGACGACGCGGAGATACCAGAACATTCTGTTCAGGGGAGAGTGCTTTCCACCATTCAACTGCACCGATGCCAACATCCGTACCGAACTTACGGGTAAAGTAAGCCCTATCCGGCTGATACGGAATGTCTAGAATGATCTGGAAGCGGTCACGTTGAGCTTCATCCAACTCTTCAACGTCATACTTAAGGTCTTGCTCATCATCCTCGGGGTTGATGGCACACCAAATCATACGAAGGTTGCGGAAAGGAACACCGTTGATGCTCTTGAACTGAATAAGTTCCATAACAGCGTTTCGGACTTTTGCCTTAGCGCGGTTGAATTCGTCCAAGAAGATAGCCTCAACTTCATCATTTTGGAAGTTTTTCGGGCGGATAAGTTCAATGTAGCTTTTATCACCTTCACGAACTTCTTTGGGGATACCTACGAAGTCAACCCACGGGTCCATTGTGGAAGCAGAAAAATACTTCCAATTCAGACCGTTACGTTCAAATGCCTGCTTAATAACCGCAGTCTTGCCCACACCGTGACGACCACGGAGCAGAACGTTGTAATTGTTCTTAATGTAGAAATCTAGTTTTTTATCGTCAATCATTTGTATGCCTCCTAAGCATCAAGTGTCGTTAACTATACCAACGCATCTACCGATTGTCAACCACAAATTTCAAATTTTTTGTGTCTACGGGGTTGCATTCTATATATGCCTGTGAGAGAATGCAAGCCTTAATTGACGGAGACCACTTATGAGCCAGTATATTTCTAACGAAGAACATTTCAAAATTGCACGGGAGCTTGAAAGGCACCACGCTATTTTTGAACGTATCTGGACTTTCAGTAGAATTAAGTTTGTGAAAAACAACAAACGGATTCCTACTGCTGGAGTACTGTTCAATAAAAAGGGCGATTGCGTAGACTTTATTGTAAACGAACAATTTTGGGAGCGTCAAACCTTTATTCAAAAGTGTTTCGTTCTATCTCACGAATGCCTGCACATTTCCCTCAATCATGGTCGTAGGGCAACCGAATTCTTCAAGAATAAGCATTTGGCTAAAATCTCCAACTATGCCCAAGATTTGGTAATCAACCATGCATTGGTAAACAAGTATGGATATCTCCGTGAAGAGGTAGACCCTCTAAACGCTTACTGCTGGCTAGATAAGCTTCTTCCCGAAAGAACTGACCTTACGGAAGAGGAAAACTATGAGACTTACTTCAATGCTCTGATGGATGAACTTAAAAAGAATCCAGAAGAATTTGAGAAGATGATGCAGCAATCCCAAACTGTAGATGACCATGATTTCAATCAAGGTAATCAAGGTGAGGGTGAAGGTGAGGATGGGGATATTGACGGTAATGCCGATAAGGACGATTACGATTTCATGGATACTGATGAGTATTCAGACGATTTCTCTGATGTAATCGACCGCATGAACGACGAATTGACCGAAGATGAAAAGGAAAGTCTTAAAAAATTCGTTGAGGAAAATGAGGGGAGTGATGGAAAGCAGGGTGGTATTCAACCTCCCGGTGAAAATACTCCCGGAACTTCTGCTGGTGGTAAGTGGGTATTTGCCAAGAAGAAGCCTATTAAGAAGCGTAAATGGGAAGCTATCGTAACTGATTGGGCGAAGAAGCGCATGACTGAGACTGAAAAGGAAGTGGACCAGTGGGTTCACAAGAATCGACGTTTCACTAATGTTGATACTGGACTTATGCTTCCAACTGAATACGAAGTAATGGATGAATTTGAGGATGAAGATGTAATTGAAGCTTGGTTCTTCCAAGATACTTCAGGCTCATGTGGCGGCTATGTTGATAGATTTTTTGCCGTAGCTGAATCTATGCCTGAAGACAGGTTCAATATGAGACTATTCTGTTTTGATACTAAGATTTATGAAACTGATCTTAAGTCTCGTAAACTATATGGTTTTGGTGGTACGTACTTCCATATCATAGAAGAGTTTATTCAGCGTAAAATGCGGGAGGACTCAAAGTTGAAGTACCCGGATGCAGTTTTCGTAGTTACTGATGGTTATGGTACGGATGTTAGCCCCGCCAAACCTAAAAACTGGCACGTAATTCTTACGCCGCAGCATAGTAAAGGTAATTTCCCAGATAAGTGTAATTTTTATGATCTTGCGAAATACGAGTAACCTATAAATATTACAATAATATGGTATTTGTATGGATGATGTTTCTGTAATAGGTTGTTGGGAACCCGGATTCTCCGAATATGAGCAATTAATAGAATGGAGAATCTGGGCACAAACCCTATATGCCTATGATATTAAACAGTGGCATATGGTTGGTAACCAGCATCCTAATGGTGGCGGGTATGAGAAATATAATTCTCTAGACGATGCAATACTAAGTTGCTCCGATAGTACAATAATACTATTGGAACCTTGGTATGGAGAAGAATTGCAATATTTTATTCATCCAACTAGAGCAACATATGTTTTTGCAAATGCTAGTTCCAATTTAGAACGATATAGGCAATCAGCTATTTCTGTTAGGATAAAGACGCCATTACCTATAGATATGTTTGCGGTGTCATGTTTAAGTATGGTACTAAACGATAGGTTCATAAAAAATGAGTACTGATTTACGTACAGAATTAAACGATTGTGATAACGTTACAGGTTGGACCTCCACTGGTTCTGGTTTGGCGCTTAACACAACTACCGGAGACCGATACGAAGGCACTGGCTCAATCGAAGTACAGCATTCCAACGCTAACGCTACCACTTATACTTCTCAAACTTCAGGTGGTGGGGGTACATTTAACTTAAATTTATCAAACTCAACAGTTTATGTACTGTTAAAAGATAGCTTAGTAAACTCATTTGCTAATGGTGGCGTACAGATAGTTCTTGGTGATGGTACGGACAGAATTGGATATTATGTTGGTGGCAACAATGCTGTAGGATTATCGTTGTCACCATTCTTTCAGGTTTATAAATTAGATGTATCTGTAATTGTTACTACCCCCGGTTCATTTGCCGTATATGCTGGTTCAGAAGCTAACTTAGCTCAAACTGCGGTAACTCAAGTAGGTATAGGTACTCTACACCTTGCTAAAGCTGTTGGTACGGTGCCTAACCTACGTATAGACAGAATTACATACATTACTAACGGCAACTACGCCCTAAGAATCAATGGTGGAACTTCGGGCACGCCAATGACTATGGCCACTGTTGTTTCAGATGATATTGCGAATGGTTGGGGTATGGTGGGCAATCCACTAGGTAAACAGTATCAATTCTTTGCTCCTACAGAATGGGGTAATCCAACTGCTACAGCCAACCATTATTTTAGTGCATCTGATGAACAATGGTTCTGGATTGGCGATAATGCTGGCGGTCATACTGTTGCTGCTGGTAATTTCAATTTTAGAGTAACTGGAAACTCTACTGACACCGAATCTTTTGTTTTAACTAACGTAGTTATCGTAAACACTGGAACTAGAGCGGCATTTGATATATCCAGTTCTAACGTCAATACTTTAAATTTAACAAGCGTGACGTTTACTAATTTGGGTGCTATTACTGGTCCAGCGCAAAGTGTGGGTAACAAAACTTTTACGAACATAACATTAAACAACTGCGATCAAGCTAATCTGGGAACAGTTGATATTATCGGGTTAACTGTAAACGGTACAACAGATGCTAACGGGGCCATTATATTGGACACCGCAGGGGATTCTGATAATATCATTGGTGCATCATTTACATCAGATGGTACAGGCCATGCGATCTACATTACTGCTACAGGTTCTTACGATTTTGATAACTGGCAATTTTCTGGTTATGGTGCAGACGGCACCACCAATGCTGTAGTTTACAATAACTCTGGCGGTGCAGTTACGATCAATATTCTAAACGGTGGTGATACGCCAACTGTTAGAAACGGTACAAGCGCAACAACAACAATCAACAACTCTGTAACTGTCGCTATATCTTCTCTTACTGAAGGTACAGCCGTAGTGTTTGTGGCTAATGAAACTGCCGGTACAGTGACAGCCGGTGATGTATTAAGTTCAGGTTTTGCAGATGGTAATGGTGAATACAGTTTTTCAATTAACTATGAAGGTGCTTTTGGTGCTGGTCTAGATGTTATAGTTAGAGCTAGAAATCAAGGTATAGCGGTAGCTGCCATATTAGATGACGGTGGTGTGTTTACCGATCAAACATCAAATGCAAACAGTTCAGCTACAAGTGATATGACGTTAACTACAAACACTGCACAATCTTTAAATGATGCATATTATTTTGCTGCGGATGAACAATTTAATAAAGGTCCTAATGGCACTATCCGAATGAAGCTTGATGTTACTGTTGCTCATGGTGCTGGTAATCCAACGATAACATGGGAATATTGGAATGGTTCATCATGGTCATCCCTGACATTTACTACCTCTGATCCAAATCCTAACTGGACTAGTACTGGGATATTTGAATACGAATGGAATACCCCCGGTAATTGGGCTACAACCACTGTAAACTTAAGAGGTCCATACTATTACATTAGAGCCAGAGTATCTACGGCAGGGACTTCAACTAATGGTGCCCGAGGCAGAAAGGTGACATTAGATTCCACTAGATATTTGCCGTTCGTACTTAACACTCAAATTACGTCAGCCGGTCTAAATGTGGTAGCTGTGTGGAACGAAGATACAATTGCTAAATTTTCTCCTAACGATTAAATAAATACTTGTATAACCCGGAGCATTATAAATGAGTATACTTGGAACTATCCTTAACGAAAAAATTCAAAAAGCTTCTAAAGAAGAATTCTTAATAAAAGAATCTGAGAAGAGTGGCATTCCAGTTGATGTGTTAACACAAGTATACGATAAGGCTATTTCAGAATCAGCTAATGTTATATTAGCTAAAGGTAAGGTTTACAGTTTCATAAAATCTCAAATTGTTAAAGAAGATGAAGATTCTAGTGAAGATCGCTATTATCGCATTTGGGACGGCAAGGAAAAGCGTTGGGTTAGTAAAGCTAGCAAACAGCGTGCTAGACTTAGAAGTAGAGTAGATACGCTAGATAATGAATACGGTGCTTACCGTTATCAACTAATAAGGGTTGACTCAGAGGGTAACAGACTCTAACTTTTAACGTAAGAGTCTGTTGCCTTATCAAAGAATTTGGCATCAACGTCGATTTCAACAGGTCTCTTTAGCATCACAGCCTGATCCACGTAACTATTTGTGTGTACAGGCTTTGCACCATTTGCCCTATCAATAGACCATGTGATGTGGTACTTGCCACCATTAGGGCGATTAACTCGACCATCAACTTCAACTAAGAACCCCTCAACATCTTCACCATTGTCAATGTAGCCAATAATTAATACTTGTTTGGGTTGTTCGGGGGTCTCTCCGTTTTTAACACCAAAAGTTTCTGTGATGTGATGACCTAGAACATTAGGATATTTTGGGGGGAACAACGTCATAAGTTTACGTCTAGAACCTTCCTCAATTTCATATCCATTGTACATAAATTAATCCTCTACCAATTGTCGCATTTTACCAATCAAATCAAAAACATCAGAGAGACGTTCATCTTCAGTCATATCATTTTCTTCAATAACTTCTTCAATCCCGTCTAAAGCATCTGAAATATGCTCAAAGATTTCATTCAATTCAAGGTCATCCATTTAAATCATCCCAATAAAACTTGTTGCCCACCTTCAACAATAGGAACAATCTGAACATTTTGTCTTTGGCTTTCGGCCAGAGTCATTACAAATTGTTCGGCTAAAGGCTTAGATGGAGCTTCGGTTAGAATATTTCCATTAAGCATAACCCTATACTTAATTTTTGTATCTTCTGAAATTAATGACATAATATTTTACCTCAGTATTTAGCTAATATCAAACTATTTATAGCTAAATTTCGTAGACATGCACTTCAACATCGTGCTTCGAAGCCAATTCACCAATGACCATTACTACTTCTTTATCCCAACTCAATCCCCCTAGACCGCACCCAATCTTAGGCATGGATACGATTAAGTCATTATGACTAGCAAAGTTAAACACCTTATCCATTGACTCTGTAATAGCATCAATAGATGCGTATTTTTTACCGTCTCTACCATAATACTGTTGAGTATAACAGTTTGCCACCCACAATTTAGGAGCAATTGGAATTAAATGCGCTCGACCTAGCATCTTCTTACCAGTATCTTGTTTTTTGAATTCTTCAAATATGACAGGCCATTTTTCTTTTATGGCTTTGGCAACACCGCTACCCATTGCACCCTGACAGTTAACACCATGAGCAACAATGCCGGTCTTGACTTTAGTAATATCATCTTTGATTATTTTTATAAGCATAAAGGGGTCCTCTAATAGAGGCTATAATACCATGAAAATAAAACAAAATCAATCAGATAGCTTTGATAACTCGTCTAATTGTCGTTGTATTTCAGCATAGCGAATATTTTGCTTGGGATCATCTTTGATAAGTTGCTTTTCAATATTCAATGTAGATTGTACTTCCCACACAGTTAGTCTATCGGATAGTTCTAATCTGTGGCTAAACCAACCTAGCACTTCCCATGTAGCAGCCACACCAGCAACAATAGCAGCGATGCAGTACCCAATATAGGATAATTTACCAAACAGGCTTAACTCTTTAAATGACCTACCTACAAAAGGTAATTTATGATCCATTATGTTAAACATTAAAATTCCTCAATATATTGCTCAAAGTCTTCCGGGTTTCTGCTGAGAATATTAACCGCTACATCACTTGGTTGAAGTTCAACATCTGGGATTTTTTGCCAACTGTAACCGCCACCGCGTTCATATGTGTAAGGGTTAATATCAACTTCAGCAACACCATCCGATGTTTTGACTACAGTAAACACATGTTGTTCACCAACCTGTGCGCTAACTGACCCGCAATCAATACCTTTAGACTGTAGGTATTCACAGAATTTATCTGCCATTAAATGACAAATGCCACCGCCAGCATATGTATCTTCATCTTCCTCATCCCATTCGTCGTACACTTCTTGAGCTAATTTAGCAAATACTGGTCTGAGTGATTTTAATTCTTCAAAAGATATATCTTGATCGTGTATTTCTCTAAGTTTCATCGCTATATTTCTCAGGTCTTTGTGTACATATTACACATAAGGGATCAGAACATTTACTTTCTAGCCAACTAAAGCACTTGTTGCAATAATAGGCATCGTACTTTTCATTGTATGATGCCGTTTTTTCTTTAGGCGAACAAGAGCAAGTTGGTTGTTTCACTGGAGATACTTTTGTAATTCGGTGAATCCTCCCACATAGGTATCACCGTGAAAAATTTGAGGAACGGTTCTAATTACAACATTGCTACCAGCTTCGGTAACTTTCATTTGTACAGCATCTTTAGATACTTGTCTAGGAATATTGAACTCTTGGAAGGTCAATCCTTTAGACTTCAATAAACTTTTGGCATGCATGCAATAGCTGCACCCATCTTTAGTATACAGGGTATACTCACTCATCAACTTCTCCTTTATTCTTTATCTTCTTTATCTTTTTCTGGGCGACCAACTTTTGGCATTTCGTCTCTTAGAGCCTGTACATCTTTTCTCTTTAGAAGATGGTCCCTACGGCCTTTTTCTGGCTGGAAGGACTTTAGAGTACCATCAGCAACTAATTGACGAATTCTAGACATGCTGACTTTTAGCAATCGCGCAGCTTGAGCACTAGTAATGAATTCTCCAGTTTTACCGGGAGGCGGCGCTCTGTCGAGGTCTTTATCTTCATCATCAATTTCGATGATGTACTGTTCTAGCAAATAATTTAGGAAAGACTTTTTCATGATTAAATTCCTTTGTGGGTTTAAGGGTATTTATCTTAATTAGCCTTCCTACAATCATAATTAACCATATCGAAACCGGAAATATGTACCTTTTCACCAGTTAGTGTAGTATACTCAAAAATGTATACCTCTTCACCAAACATTTCTTGTTCATAGACCACGGCATCGCCCCTATATTTGAAATTTAAGCCGTTGTCATATTTATGGACGCATGAGGTAACTACATGTTCGGGCGTAGAAACCACAACTAGTGGGGCATCTTCAGGCTTAACTTTAGTTGCACATGCTGACACAGCCAACATAAGTGCTAATAGTAATACTTTATTCATGATGCTTTCCTCTGTTCTTCATCCTCAACAACATCTAAACTCATGTTTTGAATAGAGTTTTGAATTCCATTTACATTAAGATAATCTTTGTTGTAAACCCAACCGTTTTCTGTCATGAAGCCCCATCTTTTTACTTTTGGTCCAGTAATAAAGATAGTATTAGCTCCATTGGAGTCTTTCATTTTAAGCCTATGCAAGAACCAAGGTTGATGAATATTAAAATCACCAACCCCTCTTTCTACAACCCCTTGTTTAGTTTCTTCATAGTATCCACCCGATAGAATGAATGATGAAAACACATAAGGGTGATCGTGCAAATCTCTATCCATGTCACTAGCTCTAATCTCGTGATAGTATACATTGAAGAATTTGTTTTCTGGGATAAGATGCCAACGTTTTAGATAACTTTGGCCGACAACAACATCGGGGTCCCTACATTTAACGTTTTGTTCTATCTTTCTTACAAAATATTCAGCAAGCTTAATTTTCAAATTCTTAAACATAAGGAACTCTCCTATACCGTTTTACTTATTGTTTGATAAAGCTTCAAGTATTGCTTTGCGTTTAGCCTCTTCTGCTTGCACATCCGCTAAGTAACCACTATCAACTTCTTTTTGAATTGAATCTACCAGAGAGAAAGCATATTTTACTAAACCGTCTACATCTTCTTGACGGGGGCCAGCGATCATAACTTTAATAAGGTCAACTGCCATAGCGCCACGGTTTTCAGCGCGTTGTATCAGAGGGTCTTTTTTGGGGGGTTCGCCAGTATTGGGTGCGGCTTCAACTTTTTGAAACATTTGTTCAACCGGAATTTCTTGAATTGATTCTGTTTGACTAACCTTTTTCTCTTTTTTGGGAGGTAGCAAACCTTTTTGAATTAGTTCATCTTTGTTTGGCTTTTGGTCCTGAATGATGGTAGCATCTTCAATTTCATCTGGGGTTTTAAATGGAAACTTGTCACTCATTTATTGTTCTCCTTTATTTGAATGATTTTATTATCTCGTGTTTGAATTCTTCCACAACTCTGGTGTTTAGAGTTATGACATGGCTCATATCGTTTCTGGTCAATTTCGTCATTGCCTCATTAATAAGTTGAAGCATAACTTGTATTTTAGAAATTATTGCTTTACTATGTCTACTGACGTATTTGGTATCTAGAATTCGAATACATTTTTTGTTGCTATCAGAAATAATCAATTCATGCACTTTGTTGTTGGAATTCGATAAACAATAAATGTTCTTGTAGACGTATACAAATCCGTTACCTAAGACATACAGGAATACATCAGGGTCTGGTGAGTACATTGCAGCATTGAGAGTTTTAATATTTTCTTCTAAGATTTTGTTCAAATCCGAATCCAATACATTTGTCTTTATCAACGCTAGCATATCAATGCACTATTATTGGCTTAGTCAAAGAGTAAGTCACTGCAATCTTTTGAATTATTTCTTCATATGTCAGTTTACCGCCCTCATGCAGTTCAGTTGGGGGTAATTCTTGCAGTCTTGTGGTATCAATTAGATTCAGGAATGCATTAATACCTTCCTTGAACAATTCAGTTTCTTCTTTACCAATATACCTGAAGTCAATTAGAGTTATTTTTCCTTGACCTTCATGCTTACCAAGAGCAACGGCGGCAATATTGCTATGTTCAGTACCTTCGATTTCATAAGTTATGACTTCATAAACTGCGAAAAACTTATCAAAGAAGTTAATAATAACTTCCTTTTCATTAAATGTAGTTATTCTGTCAATATAGGGAATCTTAATAGAACTGTTCTTTATTTCGTCTACAATTTCTTTAAATGTAATAACCGCAGACAGTCTGGCTAATTCGTTTGAATCTACTTCAGTCATATATCCCCGCTATGTATTAGAACAGGGATATTATACCACAAACAACTCTATACAACAAGTAGACGATACCAGAAGTAATAACTGCTGATAACATCACCCAGAACCATTCCCCTCTTTGAAAGGATTTAACTCTTTCGAAAAATGATTTGAAATTCATTATCGTCTCAACCAATTAGCTAATTTGGAACCAACGCCACCAATGTCATATTTCAATAGAGCGAATACTACTGCAATTAGAACAATGGTTTTGATTTGAGCAGCAGGCCATAGAACACCAAGCAAGAGTCCCAAACCAAATGCTGAGAACCCCGGCATATCATCTAGCCATACTCCCATAGCCTTAATCTTACTGGTCATTGAATTTAAGAAATCGTACATTATGTTTCACTCCTGAACAATATCGAATCTAAGAATATCTGTACCATCTAAATTTAGAACTGGCACTATGTTGAACACGCATTCCTGATATTTATCATCTAGTTCCCAACCTCTAGGAGTGTTGAGAATCTCAAACGTAACTTGTAGGCCACCAGAAGCGTTTAGAGACACTTCCCTAACTACATGGCTAGTATATTCGGGTGGAGGTATAACTTTGTTAGAACGCACTACAGGAGTATCTAGCCATGCCCCAAGGTGATGTTTGTGCGCTGAAAAATCATTCAATAGTTGTTGTACATCCACATTTACGGGAATAGAATCAAGATGTAAGGTATACTCTTTCATATTGTCCTCAAAGAAAAAGCCCTCCGAAGAGGGCGTTTGTTATCGCAATGTCGTCTCTAGTTCAGTTAAGAAAAATTTAGCCTCTTCAAGATTTCTCTCATTGTTGTAATTAAAGAATCTATTTTCAAGCTTGGTAAACGCTTCAATATTAGAAACTGAAACGGTAAAAGTATTCAAGGTTCTTTTTGCTTCGGTTCCACCAAAAGTACTCTTGAAAGTTTCAACCAAAGCTACGGTTAGTGAACCTCCAGTTCTGGTTACGAATATTTGTCTAAACTTTACGCCTTGAGCTTCTTGTCTGTGCTTCAAATCTACAACTGACAAGCCTTGTTCTTTGTTTATCTTTACTGTAAACCCGGAAATTTCTTTTAGAATGCTATCTACAATTGTATCAACTGTAACTGAAGCATCTGCTGCCCATGTAGTTTCTTTTTCGTCTGTCTTAGCCATTAGGTTATCTCCTTAAAGTGATATACCCTATTTATGTGGCCTAATTTTTACTGATCCTGACTAACAAATTCTTTGTGATTGATAATAAGATCACGAACTTGCTGCACGATTGCAGATGCGTCTGAACCAACCGAATCATAAAAATCAATAATATACATGCTACTTAAAGAATTTGTGGTAACTACAATCTGTAAACAGTGATGTGGTTTGTAACTATTCACATTAAGTCCGGGATTCATGTATTCAATCGTATAACTGTTTAACTGGCTTTCACCTTTAAATGCTTCTAGAACTTTCAAAATTTCATTTGAAGTTTCTCTAGCCAATTTGTAAGCTAAATCATCTTGGGTTAGATATTCAGAACATCTGATTTCGAATAATGCAACATCCCGCAGAAAAAATGCGGTTAACAATAAGATAACAGAACATAAAATTAGTATAATTGCTTCCATGCGCTAATTATACACTACTTTCTCAGAGGAAACAAGTTCACTTTTGTAACTTTCTTGAGTAGTTCCCAAACTTCATCATAAAGTTCGGCATCAAGTAATTGCTGCAATTGTTCCTTTTCGGCATCTGACGCAATTTGGTAAAATCGAAACATTTCCATAGCACCAATATTACCGGGATACGCAGCTTCAATGATAAAAACATCTTTAAGACGCATGATTATACAACCTTATCAAGCTCAATACGGCTTGAAATCAAAAAGTTTAATTTCAGATTCATATATCTCTTCTATGGCAGAAATGAATTTAGAATCTTGTAATAGGTATTTACGTTTTGGATCATCTGTGGGGATTTTTTCGTTCGTATTCATGAACGGAAGTGTTATCGGCATATCATACTGCCATTCATTTACCCACAAATCCACAAATTGTTCTTCCAACTTATTAAAATCTAGAATTTTAATGTTAGGTGGAAGGGCACCATTTAATCCACAATAGTAATAAAAATCTTCAGCGTATGTTACCTGTTGTCCTTCTCTATACGAATCCAGTAGAAAAGTGTAATACTCTTCAAAACTAACTGGTTTTTTAGTCTTTGGTAAACCTAACTTATTGCCACCATTATGATTTTTAGTTAGAAACAGATACAGACTGACTATTCTGTGGAAAGTGTTTCTCTTTACTGTAAAGATATCATAGCTTAATAACTTATCACCGTATATTTTGTAAGCGTCTTGTAAACATGCATGTTGCCCCATCAGAGGCTCACGATCATTAAGTTTACACCTGTGAAGTAGATGTTCAATAGATACCCCACCAGTTTTGGGAATATGTATGAATATCAGTTTGGGATCGTTCCACATCATCTGTGGTTAGCCTTTGAAGCAATCTTTAGCGCCAATGAAAACAGGATCAGTAAATGCTATTTCTTCTTCATCATAGACTATGACAACTAAAGATTCTACTAATTTTTTGTTCAGTATTTCCATTTCTGTAAGATTGTTTATTAACCTGTTTCGGGTAATAACCGAAGATGCTTCTCTACCCGGAAAAGCTGTAAATCGCTCATTAACAATATCGTATAGTTCGAACAATGTGTTCTGAGGTAAATGAGAAAAGAAATTTTCGTAATAATTGCGTACTCGTTCTTCCATGTTGCTCATTTTATAGGTCTTGCTCCTATGTAGGCAGTATTTTCCCATGATGATGGGAATAACTCTATGTCGAAACCTATCCCACAAAAATCATTAAAAGGTTCCATTCTTAAGAAATCTATATTCATTTCATCAATACGATAGTTGAGTATATTGTTTCTGTCCCCATATTGTAGTTGTGCAGGAACTGCAAAAACATACATTCCTAGTGCTATATTTCCCAATAGAGTGTATAATTCACTGGCAACAGCACATCTATCAGCCATTGCAGCATCTTGTTTAAGATCGGCTATCTGAATGAATTCAATATCTTCATGCATACCAAACATTTTAGTAAAATCATCAACCCATACCGGAATCGTTTGGGCAAACTCATCACCAGAAAATGTTCGACTAATCATGTATCCCAAAAACTTTTCATTATTACTATTGAATATTAGAAAAGTTTCTTTTAACATGACTAGTCCCCATAAACTAAATTAGTACCAACATATTTACTTTCAATTTTACCGTATAGTTCAAAAAATCTATAACTTTGTAAAAAATTAATATTGAAGTCTAATATAGTTAGATTTGCTATCATAGTATCCTTTTCGATACATGGGAGAAGGGCAGGTACTACTACAATGTCATCCAGAATACTTTCGCAACGACATATCAGTAGATGTAGTCGTTGTATTTCATACAAAATATCTATGTTTAAAATCGTATGTACTTGACTAAATTCATCACCATCCTTTGAACTAATAAGTTTGGTTTCCCAGTCAACCCACTCAGGATTATTGTCGGGTTTGCTATATCCTAAAAACTTATCAATAGTTGAATTATATACAAGATGTACTTCGTTATTGCTATAGTATTTCAATTTTGATCTTTTATAGCCTCTCTGACTTTGATCGAATTGAACCAGTCCGTAGTTACACTATATGTTCGACCTCTGTATGTTAAACTTTTCGGTTGTGCCGGAAATAGTAAAGTTTCAACAATAGGTATTAGATACCAATCCATTATTTCGTCTAAACGGTACAGAGCTAAATCTCTACCATAAGTTTCTGCTTCCAATGATAACGATATTTTATAATTTGTAAATAAGTTCTTGATATCCTTTTCGTCTATCACATCAGCGGCTGTCAAGTCACCCCAATTTATTAAAGCATATGAATTACCCGGACTGTAATACTTCCGGTATATCATAAACATTTCAATTGAGGGATTGTAAACGGCATAGCCTAACTTTGATATCATAAAATCTTTATCCTGCGGTATATCAAACATGGCTATAATTTAAAGTATGAGTTTTTAAATATTCGATGAATAAGATATCAGAAGTATACGCTTCTTCAAAATTAACGGAATTGGGAGGCATAAACGGTACAACCAATATATCTTTAAAGTATCTATTATTCTCAGGCGTGCCACTATAAACACAATTATTTGTTATTTGTTGAAGACAGTATATGAGAAGAGTATGGGGGGATTTGAAAGTGTTTTTTCCTAAATCATCCCACTCATATTTAGCACCTATCAATGAGGCAAACTTTTCTCTTGATATGCTGTAGAAAACAAACTGATCTATATCCATAACATATATCTCGTTATCGGCATTGCCGTAAAAAAGTCTGGTTCTCTTTTATAATCTTTGGAGAAATGAGAATCCTCTGGACGCGAATATACCAATAGTATCATATTATCGTCAATTTCGGAATAGGTAATATTGCCTTTATTTATGGAGTCTTTAATCAAGTAAAAGTTACTTTTTAAACTATATGTGTAGTCGATCCAGAATGGCTTATCGTCCCAAATGAAATATAATTCAAGAGAATTACCGTAATCAATATTCCAATTGAGCCAAGATTCACGAACGTTGTGATAAAAAGCTATTAACTCTGGTCCGTCATCCATCCACCTTACCTACAAAATATCATGCACCGGGAAACTCATATTATATGATATGTCCACTATAACATTATTTACAATTTTTACAGGAATTACCTCACATACTAGTGAATACCAGTCATGCTTGAAGTCGGCTAATATGGAGGCAGATATTTCAGTTATATCTGAAAATCTATTGGCGTCGTTTATGTTATCAACCCATAAAGTTTCGTCCCATCGTATTTTTAGGAACTGTTCGCTTCCGGGATGATACACAACTAACATTTAGATCACTTTGAATACTATAGCATCTTGAAACTTTGGGTGAATTTCATCACAAAAAAATCCGGCTTCAGGTACTATAATGATTTGTTGCTCTTTAATCATACGCGGAGTAATAATGTTCATGTGTACTGCCCTACCCACATGATACTGTGAAGCTTCTAGGAGGTCGTCAGAGTTGATTCTACTGAGATACCAATACGTACCGTCACCCCATGTGTAGGTCCCTGATACAGTCACACCCCTATTTGAAGTATACGCCAACCATTGCTCGGTCGTCTGATTATAAATTCCAAAAATCACATATTGGTCAGTTGTCACTCACACTACCCTTATTATTTTTTACTTGTCTGCACCATATAATCTTCCAAAAAATCCCTATCTAACCTGATGCCATGAAAATAATTATCTTCAAAACTATCTTCAATTGAAAATAACACAAGCGTATTCTTATACACATCGGTTAATTTAATTAAATCCCCAGCCCCATACTGTAACATAATCTCATCAATTAATCGTCTAAGCGGCATGGATACCCGGTTATTATCGCCACCTTCACACCAATGATATGCGGTTTCAGTGCTATTTTTATTGTATATCCCTAACCATTTATCTAATTGTGCGTTGTATAACACAATCCATTCTTCAGGTATTAGCAACTTACTACTCATTTAAATTCCTAAGAACTCTTTTGTTAAGGTTAGGCCAGTTGTATAATCCAAGATGAACTCATCGAATTCTTCAGTACTTGGATCAATCACATTAAAGATAACGATATCTCCGGCCTCAATATCTTCTTCGAATAATTCCTCTGCTCGGTTTAACAATCTTTTAATATATGAATTGAATAGACCGTAATCATCGTTTTCTATAGAAATCATATCTAGATTATTATCAATGTTTCCCCAAAAAAGTTCTGTTGTAACCGCACCACCTTCATCAGCTTCGCTTTCTCTGTAGCATAGGAATTTATCAATCCTTTGATTGTAAAGAACAACAAGGTCTTCAGTTTTAAACATAATAATCAACTATTGTAAAAATACACATATAAGTCTCCAGTGAATTCAACCCATAGAGAAAAGTCTGGATATTCATCATCAACATCAGCCTCGGTTTTAACTAGAATTATAACACCGTTTTTAAAGTCTTGTATGAACTCGCGCCTAACTACTTCATCTTGTCGTATTTTCCATACGAAATCGTATAAATCATGCCAAGTAAAAACTTCTGGGTTATTTGGTCGCCAACAATTTTGCAAATTTCCCCAGAGTTCAGTTTTAGTGTTAAAAATGGAAAAGTAGGTCAGACCATACTTTTTCCAAAAATCAATAGCATTCATTTTCTCCATAAATCACCAAATTGCATATCAAGGTACAAGACGGCAAATTCCAAAAAACTAATGTAATTTGCCCAATCACATTCACCATCAACTATTGGTACTACCTGTAAACTATTGTTATCGCCTACATCAAATACTGGCATATAATCAAAGTTGAACACCATGTCTGGAGAATCAGATAATAACTCATCCATAAATTCAATATAGGTGTCGTTGAATGCATCTTTGGAATATTTTAAAAAGGCATCGGCATTTGGATCAAATATGCAATACTTTTTAAACGTCATAGCTTTTACCTACTCCACCTATTCAGCCTGTGTACTAAATCCATATAATCAATTACTGTTAATGCCATATTCCAATCAGGATATAAGTCAATAATGTACTCAGTATTCACCCCCCTGCGAACCTTATATTTTGTTGGCACTAATAACAGATCATCAAAAAGATGTTTATCACTACTTGCAGTGTCAATATTAAATTTCTTTTTTAGGTTACCTATAACATCCCTAAATGCATCCCACCCAGCATAGGTACTATCAAATAAAGCATCGAGGTTATCTGGTATATTTTCAGAAATACTTAAAAAAGAATCAACCGTGTCATAGTAAGCCCAAGATTCTAAACTTTTGATGTACAGTGTGAACGATGTATTAGAGTAATAATCTTTCATTCCAATATCCCATTCTTGTGATATATTGCAAATAGTTCAGCATACTGCATAAAGTCTAAAGCCATATTCCATTCAGGTTCAATGTCGGTACTATATCCGCCATTATAATGTTCAGAAACATGAAATATTACCGGAACGAATAACAAGTCATCTATTATTGCTTGATTAGATTGCTCCGTAATTTGTAGTATTTTCCTTAATGATGCTGTAAGGTCATCAACTATGTAAAAACTTTCTACTCCTACACTTACTAAAGTAGTGTTAGGATATGACATTGTTGAGGAAAGTTCTAAACCATCTTCAGGGTGGAATTCGATCCACGAATCCAAACTTTTTAAATACATTGCAAACCACTTTTTATCATAATAATCTTTCACAGTTCCGTATCTCTAGACATTGATTAAATCTTTGATATTATAACACAAACTGTGATCAATTACACCATCAACGCATTCTATAACCGTCACATGCTCTGAATCTTTTGTAAACATCTTCCCATTCATAAGATGATTCAAGGTCCATTCTATTGCATCTTCATTAAAAACTTCATATATTTCGTCCCATAAGAAAAACATCACTCCAGTTTGAGGACTATCGAAAATTTCAAGTAAATTAATGTCGTCTTTTAAAGCTTGCTCCATAGTCTTGAGATTGACCCATTTATCTTTAAGTGTGTTGTAGATAACAAATTCTTTCATATGATATCAATCAAAACAATCTAAACTAACTGAAGACGTAAAAACCAAATCTGTTCCGCTGTCACTCTCCCCGTCTATAGGGACCACGATAATGTTTCGGTATACATTGTGCATTAATACACCAAACTTCTCCTTACAATCTATAACTTCGGCATGTGTAAGTGCTGATATATGTCCGAATTCAAAACCATAAAACTCTTCACAATTAAATTTAGTGATTATTTCATCGTACCTTGTATCGTACAAAACGTAAATCATGATTGGTCCGCCCCCATGTGTATATCCCTATACAAATGTTCAGCATAATCAAATTCTCTCAAAGGCTGAATGTCATTTCGGGTGAAATCAATATCGTCAACAGTAATTTTAGTATGTTCACTTCCGTTATAGCATGGTATAACTAACAGATCATCAATCTTACAGTTTAACATATCTGCGGTTTCGTTATTTTCTTCTGGATTTAGAAAACAGGTGAAATAATACAGTGATATTGGCTCGCCCTCATCCTCCCACGCCCAATGAAAGTAATCATGCACACCACGAGCTATCAATAACTTTCCACGGCTAATGTCGTAAACATAAAGAGCGTATACGTTCATAAGGTTTGCCTGCAAAATTCTATAAGTGAAACCGAATCAGAAAAATTTGGATTGCCCTTTTTGATAGACACCACGATGACATATTTCAATGATTTTTTATCTACCGCTGAAACTATTCCGCAAAATTCATATATGTTATTAACATCATACGTAAAAAATGACTTGTTCCTAGTTTTTTGGCCACACAGCCTTACCCAGTCTTCAGTTTCAGTATTGAAAAGTGTGTACTTCATCATATCTTATCCGGGTCAACCCAATCCAATAGACTAAGCATGTTTATAAAATCCAACTCTTTAGTAGGTGTGTAGTATGGCACTAGATACAACTTATTCTTATCTAAATGTTTGGAAATCTCTCTTGCAACAAATTTGGCGATAGCTTGGGTAGTATTGAAAGGTGTGACTTCTCCCCCAACAATTATACTATCCTGCATTCGATATCGACTAAAATCATCAATATCGTCCTTAGAGTCGGAATACTTAGCCACCCAAACTGTAACGTAACCGTCAAAATGCTCATTACGATAACCATTAAATATACAATTAACTTCTTCAAGTTTATCAGTTAAATAAAAGTAGCTACCGTTTCTGGCTAAATATCTACCACTCTCAATATCAAAAACAATAAAACTTAACATCCTAATGTCCTAAATCTGGTTCATACCAATCCCCTAATCTAAGCATTCGCACAAAATCAGCTTCTTTAATTAGAGGACAGAAAGGTACTAGATACATATTTTCTAAAATTAGCTCATTTGGCAGTTCATCAACCAAAACTTCTGCTATGGCCTGTATTATATCAGTTGACGTTACATCATGGGGGGTTTCCCATCGAACTCTAGTTAGTACTTTACTGTATGTCGGCCTAGCAGGATCAGAAAGCCATACCTTGATACCATGTTCGTGAAAATCATCTTTATCGCCATTAATTACCAATTTAAGATGTTTCAATTCTTCTACAAAAATAATACCTTTTTTATTCAGGCTAATAAAATTTCCACTAGAAATATCAAAAAGTACGTAACTTAACATTTAAATCCTAAACATATCTGTAAAATCAACTTCATTCACATCCCTATCATACGGAACCAAAAATATATTATCCGAATACTTAAGCTCAAAATGGTCTAAATCTTCCATTACTTTATATGATACCGCATCATCAATATTTTTCAATCCAGCATACGAACTATACAACCCCATAGTATCTCTGATATTAGAGGAAACTGCAAAAAACATGCAGACATTAAATGTCTTTAGAACTCCATCATAGGCACCCACATAAACACATGCCTTATCTAAATCCGGCGTCCAATATAACATTCCAACATTTTTGTTATTCCTAGAACTACTGTAACGATTAGACAGAATCCCAAGATAAGTTTCTGTTGTTGAGTTGAATACAATATAACTTTCTTCTATACCAAGCCCATACATATCATATCTCGACCATCATATTAAAATATGGGTACATTTCATCCAAACCGAATGGTACTATATGGATGGCGTCACTACCACGTATGCCAACCAATTTATAAGTTTTTTCCAGTATGTCTACAACATAATCTACATCGTCAGTTTTATGGTTTGGAAAAGATAAAATAAAAGTATGTAAATACCTTGGATCAGTATCACTCTTATGTGACTCCCGATGTGGGTTAGTAGATGTTTGAACTTTACTACGACTTTTATTATACACAACCATAAACACATCAGCTTCTGATAAACGTGTTTCCCAATAGGGATATCCACCACCACCCAACTGGAGATTAAATTTTAAGTACTTATCCTGAGTTAAGTTATATACGATATAATATACTTGTTTCATCCTCAAAATCCTTTAACATAACAGCTTTCAAGAAATTAAACTCACAATCATATTTCATCAAATCAAACCTACCCGGAACTACCAGTATTAGATTAAATGTGGTACTGGAAATACTTTCGCAAAATTCAATAATCTCACGATAAGTAAAGAAATGAACCTCCCCATTCTGTTCATAAAAAGTCTCACGATCTATGTTAAATAGAGCGTATCCTTCATGTTGTCTAATTCGTGCCTGTGCCATTATACTTTAACGTAATTTAATGATTTGGTTTAAAGCAATCGAATTTTCAAAACAACTAATGCCTTCATCAAGGGCAGTCATATTCTTGTAATACCTAATCTCAACTAAAATATATCCCCCAGACGTAAAAATATCTTTGTCAATAAGATGGTGAAAACGATCAAACATCGAATTCACGGTCCTATAACATTGTTCTGTTATTCCATGAACTATAAATTCTCTCTTTTCAGACCAACACCATTTGTTGTAGTAGTCACTGATTAACCACAATTCATTGACTGTATCGTATACTCCGTATGATAAATGGCGATTCAATTAAATTACCCCTTCCATGTAAGTGGTTGTGCTTCATTAAAATAAACTACGCCGTCACGAATCGGAACTAATACAAGATTACCACTCTTAACATCATCACTATCCCAAAACATATACTGTAAACCCATCTTATAGATTTCTTTAATCTCATCTAGATCAAACCCCACAAACAATGTGTGAGGCTCATCACCTATAATGACAGGATCAGTTACGTCCTTTCCAATGCCCAACCATTTTTCGGTTACACCATTATAAACCCCAATCCCGTCAGGTAATATTTCACTATCAGGCAATTTAGCATCATTATAACTAAGCTTCTTGGCAACTTCATTAATGTACTCATATTCATTATCAACAATACTAAAATTAGTATTCTGTTCGAATCTGCTTAGAATGGACTTCAAAAATTTAATCATACGCTTTACCAAAAATTAGATTAACATTTAGTCTTAACACTGTCCCAGTCTTCCTCAACTTCAGCAAAAACTTCTGTATGTGGAACCGCGTCAGCATACACTAATTGACCCAACGTATAATCATATGTTTCATTCTCGTCGGGCATATAAGGTATTATTAACACCGAACTTCTGGCAATTTTGTACCGCCTGATCAATTCGTCACCATAAGTGAATGCATTTAATACATCATGTATTCGATATACCTCAACCTTGCCACTAATACCCTTGATAAACGCATCACGATTTACATCGTAATAAACACAATAATCGTAATAATCCCACAAACTATTCATAATGACAACCCATAAATGAAAAAGCCGTTGCCAAATTACTTCAGCAACGGCCCATCATACCACAACAATATTATGAAAATCAAGAAATCGGATCAGTAATTACCAATTGTGGCCCATGTTGGGTTCGTCTAAACATTAAGTTACCAGCATGGATATCCATCCACACACCGCCACCACGCTTTAATTGATTAATTATACTGATAGCGTGCCTAAATCTAGGGTCAATAATCTTTAAATCCTTTCTTCTGGTGGAAGTAGTACCACGGGAAGCCAAAGCTTCTATCACATCAGCAAAATGATCAGTTATTCGAACCTTATATTTCTTAAATAGTTCTTTATTGTACTCATCATCCTCATCGTATTCCGGCGCAGAACCAAACATACTGTGAATGTACTCACTAAAATTACCAAATATCTTATCCCCAAGAAATAATAATTCATCAACCGAAAGATCATCTACAGGGTGTAACCTCTCAATCTCCAAAGTGAATGCAATCAACCCAGTCTTAGTCTTATAAAAATCTATCTTATAAACTTTAGGCAAATACGGATTAGAATCCATACGACCATCTTCAACAATAGACATGATATACTTTAAATAAGCATCATTGTATAACTTCTCTAACGTGTAACCATCCTTATCATACCCATAAGATATTTTTGTTACAGTCCCCGGATCAACTTTATTGTCAACAACAACCGAAAATGCACCCTTGCCTAATCGTTCACCTTTGACTTGATGTTTAAACAAATGGTCAAGTAAATCAAAAAATTCGTCGTGCTCAGTATCTGTCATATTAGACAATGACGAATCAACATCTTTCTTCGATACACCAATTAATTCAAATAGCTTCATAGTTATATCTCACGACAGAGGATCACTAATTACTAATTGTGGACCATATGGGGTTCTTCTGAACATTATATTGCCTTCATGAATATCAATTCCTCCCTTATTAGACCTTCGCAACTTGGAAATGATACTCATAGCATGCCTAAATCTAGAATCAATAATCTTTATACCATATGCGTGACCATAACCTTTACTAGCAGCTTCGATATAACGCATCAAATCGTCCAGCCAGTTATCACTACCTTGACGTTCTAGCCTCTCACTAAAATCTTCAAATATCTTGTCACCAATAAATCCTATCTCTTCATTAGACAATTCTTCGATAGGAAATAATCTCTCCATTTCAATCGTAAATGCTATTAAATTATCCTTGGATTCAAAAAACTTAATGCTGTAAATCTTAGGCAAATAAGGATTCCAATCCATCCTATTATTCTCTGCCATAGCCATAACATAATTAAAATAGCCATCTTTCAATAAAGACTCAAAGGTATATCCGTTACCGCGATACCCATAAGATAATTTCTTAACAGTCCCCGGCTGATCTTGATCTGATACGACCACGGAATATAATCCGTCCCCTAATTCTTCCCCTTTAATACCATGCTGTTGTAGGAATAACTTTAATTCTTCAAAATAATCATGATCAGTCTTATTGACTCCAGATAAAGACTTATCAATGTCTTGCTTGGATACGCCAATTAATTCAAATAACTTCATTCGATATTTCTCGTATAACGAAAGTATTTATTGAGAAATCAGAATATTACCCCCTCAAAGAATTAACTCTAAACTAATTCCAGTAAATTAATACAATCACTAAACTGGATATCACCCGCTACCACATTAACGGCTTCATATCTGCCAGTGTAAATATTCTCAATATCTAATATATCAGTCGTAAAAACTGATTCCATACAAGTCGCAAATGAATACTGCGTAAAGATAGCATAATGGTCACCCCAATACCACGAACATCCACCATTCGTAACATCCGCACATAACCAGTTTTCATTAACAGTATCATAAATACCGAATACTTTAACTTCTTCCATTACTGATTACCCCACTTAAATGCCCATATCGCTGTCAACGCATGATCCACATAACCAAATTCATAAGGCTCATCATATAACCGAATATGAGAAACCATAGCTACTTCCACAAATAACCACTTCTCTTCTACAGTATCATATATCCCATGCTTAATCAAACTAAATGACTCCACACCCGAGTTACCCTAAACGCTTCAGTAAACATTACTTCATCATCCTCAATAGGTATAATTACATACCGACCAGATAACAATTCCTCTTCATCAATTAAATTAAAAGCCCAAATAATAATTAAGATTTGATCAACATTGTTGTAACTATAAGGTTTAACTAATCTACTAATACTATCAGGGTTCCCATTCTCACCTAATAGAACAATTATCCACTTCTCTTCAATCGTATCATATAACGCACTGTAAACCATAATACTTCACTTCAGCATTGTGTAACCTTCGTGCTGCATATCAAAGCAATACGTAACACAAAGGTGTCATAATTACTTCAAAAACCTATCATTAACATATCCAGCTAACTCAATAACACAACTAAAATCTGGAACCCTCGGAAACCCTCCTATCCTAATAAGAGGAACAAGCACATATTCCCCCAACCTTAACCTCTCAACACATATAGCACTACGCTCCATTCCCTTCTTTAATGTACCGTTAATACTCATTACTATCCTTATAGGCTCATGCGTAGCTTCAGCAATTACATAACGATCATGGTAATCCGTAGTCCATTGAAACTTGGAAGCACTATAGTTGTACTCCAACCATAACTCCTTTACTACATCATATATCACATAACCTTCATGAATGTGACTCATTTCAAAAACCTATCATTAACATATCCAGTCAACTCAATACCACAACTAAAATCTGGAACCCTCGGTATCTTCCTAAGTGGCACAATAACATAACTACCTAACCTTAACTTCTCAAAACATATATCCCCAGATTCCATCCCATACATTAAAATAGCATTAATAACTTTTGTTATCTTCATAGAATTGTAATGTCGTAAGGTAAACCTACATTCATAATAATCACGAGTCCATAACATCTTTAAACCTTCCGAGTAGGAAAACCATAACTCATCTTCAGAATCATATATCACATACTCATCCATAGCTACCCTCTCAGTCTCAGTCTCAGTAACTTATACCATAACTATTACAATTAGCAATACCCCATAGCTAATATCATAACAATAACCGTAACATATCCGTAGCTTATATCGTAGCTTACTATCTAAAACCACAATATACCGTAATCCTCACGCATGCGTTAGTATTAATTGGGTGTCCTGATCCCTTATAATTTATGACTTATAATTTATAAATTATAAGAAAAACTCTGGAAACCCCATAAACACTAGGGTTGTGGGGGTGTGGGGTAGGGTGGAATAGAGTGGGATATTGTGGGTGAAAAATGTTTAAAAGTGCTTGATGTAAGTTGTTGTCTAGTATGGCTCGCGCTCACAACAACCCTTGACAATTCCAAACAGTTGAAAAGCTTAGAAAAATTGCCCCACAACTGTTGTGATGGTTAAAAAAGTTGTTGACTATTGTTGTATACTATGGTAGTGGGGGTAGGGGAGGGGGGTTAGTGACCACTCACTCCGGTTTCCCGATTTTACCACAAATCGTCGGAAATGTCAAGCACTTTTTTGTATCAAATTGTAACAGCCATTGAAACAATTTGAAATGTCAAGTGAGAAAATTTCAATCGTAAAATGTTCTGGATTGTGTTACCTCCTGATGTATGTGAGTGTTTACTAACTGTTCGGGTTAATAGTCTGGCGTGCCGTTAGTGATTACTCACCCGACCATTGAACGATGCTTAAAATTGTGAGTCAAGCATTAGTTTTTTTACAATCATATAAACAGCATATTGTCAAGTCCTTTCGATAATGGATAATCGGGACAAGCTATTAGGCTCACGCCGAGTATACTTGATTAAAAGATGGTTGTCAACAATTGTGGCCCAAAATAATTTGCAAAATAGTTGTGGACAATTCTGAAAAATAGTTGTAAAATAGGGTGGTGGTTGGGGGGATGGAGGTTGTATTAGATGGTTTTGACTGTGGCCCAAATTGTACTGACCTCCCTGCCCGCCCCACCACCTACAGTTTATCATGGGATTGATTAAAAGTTAAGGAATGGATTGTTATAAGGATTGGTGACAACAATGGCCCATAGTTATGGATGTTGAAAAATAGTTGGTTGAGGTATTGTATTGTTGTAAAAAAGGGTTTATACTAGGTTGGTGGTTGGGGGTAGGAGGTAATTAAATAAGGCCCAAAAAAGATGTTGTGTTGTTTATTGGTTATGGTATGATGGTGGAAACAACAATTGTAGAGTATTCATTATGTTGAATCGTACTTGGGTTAAATGTGAGCATGGTTATGATCCGATATTGCGTCATGGTCGTGCTAGTCCTGATGGTAGGTCTGCTTTAGATTCTCCCTATCAGATGTTGAATGGTATTCAATGGATGGTATGTAATGTTGGGGAGGACTTAAAGCTTAGTGAGATTGTTGAGATAATTGAGATACTGGTTGAACGTGGTTATGGTCGATGGTATGATGAGGAATATACATTTAATGCTCGGATGGGGATGTTGTTGAACAGGTATGGTGATGGAAATTTTTCTATGTATGGTGGTGATATCCGAGAAGCATTAGAATGTTGGTATTACAATTATCATGGTCGGAATTGATATGCAGAAGGTATTTGGATGGTTGTTTAGGGTATGTTCGTTTGTATCGGTTGTATTTCTATTGCCGTTGTATATTATTCGATATTTTGAAATGGGGTGTTTGATATGTACATAACGAAGGTAATGGATCGAGATATCCGTGCTGTGGAGTATACTTATCAGTTTGGGTATTCGGGTGGTAGGGAGATACCGTTTGATGAGGACGTAATGACACCTGAAGCTCGGTTAGAGTTGGAGGGGGTTGTTGGTCGATTTTTGGGTACATGTGGATATCCGGTGAGGATTGCCAGTGAGGTTAACATTGGTGTGAAGACTCGTCGGATATGGTACACTTTGGTTGTGTATGGATATGATGCTGGTCCTGTAGTTGAACTGGGTGATGCTGTGGTGTTTACCATTAAGTCTTATGTATTGAAGGATTATCTTGCTGGGTATTTTGGTGCTATTGGATTGGAAGGGTTTTTTGATATGAATCGGGTTAACAGTAAGATTGAGTATGTAGAACGTAGGTTGATTACTGAGGCGCATCTTTTTTAATTGGAGATTGTTATGACTTATAACATGGTATCTACGGATACGTTGAATTGGAAACAGATTCAATTTGATTTTGAGATTCTGGATTCTCGGCCTACGAACAGTGACACTTATCGTGAGGCATTACATACTATGCCGGGGCTTGATGATGAAGTGGATAACTGCATAGCCAAACTATTCGGTATTGAACCTGATGCCGTTAACTTGTTTACACAATTTAATTATAACGAATATAAGACTGGTTATATCCAGACTTTTATTTTAGATTTTGAACGGCATTTGGATTGGGATGAGTTGTTTAGAATTAGTGATACTATTCTAAAGCCTATTCTTGTTGAGGCATATTCTACGACCCCGAATTTTACGGTTATTGACTCTGACCGTATTTCTGTTAAAATGAACATTCAAACAGATATTGAATGTAAGAGGGTTGCTGCATGAATAAGCCAAAGATTGAAAAGCGTTTTGTGATTGATTATGACGATGCAGTTTTTTATGTGTGTGAGAAATATGGTTACGATATGAATACTGCGTCTAGGGAAATGGAATTGTATTTGGATAGTTTTACCGATATGAATTTGAACGATGGTGAAACCATTCTGATTGATTTTGTTGCTCACCACAAAGATGCTGTTGAATATCGTGATCGTGTTGCTGCTGGTGCAGATGATGAGGATGATGTATACTACTGCGGTGATGCGGGCATTCTGTTGATGCAAGGTCTTATTGATGAATTTGGTCTAATAACCATTGGGGATGAAACTCTATGGAAATTTTGACAGACAGAAACTACAATGTCCACTTTTACATGCGTAAGCAGCATTTTGTAAGAAACAATGTAAGTGGTGAAGTGTTGAAGGAGTTTTTCGTTTTGTATAAGAATGCACTTACGCATGGGCAGGGGATGGTATTTCTTAATGGTCTGGGTATTAAGGTAGACCGTGTTGAGGCTATCCAGTATAATGAGGTAAAGTGGAGCTAATGTACACAGTACTTGTTAATCTGACTATCAACAAAGGTTATCCGATTGTTGTTAATTACATTACGGACAATGACCTTAAGTTGTTTACTGAGCATAGGGAAAGTGGTAAGCTATTCTCTAAGTTGGGTAATCAACTGATTAAGACTCGATTGATTGAGTCGATTGACACTATTGAGAATGCTAAATGAACTGGCATAAAGTTGATCAGAATGTTCGAAAGGCATTCATCTTTTTCATGGTGGTCGCAACCATTTGGTTTGCGGCTACTGCTATTAATTTGATTTGGCTTTTGCTAGAATTCAAATATGGTCCGTTGTTTCCTGAATGGTTTTACCATCTGATTAACATGGAGATTTGAAATTAAAACTGTTAATATTCATCTGAAGTCTGGAGCTACCTTTTCCGTAGATATGGAAGATATTAAATTTGAAACTTTCTTTACTAGGTGGGAAATGAGTGCTATTCAGTACACCCCAAAAAATTACCCGTTTATTGTTAATTTAGCACATGAAATAAAAAGGGAGGATGGGAGCACTACGTATATCCCGTATAGTTCGATTGAGTATATTAATGTAGATTAGCACCAGCAGGAGATTTAATATGACGACATATAATGAGCTTGTGGGGTCTTTTGAGTATTTGAATCTTTATGAGCACAGACACCATTTTCTTTATGCTGTCTATACAAAGGATGAGGATTTGCCCGGAGCCAACAATATCACGTATTGGGTTGCCAAGGTTGATACTGCTGATGGTGTTCGGTTTGCTTTGACTATGGACAGACA
>JACCDR010352672.1_pt1 | contig 30887 bp, 21 predicted proteins | sample 7446431 | NCBI WGS metagenome assembly JACCDR01 (sample SAMN15323443, study PRJNA562643) | freshwater metagenome | isolation source: river surface water | place: USA:Blue River Watershed | collected 2017-08-17
CCGATCTTTTTCTGATAATCGGCTGTAATGCAACTGCATCAGAGCTTCGGTTGCTGGATCATAAAACTTTGCCATAGGGCAAAGATAATATCATTTCACTTGTGTACATTATTTTATTCTCGTTCCTTGGCGATGTGGCGGGTTTTTAGCACAAAAGTTCAATAGAATTTCTAATGCTGAACCTTGTACAAATGTTTGATAGAAGCACTTCAGCCGCCATATTGCCAAACCGATGTTAGCGGTTCGTTCTTCTTTCCTGTCATCCATTTTATTTCTTGTCGTCAAGGCTCATATGTGCTACAATTATTTTATGTTGTCACTGTTTTGAGTTTTTGTATTTGTCTGTCTAGTGCAGAAATAAAAACATCTTGGTCAACTGTCAATTGTTTTTCAGAGTCGGCTTGAAAGTCATTTATTTCCTTGTAATAATTTTCAGGATTTAATGGGTCAACGGCATAACCTTCTCGTCTAGAAAATCCATATGTCAAAATTAAGTGCTTGTCCTTGTTCTGCACTTTCAAACATCCAGTATATTGGTCAGAAAAGTCAATTGGTAAATAAATAGTTTCTCCATTTTTGCTTTCCGCTATTTTGCCAAGCCAAAATTGGAGTAGTTGTGATACGGCATTTTTTATATCGTCAATAGTTTCTATTGGCTCAACTGCTAGGCAAAAATAGTAAGTGTCAAATGACCTGTCTCCAATAAGGTCAGGAATTGAAAACAATAAGTCTTCGTGTCCACCCTTGTCGTTGTCGATTATGTCTACGTTTAATATTTGTGTCATTTTAAAATGAGTGCTAACATAAAATAAACGCAACGACTCGCCAATATCCACATTCCTTCTATATTCACTACCACCAGTTAAAAACTGGCTAGATGCTTTTCTATACCTTACGCTTCGATTAAACTTGCGACAGTGGGGTTAGACCTTTTTTTATTCTTTTGGGCTTCGTAGTTGCTCTATTTGTTCGATAGTTAAATCTGTTGCTTTGGCAATAAATTCATTATCAGAGCCTAATGAGATTAAATTTCTAGCAATTTCAATATTTCGCTCTTGCTTGGCAGTATACGTTACACTATTTTCAATGCGCCGGTTTTCTTGAAAACGGTCATACATTTTCTTTTCTTCTTCGCTTAGGGTTTCGTAACGCAACTTTTCTTTTGCCTTATCCAAACCTTTCGCACTAAAACTATCTTTTACTTCGCTGTTTTTGAGGAAATAAACCCACTCGTCAAGGGTATCTTTGGCAACGTCATTAAAGTTGTTCACTTTCAGAATACAGTATCTAGGGAAAATATCAGATACTTTGTCTACCTTAAAATCTTGCTTTTGCCATGTGGTAGGCATCAAAATGTCGTTTTCGTGCAAGCCTACAAATTCACCTTTGTATTCATACACGTAATCTTTCCCTTGTCCTAAGCCAAAATACACAATATTGATAGAGTATATTTTTTTGATTGTGCCATAGGGTTCTCCTTCTTTGATATACTCGGTCACTAGTTTGGATACGCCAAAAATCATACGTTGGAAATAGTCAATTTCAGAGTCATTTTGTATTTCTACCAATAACAACTCATTATTTTGGCTTTTTACCAAAATATCCACCCGATTGTACTTGTCGTACTCGTCCTGTTTGTTGCCTTCGCTTTCCAGGATACTTTCTATGGTTACATCAAAGCGAAGTAATTCCGATAAAAAGCCTTCCAAAATGCCAAAATTGGCTTTGTGGCGTAGCAATTTTTTCATTGCCCAATCAAACCGAATCAGTTTTTTAGTCATAGCATGTGGCTTATATCCTTTTGCAAAGATACGAAAAAAGCAAGCCGGAAATGGTTTGCTTGGGTTAGAATATTTCTGTTTTTAAAATTGTACCTACCATTTGAGGCTTGTAGTAGGGTTGGTATTTTAGTATGTCTGCCTGCCAGCAACGGAAGCGGACATATCCACATTTACCCACCTACCGCCAGTTGCAAACTGGCTCTATGCCTTGTCACAAGTTATGCTTCGCTAAACTTGCGACAGTGGAGTGACTGTTTTCAACGTAGGTTTAGTCAACATTCCAGTAGTCGATTGGGCGTGTTGTGTGAGGAAAACCACCTGTTTTTCTAAGAAAAAAGAAAACCATATACGCCTGATGAATCAGATTATTTACAATCGAAATGACCATCATACATTTTGAATCACAGCCAAAAAACTTAAGTAATATGTTTCCTATAATGTCATTCCGATATCAATTCCTTCAATCTTACGATACAAATCAGTTGCATAATTGTCTGTCATACCAGAAACATAATCAAGGATACCTAAAACACGTTTATAAATATCTTCTTCAGTGTATATAAATTGTGGGGGAACTAATTTTAATGCTTTTTTTTCTGATTTTATTCGTTCTGATTCATTTTTAATAATAGCAGGAATAAAATGCGATAAAAGCTTATACATAACGTTATATCCAGCATTTTCAATTTCTACTACTGAACGATGGTTATATATATATTCATAAGAAAATTTTGTTATATCCTCTAATATTTTACATTCTTTTTTAAGACTATTAAATAAAGGTATACTATAAGAACCATTTAATATAGAAGTTAAATTATGTTCATACTTATTTTTTGACGCCATTGTCAAACTATGTATAGCTTTAGCTCTTAGATAGGCTACCTTATCGTTTTTATCACCAATTTTATCGATTTGCTCTTTTATCTTTTGTATATTGTCTATATGCAAATTCTTTATAAGAGAAATTAACATCTCAATACATTCACTATTTTCAATTATTCCCAGTCTATGGGAATCTTCTAAATCTATAATATTGTAGCAAATATCATCAGCAGCCTCAACTAACCACACAAATGGATGTCGCAAATAAACTAATGGGTTTTCGGTTTCTTTAATCATTGAAGTTGCAGAGGCGATTTCATTAAATATTTGCAACTCAGCCTGAAAAAACCCGAATTTTTTACGATGTATATAGTTTTCATCTTTTGCTATAGATTCACACGGATATTTGGCAATAGCTGCTAAAATTGAATAAGTTAATTTCAATCCTCCTTCTACTTTACCAGGCTGATGTTGAGTTAATATCCTAATTGCGTTTGCATTACCTTCAAAATTAACAAAGTCTTGCCATTGTTCTTTTGTAAAATATGCTTTTAATATATTTTCGTTTTTAACAAAATAACTAGAAATTGCATCTTCTCCTGAATGCCCAAAAGCAGGATTTCCTATATCATGACAAAGACATGCAGCAGCAAGTACACTAGATAAACTATATTTATAAAACTCCTGACTTTTAGGAGTTAAATCGTGTTCATATGCTCTTGCTATAAACTCACCTATCGAAGTCCCTAAAGATCTTCCAACAGAAGCAACTTCAAGTGAATGAGTTAATCTATTATGAACAAATACACTTCCTGGAAGAGGAAAAACTTGTGTTTTATTTTGAAGCCTTCTAAAAGCAGAAGAAAAAATAATTCTATCAAAATCTCTTTGAAACTCCGTTCTGATCTCAACATCAGTTGTAGGATTATTTTTCCCTACCCGTTTCTCAGAATAAAGTTTATTTAAGTCCATCATATAAATGAAATTTATAAAAAGTTTATTTAGCGTGGAAATATCCACATTCCCCCAACCCATGTCAATACCCCAAAAGGGGTATTTTTCATCCCTCACCCTACTTTTTTCGCCAAAGCTTGCACCTGCCTTTTCGTCAAACCTGTAGTTTCCATAATATCCTCTACCGATAATCCTTTCTTAAGTAATCCTAAGGCAATCAACTTTGTCGTATCCAGCACCTCTTTTTTGGCCTTTTTAATCTGCTGGTCACGTTTTTTAATCTGGCGTTGGAACTCTTCGATTTTGGCGAAGGTGAGGTCGTAGGTGGTTTCGGCTTCTAGTTGGGCCAGTAGGCCGGAGTCGGTGAAGCTGTAGTAGTCTTGTGTGGAGATAATCAGGTGGTCAATGATGGGCAGACGTAGAAACTTGCCAATGGCGGTCATCTTGTCGGTTAGGTCTATGTCGGCGGGCGAGGGTTTGAGTTCGCCGGAGGGGTGGTTGTGTACCAGAATCATCTTGACGGCTCGTTTCTGGAGGGCAAAACTGAATACCTCCATCGGCTCTACTACCGTGCGGTTTACACTGCCCAAGCTGATAAGCTCGATAAGCAGAATCTGGTTGTTCTGGGCTAGGCATACAATCCAGAAATGTTCCTTGTCTCGGTCTATCTTTTTTTCCCGCAATAGGATGTGTTTCATAATCCGGAAAACGTCCACAGAGTTGAGGACTTTGATGCGTTGGTCGTCAGTGAGGCGGATGGTCATAAGGCAAAGTTACACATCCGGTCGGGATTCTGCCTGTCGGCAGAGAAGAAATTTTTTGGGCACAAAATCGGCGTAAATCCTACGTGGGGCCTTGCAGGGTATTTTTTTCACAAAATACCTTCGATGTGCCATCATCCTGCGTGGTTGACGAGGTATACGAATTTGTACAAAGGCTTTCCCGTCGGGATAACGTCTACACAAGTTTGTACAAGCGTCATCCAGACAGGATGAGCCTTGTATTAAACTTGTGCAGCCACCGTCCTGCCGGGATGACGCCTACACAAACTCTCTAAACCCCTCAACCACTCAAGCCGACGCCTGAGCAAACTTGTATCTATTGTAGTCTGCCCTATCTGAGGACAGTAGAAACACATATGTGTGCCTACGCCCGTGTCCAGAGGCTCTAACGGATATAGGTAGCATACCTGCACAGAATGCCTTCGGAGCAGATGTGTTTTTCTTACATACAAACTGCCGCCCAAACCCGCCTTATCTATCCTTTATGCGTACAAAATGTACTGTTTATCTGTATGTTAGGAAACTAGTTTTTCTTTTTTCACCCTTCATTTATTTCCTATTATGGCAGAAACAACACCCATCTCGACCCCTGCTAAAAAAAGCAGTAAGAAAACCGTACCTACCTCAGACTCACACCTGAGACCCCTTGCCGAAACGGTTCTAAAATCCTGGCAAGCCAGTGCCTTAACCCTGCCCTGGATTACCAAAGAAGCATTTGCCAACCAAGTAGCCGCCTATGGGCAGGCACTGGATACCAGCAAAAACACCACAGCCCTCAACAAGCCCGATCAGTTGTATGTCAAGACAGTGAATACGAAAATCAACACCGACATTAAGTATATTAAGGGCTATCTGAAAGATACCTATGAGGAAAATGATATTGCCTACTATGCCGAGTTTGGCATTGTGCTGGAAAACAGCACCTACCGCCTCCCCAGCGACCCCGACGAACGCGGAAAAGCTCTGCAACAACTACTGACTGCCTTGTCTAAACATGGGCTGGACACCAAAAAATTTGGCACTGCACACTGGAAAAAAATCAACGACGACTACACATCGCTGGTCACTAACGTATCTGAGAAGAAAAAAACAGTGACGGCCAGTACAAATACCAAAAATGAAATCAAGGAAGAAGTACGACTCGTATTACAGTCCCTTACCCATCTACTCAAAGCCGCCTATCCAAAGACCTGGGAGAATGTGATGCAGGAATGGGGATTCTGACCTACTATCGAATGAGGCATGTGTGTAGATTCGGAGCATAAGTTACACTCCGATCATGCCCCTTTGAGAGACACGGCAGATAGGAAACGTACGTTCGACCTACGAAGCAGTAAAAAGCAGTAGACAAAACAGTTTCTGCATGATATAGATTGACAAAACTTCTATTCCTACCAACTATCGCCAGTTTTCAACTGGTGGTAGTTGTGTCACAAGTCACACTTCGCTCAACGGTTGGGGATTTAGAATGCCAAATGTTCGTTTCAGCACTACAGTTCATTAGAATTCTTAATGTTCAAATTTCCCACTTCTGCCCCAATTTTGGCAATACCTTGTTGCCTGCTGGCGTTTTTAAGGGTTGGAATTTCCATTACCTGTGCGTTGAGTTCAAATGTCGGCATATTGTGGACTTTAGGATTGTCAAACTTTGCTTCTTTTTTACTGTCGAAAACTCCTGTATCTAAAATTGCTTTACATAACATATCTATAACTGGTACAGAAACGCTGTTGCCAACCAATTTCATCCATCTTGCTCTATTTTCGGGCAAAATGTAATCTTTTGGAAACCCTTGTATCATACAGGCTTCCTCTTTTGTAATTCTCCGATAGTTTTCCTTTTTATAAACCTTTTCAACGAATTGCTTTTTATGGTCTTCTTCATTTTTAGCCTTTATTACTTTGGTTGTAACAAAGTCGTTGGTATCGCTTGCAACAAGAGTTGGAAAGATATTTGAAGTGGGTAGAAAAACCCTATTCACACCAAAAAGTCCTGTGCTGATTTTAGTATTTTTAAAATCATATCGTTCTTCGTTGCTTACCAAAATACCTTGCTGGATAAGTGGCAGAACTGTTTTTGAAATAGAAATCTTTTTTACTTTTAAATCTCTATTCATTTTCAATTTATCCATTATCAAAATATCATCTTCACAAAGGCTTAATAAAAGACTTTCTTCTTCTGTTAGTTCTACAATTTTCGTTCTGTCGATATTGAAAGAATAATACTCTTTCTTCAAAATTTTCAGTTCTACTAATTCTTCCAATTCATTTTCCGTTATAGTTTTGTCTAATCCTTGAAAATGTTCTAATGACAATGGATTGCCGTCTAAATCGCCATAAGCACTTTTACGTCTGTTTTTGAGTAATAAATAGCAAATTTTCTTCTGTCGTTCTGTTGTTTCTAAAATGTCCCACGAATGAATTGTGGAATGACCATTTCGTAAGTCATTGAAAAGAAAATAATCGTTTAAACCGTTACTGGTGGACAAACTCATACTTTTTTGAGAAATGATTTCTCCAAATAAATCTCTTGGCATTTCATTTTCTATTTCAATGATTTTTTCATTAAAGTCGGACAGAATGTCTGCTAACTTTATTTTTTGGTCAAGTGGTCTAGGGATTTTGAACTTGTCGGCAAATTCTTTTTCTCGAAAACCTATGATGTAAATTCTAATTCTGTTTTGAGGAACTCCATAGTCGAAAGAATTTAAAACATAGTAGTATGCAAAGTAACCAGCTTCCTTTATTCTATCCAAAATGTAGGTTAGTGCTTTTTTGTTTCTTGGATCAACTAAACCTTTTACATTTTCAAAAATAAATGCGTCCGGTTTTGATTGGTTTAATAAAAAAATGGTGTCATTCCAAAGTTGCCCTCTATCATCGTCAAATCCTAAATTTCGTCCTGCAATTGACCAACTTTGACAAGGAACTCCTGCAGTCAAAATATTATGTTTTGGTAATTCCTTAATTTTAGTAATGTCGCCTAAATTCTTTTCAATTGGTTCATTTGAGTTAGCACAATACGCAGTTACAGCATCTGTACTGATTTCGCTAAAATGCAAGCATTCGCCTCCATTATTTTCGAGTGCCATTCTGAAACCACCTATACCTGAAAATAGGTCTATAAATGTAAATTTTGCGTTTTCCATTTTTGCCTATTTTAGTGGTGAATCATCAAAGTCTTGAGGTGGGTCAATTTCCAAAAACTCTTTGTAAATACGTTCTCTATATTCCTTTCCAAGTTTATTTACTTCAGAAATGAAGGTTTTGTATGTCCCTTCTCCACCAATTAAGTCCCAAAATTCATTACCAATTAAAACTGATTCATCCTCGTGCATATTGAACCAACGCATTGGAAAAGTCCACTTGTAATCTTTTTTCTTTCCATATGGATTGTATGCAAGAGCATAGTAAGCGTAATCTACTTGTTTTGGATTCATTGCCAAAAGTTTAAGCATTTTTTCTTTGCTCACTTTCGTTTGGTCGCTATTTGGCAATGGTGCTTTTATTTCGAAAGCATATTTTGTATTGGCTTCTTCGTTGTGAATAAAAATATCACAAGTTACACTAACAGGAATAGGTTCCCCTCCACCTTTAAGTATATAATCAAGTTCTGCTTTCCAATTTGGCTTTACTTTCAGTTCGCCTTTTGGATTATGTTCAAGTTTATTTAAAACTTCTTGAATTCGTCTTAAACTTTCACTTCCAACTATTCCATTTACGCTATGCCCTAACGAGCAATTTCCGTGTGCTTCTATTGCAACAACTTGTGCTAATTTTTCCCAAACGCTACCAAATGGTGTAACAAATCTTCTTTCAAAATGCGAACCTTTGAAAATTTCATCAGGCACTAATGCTGCATAAAGTGGTTTTGAGGAATGGTGGGCTTCTTTAATAAATGGGTCTTTTATGAGTACATTATTCATAACCCTGTCCATCATAGTTGAAACTACGTTTTTTATGGCTTCTGCAACTCGTGTTTTCCTACTCATGTTTTATGTATTGTCAAGCGACAAATTTACAAAAATTATCTTGAAGTTTTAGGATGTTTGGGGTCTTGCTACGCTCGCAGGCAACATAAAGTAACCACAAGTATTACTACCTATCTGCGCCTATACTTTCAGATAGAAAAATAAACGCAACTGCTCGCCAATATCCACATTTTCCCTATCGCAGCTATAGCTGCCTCACAAGATACGTTTCACTAAACTTGAAACAGTGGGGGTTGAAATTAAACATGCGAAGTCCTTTACTCTAATGCTTTTCAGCATCTTCTTCGGATTGTGTATTACAATGTATGATGGTCATTTCGGTTGTAAATAACCTGGTTCATTAATCGAATGGGGTTCTCTTTTTTCTTGGAAAAATAGATAATTTTGCCTACACAACGCCTATTTCTAGCTCGTAAACAGGTATTTATACTGCTATCGAATGAGGCATGTGTAGATTCGGCATTAGAAACTGTGTTAACGTGAGTTATGGATAAGTCTGGTGCGAGATAAGAAACGTAAGTTCGGCGAAGCCAATCTCGCACCAAGGTGTACTTATTTGCTCATTTCTCAAGATAGAATATCAGAAATGGCAAGGATAAATCCTTCTACGACAAATGCGTGCAGTGTATCTCCTTTTTTGAGTTCATGCCGCAGCATAAACTCACCGTCTTCGTTCTGGTATTGCCGTACTAGCCCTTTTTCGGGCAATACCAGCCAGTATTCATGTACACCTGAAGCCTCATAGATGGCTTTCTTCTGACTCATTTCCGCAGCCGTATTGCCTTCTGATTTTACTTCTACCACCAGATCAGGAGCTCCTTTCACACACGTATCACTCAAAATATCAAACCGCTGGTTGGATATAAACAATACATCGGGTTGCAAGGTATTGTGCGTGTTAAATACCACATCCATAGGCGAGATGATGACCTTGCCAATAGGATTTTTTTTAAGAAACGTCTTTAGCTGAAAGGCTATTTCAAGACATATTTCCTGATGATATACGTTTGGTGAAGGCATATGTATAATTTTCCCATGTAACAAGGCATACTTGCCACTGTCCGGCGGTGTTAGTTTGGCGTAATCGGTATACGTCAGCAGCCGTACTCTCGGAATTTTTACTTTTCTGCCTTCTATGGTGATTGTCATGGCCAACGTCGTTTTTAACAAATATACTTATTTCTGTTCAAAAAGACTACCCCTTAAACAACTCCGGCACCAGCACCCGATCCAAGAAACACATGGCAATGAGTACCAGAATGGAATGCTTGTAGTCAAACTGACCAGACGTACGGGCATTGATGTACTCTGGGTCGTAGGTGATGTAGTTGAGCAACATCCGGCGGATCTCAGGGAGCTTGTCTTTCAGCACCTGTGTGTTTTCAATAATACCGGCATCGTTGGGTCCGGCCAACTCCAGGAATACATTCAGGAATTTTTCAAAATTGACAAACGTAGCTGGAATCTGGTCAAACTGTTCAATTTTTTCCAGGTGCTGCACTGTTACCGGATCAGAGGCTGTCAGGGTTTGGCCGTTAAAGACAAAACCTTCTTCGCCAAAAATATCAGCTGTTTCACGACTGCTTTCGTCTACCACTACTTTGCGTTCGGCAGACAGTCCAAACGATACTTCCGACTTATTGTCCTGCCGGATTTCGTCCCGTTTCACTAGCTTAATGGTCTCACTGCCTGGCCCAAATCCAGCTTTGAAACATTTGTTGTAGTATTCCAGCGTATCTGGTTTGCCAATGAAGCTTTCGAGCCAGTCAAACATGCGTCCACCTTTTCCGAAGGGGAAAAATTCAAACGTGTTAATAGTAGTCAGGCTGCGTTCCTGAATGGTTTTGGCGGCTAGTTTTCCGGCATAAAACAGGATGGTTCCGCAGATAAACGTCGGGATGGCAAAAATGGCACGAGCCTCTGCCTTGTTGACATACGGCGAGCCAGACTGAGCCAGCGACTTGTAGAATTTATCAAAATCATCGCCACGCAACCGATCCAGAATGGTGTTCAGATAGTAGGGCGACACATCGGGCTTGTTTCGCATTTCTTCAATGCCCATCACCTTCATGTGGGTCATGCCAGAGGTGGCAAAGTAATAAATAGCCTCGCGCACCTGCGACGATTTCAGGGTTACTTCTGCCAGTTTACCTGCCGACAACCGCAACGAACTCTGCTTCACAAGCCGAGGGGCATAATTGCCTGCGGCATCTTTTTCACGGGCCACTAGCAGTACATTGCAGGTACTTCCACCCACATCAGCTCCGATCATCATGTTGTCGCCATAGAATGCTAGTCCACCTTTGCTGAGGGCATAGTTACAGACAGCTTCTGCCTCAGTAAGCGGCGACTCCAGTGTTGCTGCCGGAACGTTGCGAATGGGTGCAATCTGGGCAATGCCGCCATACATGGTGGTGTACAGCCGTTGGTCTTTTTTGGACAAAGCTCCTGGATACGACCACCGCATCACGGTTGGGGCGTATTGGTTTTCGTAGAGTTCGGCACACATTTTCAGCCAGAGGGTTTTCAGAAACCCTTCTTTGCGGTGCATGCCAGCATCGTCGTTTTCCCATTTCAGGCTGTAGTAGAGTTCTCCGGCATTGGTTCGCATAAACGATTTTTCCATGGCCAGCACCCGGATGTTGGGTTCAAAAACTGGTACCCCACCCGAAATTTCATTGGTTTCCTTGCCAGGTACTACGCTGAGTCGGTTGTGTTGCTGTACCCAGGTTTTGAGCTGTCCGTTAAAGATGCTCTCGTTCTGAAAGAAGTACATTTCATGCAGCGACGCAAACTTATTGTCACCATTCAGGGCTTCAGCTCCAATCAGAAATACCCGTCTGTTTTTGAACGAAAATGGTTTTACAACCCCTTCTACACTGGTCGAATAGCTCAGACAGGAGTTATTCGAACCAAAGTCAATTCCAATCGTAGCCCGGCGGTTGCGGATGTACTCAGGTGTATGTGTACCCGACAGGTCTTTGAACGATTCGGTTGAGTTCTTCACCATCAGATAGCCAATCACCTGGTCGGTGCCACCGATATTTTTACGAACTTCCAACCCTGCCAGCGGCTGATTGAACCGATAGACTTCATACTTATGCACATCACCAGATTTGCCGATGGGGTAGTAAATCAGCTTGTCGCCTTCAAGACGTTTTTCAGGAGTTCCATTGTCATGTACAAACTTAAACTCGTCTGACGTGGAGCCTTCGCCATACACAAACTGCTGTTTGTCGTTGGTCACGATTTTCCACGGATTCTCCCACCGCTTGAAAAACGGCACTACTTTGATAGACGTATCATTGCCTGGAATTTCGTTGTAGAGGTAGTAGTTTTGCCAGTGTTCGGAAACAAAGTTGGGCCATAGCGTTACATGGCGACCTGTATCCATAGGCTCAATCTTGTATTCCCGTTCGATGGGTGTCATGTGCTTGTCGCCCACATACAACCGCAGCCGTACTTTCAGTTTGTATTCGTTGGGTTTTAGTTCGGCATAAATCTGATGAAAGTCTTTTTTGCCTTGCAACAAATCGGCTAGGTTGTTCTGAAACAGGAGAATAGCCGCCCGGCTCACAGGCAGCGGAAAGTATACATCTTGGTTGCGGCTCAGGTCACGGACTTTCAGAAAATGCACGGCAGCATTGTCGAGCGGCTGTGTTTCGTCTTCCATAAAAAACTGCGACACCGTTTCCGACTCCAGCAACAGGGTTTTCGGATCAATTTCTACAGAACCACTACCTGGATCATTCAGGTAAAATACGCCATTAAGGAAGTAATAACCTGACTTGACGGCAAATAGCTCACTGTATGGAGCTGCAAAGTTAAGTTCACCATCTAGGGTACCACTTTCTTCGATATTGGGAGCTTTGGCTTTGATTTCCTGGGCAAATTTTTCGGTAAACTCCCGTAGTCCTAGCAGTGAAAGGGGTACTTTTCCAGCCCGATTCTGGTTTACTTTTTGTTCAAACACCGGAATCCGTGCCGCCATTGTCTTTACCAGCAGGTAGAGTTTTTTCAGGTCATCGGCACCCAGGTTGCCATACGTCAGTGGGTCATCAAACTTACCTCCACGGTACCAGCCAATATCCGATGTGTCGGGCAGGGTGGCATAGGAAGCTGCCGGAAACACCAGCGAATACGGCGATGTACCACCAATGAGCTTGCCATTGTAGTAAATAAGCTGCACGGCAGGTTTGGCGTTGGGGTCATTGCGTGCCAGTCCATCGGGTTCAGTCCAGAGGTCGGTATCGTCAAACAGCATCCGTCCCAGTGAAGTTGGAATGGAATAGATGTCGTTGATATTCTGAAAGTCGAGGGTCAGTGGCGTAGCTATTTTGATCCGGTTTGGAAACAGGGCCATGCAGGCAATGAGACCTTTCCATTCGGAAATCAGCGAGTTATAGAACTTGATGAGTCCGGTGGTTTTGATGTTCGGATCTTCCTGCGTGTATTTGAGGGCAAATCCAAACAGCCGGGCTCGTGCCCAGGGCGTAGGCACACCAGAAATCATGGTATTCAGTGTAGCTGCATCTATTTCCTGCGTGGCCACATCACCAGTCTGAATGCCCTGAATATAAGGCTTTTGCTGGTCAAACTTGTTCCATTTTCCACGGTCACCATTGCGAACCTGTGAGCTTTGTATGAGAAGGGATTTGGGCATGGAGTATCAATAATTTCTCTTTTAGAGAGGTATATAAATAGTTAGACTAAGCGGCACGTTTAGGAATAATTACTTTAACCTGATACTCTTGTAAAAGTTCGGCTAACTGTTCCAGAAATTGCTGCCGCTGACGCAGATAACCTTCCAAAACCAGGGCATTTGGTTCGGCTTCAGCTTCATGAAGGGCAATCATACTATTGGTTTTTTCCAGCAAATCCAGTACATCCTGTATAGCATGCTGGAGATAGTTTTTTCGCACAATATCCATATTTGATAAAAATTTAAAAACTAAGTTGTATAAAGCCTTTTTCGTATCGTTTATCCGTATGGGGATTTCGTTTTGTATACGAAAATTGATGTAACCAATACATTTTGTCGGACTGATATAAGAAATAATTTTTATGTGTGCTAGGGAATACTTCTACGAAATAACAGTCTAGTTGTTTCTGTTTGAGCAAAGTATCTCCTCCCAGTGCTTGTAATTCTTTCTTTTTGGAAGCTATAATTTGAGTATCCAGAAACGTAACTATGTCCAGGTCATTTGGATTTTCCTTTTGTGTGACAAAACTTCCGTCCAGCCATTGGTAAAATCCATTCTTACCCACTGTCACCTGCATCTGCTCCATATAGGCTAGATAGTTTGTAAAAATCATTTTTCGGGTCTTGGAGGCAGGAAAATCTGCCACAAAAGTACGTTTGAATGTCTCTAAATCCAGTTCAATAAAAGTGGCAGGTTTCAAAAATCCATTCGCATCAAATATAAATTGATTTTCAGACATATAGTTTTTTATCTGTAAGTCTATGAAAATTTATACAACCCTATGCTGAATTTGAATACACGGCTTTTGTTGGTCAAACTTGTTCCATTTTCCACGGTCGTCCTTGCGAACCTGTGAGATTTGTATGAGAAGGGATTTGGGCATAGTCTGTTTAAAGATACTTTATTTTCAAAAATTAAAATTCACAGGTATAGAATACCGCACAGGTATGATTTGACCTGCCTGAATGGCAGGTCTCCAAGAGGGCATTGCTGCAATTACCCGTATGGCTTCTTCCTCCAACCCATAACCTAGCCTTGGACTAGTCACTTCTATATCTTTTACCTTTCCATCACGCCCCACCACAAAGCCAACCACTACTTTTCCCTGAATATTGTTTATTAAAGCTTCATACGGATATTTGATATTTTTTCCCAGATACTGCATCATTTTTTGTACTCCTCCAGGAAATTCGGGCATTAGATGGCGGCTAGTATAGGTATACGTTTTTCCATTTTCTCCATACGCAATTCCCTTCACTAGGTTGCCGTTTTTATATATTTCGTGCGTCTCTGGTTTTCCCTGAGCGTACCTGGTCAATTTTCCAGTACCATTCACAACAGTTTGTTTTCCTGTAGAATCCCAGAAATTATACACTTTATAAGTTATATTGTTTGGATCCCAGTTCTCTTCTCCTTCTTCTTCTTTCTGCCCATTCTCATACCATTTATCAACCAGTTCGGTTATTCCTTGCTGCCTAACGTGTTTGCTTTTGACATTGCCATTGGAATAATACTTTGTTTGTTTATTTAGTTTGCCATCTTTATAATAATCAATCTGAACAAGTCTGTGAGTGAGGTCATACGTTTTTACATCACCATCCCACTCGCCTTTAATCGTTTGATTTCCTTCATGATAATACATAGCACTGTCTATAACAGTGGTTTTGTTCCAATTTTTATTCAAGTATTCTTTCGTGAGAGCTTGACTAAACAGATTGACTTGCGAAGTGAAAAATAATACTAAAAGTAGAAATCGTATTTGCATAATAGATAAGCTTCGTATACGTAAAATTCATAGTTCGGTTTGTTGTTCTCTTCGAACACGCCATCATAACGCTAGACTCTGCCGATGTATTTTATCTCCGGTTCGGGAAACTGCGTTCGGTGAGTATGGCATCTGGGTCGTTCACAATGGATTCTTCAGATGGAGTCAACTGCAAATCCTGCATCAGGCGGTCTTTGGTGGGACGAACAAAGAGGAATGATCCAATCATAAACCCAGCAATACCTATAAACAATGGATAGCCTGTCAGAAAATAGGCAATGATGCTAAACAGAGACGGAGCCTCCAACAAGGCATATCGAACCAGTGTAGCCTGTGAATAAGCCATGATTTTATCTTTCAGCACAGATTTTTCATTGGCTTTCTTCAGAAAAAACCGAAAAAGCATATTCCCTCCTACCAAACCAGCCCCAGCCAGAATAGGTGCCATATATAGGAAAACTTGTGCAGAATTAGCCGACTGAGGTTGCGTAGAACGCAGGTAAAATACGACCAGTCCAAAAACCAGCTGCCCCATAATCAAGGCTATATACACCAGTGTCTGGGTAAAGAAATACTGTTTGGTAGTGGTTTGTTGGGTTGAATTCATATCTTTTTGAAAAAAAATTTATAGACACAACCAAAGTACAACATTCCTCCATATGTGGCAAATGGAATGTGTTTTTTATGCATTTTCTCGCCTAACAACCTTATCAAAGGGAAATTTTCTTTACCTCTTTTTCTTACTGATATATCCAAAATGTATCAAGTTACGTATACATTGAAAACTCAGTAAAAGTAGCCAAATAAGGCCAATTGGTTGATTTAATAACTATTGTGTTGCGGTTTGTGGTTTGGTAAAATCCTGAAACAGAATAAAATTTGTCAAAATTTTCAATCCTTGTTCTATGAGAGCTGCTAGAATTACTTTTAACTTCCTATCTCAGGCTTACTACCTCTCTTTCAGGCGTAGAGGTTTAGTATACACAAACTCTTTTCTTTACTTAATAATTTTCAACCAATCTAAACTGAAGTAATCTATGAAAAAACTTCTCTTTATTATTCTTATCCTTTCTTCAGATGTACTTTTGGCACAGGAGTCTGAAAATGAAAAATGGTCTCATGCCGCTCAACAACCCCACGCCAATTTCTACCAGATTAGGCAGAAGATGGAAAAAGAGTTCTCCGAAAAGAAAAAAGGCAGCCGTGTCACCATCACCAGCCAGTCAGATAATGTCCAGATTGTCGGAGAAAACGACTACGTCAAGTATCGCCGCTGGGAATGGTACCAAAGCCAGCACGTCAAACCAGACGGCAGCTTTCCCACAAGTGGCGAACTGCAACAAGAATTTGAAAAATTTCACTCGTCTCAGGCCACAGGTTCAGCCAATGCACGTATGGTAGCCTCAGCAGCCGAGGCTCAGTGGGTCAATCTGTCACGAACCTCCAACAGCGGTGGTTATTGGGGCATGGGTCGCAGTTGCAGTGCGGCCTTTCACCCTACCAATGCCAATACTTTTTGGGTTACTGCACCCAAAGGAGGTGTTTGGAAAACCACTGATGGTGGTAAGAGTTACATACCTCAGGGTGACAATCTGCCCTATGTAGCAGCCGGAGCTATAGTGGTAGACTATTCTAACCCTACTGTGCTGTATGTGTGTACAGGCGAAAACAATGGCGACAGTGGGCTGGGTATTTATAAGTCTACCGATGGAGGAAGCAGTTGGACAGCTACAGGCTTTACCCGAAACCTGGATACACGGGTGAGTTTCTTTAACTTGGTTCAGAGTCCATCAGCGGCACAAACCCTGCTGGTCGCTACCAGTCAGGGGCTGTACCGTACCACCGATGGTGGTAGTACCTGGACACAGATCAAAGCTGGACGTTGTACGGATGTGGAATATAAACTCAACGACGGCAATGTAGCGTATGCCATGATTGACCGTACGTTTTACAAATCTACTGATGGTGGAGTTACATTTGCCGTTACTGGAGCTCCTATGGTGCCAAACAACGGCCTGTCTCGTATCGCCCTGACCAAGGCCAATTATAGCTGCATTCTGATGTGGTCCAGAGGTGGGATATGGGTGTCTTCAGATGGCGGTAGCACCTGGTCTGAGAAAACCCTGCCAAAAGATCAGCATTCCAATCCGGTGAATAACTCGGTCGGCATGGAAACCATGGTGATTTCTCCGACGAATGCCAATACATTGTATGGTGGAGAAGTAGATTTCTTTAAAAGTACAGATAACGGAGCCACCTGGAGTAAAATTGGTCGCTGGTGTTGCAATGGGGCTGATGGTGTCAAAGAAGTACATGCCGACCACCGTCATAGTGCCTATCATCCACTTACCAACGAGATTTTTTCGTTTAATGATGGCGGTGTAGACACATACAACGAGTCTACCAGTACTTGGACACAACTGAGTAATGGACTGGTGATACCTCAGTACTACAGTGCTGCCTCCGCAGCTACCAATGCCAACATCATCGGGGTAGGTTCGCAGGACAATGGTGGGTCACGTCGGCAGAATAGTCTGGTCTGGATAAATACCAACGGCGGCGATGCAGGTACACAGGCCATTGACCCTGCCAACGCCAGTATCTCGTATTCCAATTACAACCCTTCGCCTGCCATTATTCGTACCACAGATAACTGGGCAACCACACAAAATGTCCGCCCCGCCGACAATCCGCTGACTTCCTGGTGGGTAATCCCGTTTATGCTGGATCCAAACAATGACAGTTCGATTGTCGTAGGCTACCATGCCATTTATCGTTCCAACAACCGGGGAAATACGTGGAGTAAAATCAGTCCCGACTTTGCCCCAGCTGGCGACTACTGGCAGGCATTCCGAAGCATTGCCATGGCTCCGTCCAATTCAAACTATATTTATGCGGGCAGGGCTCGTAATTTCTACTACACCACCAACAATGGCGGTAGCTGGGGCAATGTGGCGTTTAATCAGGCCGACATCTCGGATATTTGTGTGCACCCTACAGCCCCAAAAACAGTCTGGTTAACGATGAGCCAGTTCAGTGCCGAAAACAAGGTATTCAAATCTACCGATGGAGGGGTAACTTGGACAAACATGTCCAATGGCCTTCCCAACATTCCTGTACTGACTATTGTGTACCAAGATAATTCCAATGATCTGCTCTACATAGGTACCGATTTTGGCGTGTATTATCGCGATGCCAGCATGAGTAGCTGGGCCAGATACGGCACCGGACTTCCTGCCTGTTCGGTCAACGACCTACACATTCACTATGGCGCACAAAAACTACGGGCAGCTACCTATGGCAGAGGAGTGTATGAAACAGATCTGCTCACCAGTAGTAGTACGAATCCCGTCTGTGCCGCTCCTACAGGGGTGAGAGCCACACCTGCCAGTACGTCTGTAAACTTGAGCTGGAATGCGGTGCCAGCGTCGAGTTCGTATTACATTTATTATAAGAGAACAGCTGATGCCAGCTGGACAGCTGGTCCTAGTAGCCTGACCAATCCCTCAGTACAACTCACCGGACTCACAGCCACTACTGCGTATGATGTGGATGTGTGGGTGGTCTGTACCAATGGCTCTTACCTGTCGACACGCATCAATTTTACTACCACATCCAGCAGTGGGTTAATCAGTGAAGGCATTTATGAAATCAAGTCCGGACTGGACAATCGCCGCAACCTGGATGTGTCAAGAGCAGGTACCACCGCTGGGAGCAATGTACACATCTGGGACGATGTCAATGGAGTCAATCAACGCTGGAAACTCGTAGACGCAGGCAATGGCTACTACAATCTGATTCCGCAAAACGCTACCACCAAGGCCCTAGACGTCAATGCTAGTACCAATGCCAATGGAACAAATGTGCAGATCTGGGATGTCTACAATAATGCGGCGCAGCGTTGGAAAATTACCTCAGTAGGCGGCATTTACTACAAATTGCAACCCGAATGTGCCCTTACGCGTTGTCTGGATGTGAGTGGAGCTAGAGACGCCAATGGTTCCAATGTACAGATCTGGGACGATCTGGGTAGCAATGCCCAGAAATGGAGTTTTGAGTTGATTCAGGCGCCATCTCTAGCTCCTCCAGTATCTCCCATTGCAGCAGGTGCAGCGGAAGGTCTAACCGAACCCCACGCATTTCCCAATCCAGCTCTGGACAAAATTACCATCCAATACCAGGCCAAGGCCAAAGTAGAAACCCTACGTATCACAATGGTAGATGCACTGGGCAGGGTTGTATACGATCAACAGAAAGAGGCATATGCAGGAAGCAACACCATGGAAGTATCTACCAGCAAGTTGGCTATAGGTATGTATTCACTGATTCTCTACGGAGGAAAGAATAAAGTGATTCATTCGCAGAAAATACTGATTCGCAACTAAACGAACATCTACCTGAGAGACATAAAAAAAGGATTGATGAAGCCATCAATCCTTTTTTTATGTCCAAAAAACGATGTATTTCGCCCTTTCAGGTTCACAGGGCCTTTAAGTTTGTGTAAATCCTAGGATATATACCTTTAGTTTCTCAGGGCTTGCGGGTTGCCAACAACGCAGCAGGTTGTGTAACCTGCCGAGTCATGTGCTGTAGCTGTGCTATTTTTTCGGAATGTGGATACAACAGATCCGCTTTTTTCAGATACTGGCTACAAGCCTGATAGTCATGGGCATTAAAAGCTTTTACTGCTTCATTGAAATACTGCAATCCGGCTAGTTGGTATAAATTAATCGAAATATTGCAGGGTCTACCGTGTTTCAGTTCATTGCTAGCATACCATAGTTCTCGGCGGGTAATCAGGAGTTCATCATCCGAAACAAATCCGTTTTCAGGATCCGTTGCATCAATCAAATACGAACTTCGAACTGTTTTTACCCGTAGATATACATGTAGATTGGTTTCGCGGATTTCTGTCTCGAAGCCCAGTTGATTAAGCACCCAGGTATACAAAGCTGTGCCGCTTACGCAGTTGTAGGTAGCACTATCCTGAAACAAATTCGTAAACATCGGATATGCATCATAGCGGTGCAGGTATTTTTTTTGTGTCTGCTGAAAGATATAATACAGAAAATGGGATTCGGAGACAAAGCGTTTTCGTTTTTTAGAAAGATGCTGGCAAAACGAAGTAAGTTCCGTGTAGGCATGCACAAATGTAGTATCAGTTACTGTGGCATCGGCAGCCATCAGTTGTGCCAATATCTGGCGAGCAGTATCTATAGCTTCCGCTTGACCAAAGGTAGCTTGCTCAAAGGAAGACTGCCAGCGGATAGCCTGCGCCTGCACGCTGCCCGTGATTGCCCAAAAAATGGGTATAACTACTATGTAGATAAATTTTTTCAATGGCTTTCTTCGGAATCATACAGTGATTTACTTGTCTAAAACAAATTTAATAAAAACTTAACAATAAATTAATATTGAAATCATATTTTTTATTACAAAATAAAAATGCCCTTCCAAAACATCGTTTTGAAAGGGCATTAAAGGAATAGCTATATTATCTGTATGTTATCGAAGCACCAATACACCGCCTCTAAGTTCTACAGGAGGGCGTTCGGGGTAATCTTTGGCTGTATAGACGACTTTCCATATATAGGTTCCGGGAGGTACTTTTACACCTTTATAGGTGCCATCCCAGAAATTTTCGAAACTTTCCGTTGCAAATATTACTTCACCCCATCGGTTGTAGACCAGCATCTTAAATTCGCCTACATAGGCACGGAATACTTCGAGCTTGTCATTCGAGCCATCATCATTGGGTGTAAAGGCCTGTGGTACATTTAGTTGCGGCTCACATTTGTCTACTACACGAATGGTGTCTGTAGATATACAAATACTGCCATTTTCTACAGTTACCACAAAGACAGCTCCAATGTCTACATTCTGTGCCACATATACCCGTTCAGTTCCTAGAATAGTAGATTCGCCTAGCTTCCGCCACTGGTAAGTAAACCCACTACCGGGTCCAGCATCTAGGCGGGCGGTAAGCTCTGCGTTATCTCGGCATACAGGAACTTCACGGCGGGGCAAAGCAATACGTGGGGCAGAAAGAAACTTGACCACCACCATATCCGTAGACGAACATCCGCCTGATGTCACTGTCAGAATATAGGTACCATTTCGGGTAACATTCAGTGTAGGTGTTTTCTGCCCACTACTCCAGGCATAGGCAGCATTGGGTACGATTGTCTCAGGACTCAATGATACAGGTGTACCTTCACAAACGGTGACATCTGGCCCCAGGCTTACCTCAGGTTTAGGTATAACTGTCACTGTTACAATAGCGGGAGGTCCTGGACAACTTCCCGTAGTTGAGCTGGTGGCTTGGGTAACATAATAAGTATAGGAAGCCACCAGATTTGTGTTTATTGGAGGTGTAAACGAAGAACCTGTGGCTATTGAAGTAGTAAGAGCCGCATCCGAATACCAGATCAAATTTTCTCCACTGGCCTTCAGTGTGGGTCGTGGACTGCCTGCACATATAGGTGCAGGGGCTGTAACTTTTGGTGCCTCAGGTGTAGGTATAACTGTGACATTGACCTGTGCTGAATCTTGACAACCTGTAGTAGTATTACGTACCCGTATTGTGTATACGCCTCCAGTAGTCAGCGAAGGAGTCGTGACATCTGCACCTACAAAAATGGTTTTATCTGGGAATACCCACACATAACTATCCCAGTCTGAACTTAGTGGAGCCTTCAGCGTCACTGTTTGTCCCACACATACTGGATCTGGCACTTTGCCATATTGGTATCGTGTAGGAGCATTATCCACTGTTACAGTTACCTTGTCTGTAGTGGTACAAGGAGCTGTTCCAACAGTAACAGTATAAGTTCCAGCAGTAGAAACAAAGAATTTACCACTAATAGCAGTGATAGGTGTTCCGTTGCTGCTTGTCCAGACAGGAGTACCACTAAATACACCAGAAGCCAGTAGTTCGGCTTGTCCACACCCTGTTTTGGCAAAAGAAGCTTTGACAGTAGGCTTAGTAGTAGGTTGTTTGATTTCGTAGGTAAATGAGAACGAACATGTACCTCCATAGGAACCTGTGATAGTATAAAAACCAGGTTTCAAGCCTCCCGCAGGCTGTAAGACAATGGTAGGATAATCACTAGCCAGAGTTACAAACTGTCCAGGTATAATACCGTTTTCATCTAGCCATGAATAGGTAAACGTAGGCCTTGAGGGGCTATTATCCGAACGTGTAAGTGTGATTTTATCAGCAGTAGTAGCATCACAATTAATCGTAGGAACTAAGGCATTGAATTGAACGGCAGTTGTTGCCCCATCTCCTATAGAAAGAGTTATGTCTTTTTCACAGTTAGGAGCTGCTTTTTGTTTAACTATTATTCGATAAATACCTACTCCCAACGCAGATATTTCCTGCACAGGCAGAGGCTGTGGCATGGAGCTATCTGGAAAATACCAGATATAATTATAGTTATTCTGATCAGATATTGGTATACCTAGGTTAATTTTTCCATCTTTTATTCCACAGCCAGATACAGGAGTTATTACAGGATTAAGAACAGGTTCTTGCCCTACATTCACCTTTACATCATCCGTTGCAGTACAACCTGTTGTAGGATCGGTTACAGTGACTTTGTAGGTAGTAGTAACAGCAGGTGTTACTGTAATCACTTGGGTAGAGCCAACAACTGCTCCCACTCCATCTACCCACTGGTAGTTCATGCCGGGATTTCCTGCATCCAATGTAATTGTTTCGGTACGACAACTGCTACGATCTGGGCCTAGGTTGACAGTTACACTGCTAAAGCTGATACTACCCACAGCTGTTGCGGTACAGCTACCATTAATTACCCTAACCTGGTAACTTCCAGCCACACTGGTAGTAAATGTCTTGCTAGGACCTGTTTGTACGACCGTATTTGTGGCCGTATTTGTCCATTGGTAGATAAAAGATGCAGGAAGGCCACTGATACCTTCATACGCATCAAGTGTCAAAGAAGGATTAGAGCCATTGGCATTTTTACAACCCGATTTGGAAACTACGTTCAACGGTGGCGGTTGCAGCGGAATTAGTACTGCCTGTGCAGGGATAACCTCACTTTGACAGTCGTTTGTTATCGTCAATGCAGCGAGATATGTGCCAGGTCCAGGAAATTCCACACTTATTTCAGCATTTATTCCAAACCCTTGATCTGGTACATCTATTGAAAGGGGCGTCCCTGTTGTGCTGGTTCCTGTAAATTTCCATGCATAAGAGGATTTTTCTGGGTCTCCGTCTGCTCGGTCTGGCTGTGCTTGAAACTTCAGCGTAACTTTTGTATCAGCTAGGGTACATATAGGTGTCTCAAACCCAAAACCTTGGCCATAGCCTTTGTTATCTGGTGGCCCGGTATTGGGTAAGCCTAATTGGGATTGTTTACTCTTCAAGTCAATAGCTTGATCATTATAGGTAGCAGCAAGCAGACTGGTACTATTCACAATTTCTCCCAGAAAGGTTTCTCCATTCTGAGCCACAAACAACCGATTGCCATCTGGATCAAGTTGTAAGGCTCCGATAGTAAACTCTGGTGTCCCAAAAATAAGTCTTCTGGTTGTATCAATTTTAGTTGCATTGAGGTTATAGCCATAGATAAACGAAGAATCGGGAGCTACACCTGACATAGACACATACAAGGTACTGTCACCCACAATTTCTACACCATAGGCTTTGGGTGGCGAGTTTCTCAGGGTAATCGTTTTGGGTGGACCAGTCACGGCACCGGTGGCACTGTTAAAGGTAAATACCTGCACCACATTAGGTTTACCAGTTTCTCCGGGTATGACCACAACCAGTTTGTCATTGTATACTTTCATATACCCTTCACCTGCACTGGGGTCAGGCCCATGTGGAGCTCCTACACTATAGGTTTTCGGTTGACCAAGCCCTTGTGGTGTAAGTGGATATACCCGAAAAGTATTGGTATTAAAATCATGTGTAATGACCCAGTTAGTCTCTGGACGGTCTGGATTGGCTGTATCTGGCTCGGCTGTTATGGATACAACCCGTTCTGTACTGGTATTAAAGAGAGGCACATTTTTCTGCATCACCTGACCTTTTCCACCATTCTGACGCATGTCTACAATACTATAATATAGCTGTGCTCCGGTAGCAGTAATATCAGTGGTAGTAAAGATGTAATAGACTGGATCGCAGGTATTACAGCCGGGTTGTCGTACAATCAATACCCCTTGTGTGGTAGCAGCACCACCTTTCAGTCCATTGATAGCTCCTATTACATCCAGTCCGTTCAGGTCTTTCATTGGGTTGCCGTCTTTGTCGTATACGTTCTTTCCATCAGTATAAAACAGAAAGTTTCCTTGGACATCGGAAATAGTAGATGTTCCTTCTGGCACACGAACCCGGCTTGTATCTGCCCGTGGCTGACCTCCCTCAAAAACAATTCCAGCTCCCTGGCCAAAATACCAACGAGACTGTTCTTTGGGTGGTGGAGGATTATTGGGGTCAGGTTTATAAAGGGTCAGATTTACTTTGTTGGAACGGGTACATCCTGTAGCTGGATCGGTAATGGTAAGTGAGTAGCATTTCTCTTCACTTACTGTGATTGTTTCAGTAGTCTCACCTGTAGACCACAAGTATGTAGATCCAGCAGGAGCAGACCCTTGGGCAAATTCAGCCTGAAGTGTAATAGTTGTTCCTTTACAGATTTCCTCTTCCTGCGTCCCTAGGTTGTCATCAGGTGTCAGTACAAATTCACTGAAACCACCTACATTGACAGTTCCAGACGTACAAGAAACTCCGTTTACCAGTAATCGTACTTGGTATTGCCCCTGTTGTGTAAAGTTGTAGACGGGCTGCCGTTGTTTCACTGTATCTTGGCTTCCATCAGGAGCTATAAACACCCAAGCATAGTCAGCATCGTTGGTACTTCCTCCCACGATGGGTCCTATCTGAATACCTGTACCACAATTGTCACCAATACAAGCCGTAGGAGGAATAGTGGCCGACGTAGGGCATTGTGCCCAGGTAGCAGATGCCACACATGTAAAGAAGAAAAGATACAGAAGCCAGCTACCTGAAGTAAAAGGAAAAACCTTCTTCCACATACACACCATAGATATTGTTTGTATAAAGTCCGCGTTTGATTAAAATCGTCTGAGTGATTGAAAAATCTGTGTCAGGAGTCTTTTTGTTTGAAAGTAACGAAAAAAAAGTAAAAACATTTTACGAAAATACAGTATTTCTTTATTTAATCACCAACGATTTTTTGCAAGAAGCTTCAATTTTTTTTTACCTTTAGCGTTGTAAAGAAAAACCACTTGGACTATCTGCCCTATTGAGAAGGACATACATAGCCTTGCTGTGTATTGTTAGGCAGATATAAGTTGCAGAAAAAGAAGGCATTATACATATTTTTATTGGTTTAAAAAAAATGTCTGCTCATCCGCAACAACTGTTCTGAAAACGATTAAAGGAATCAGATTCTTATTTTATTTTGTTCATGCGGAAAGCCTTATTTATTCTTCTGATATTCTTTTGTCAGACCCTGAGCTGGGCACAAGATGCTCAGTTTTCGCAGTTTTATGCCAATCCATTGTATCTCAATCCGGCAATGGCAGGTGGAGCCTTAGCTACCCGTGTTACTGCCAATTACCGCAACCAATGGCCATCTCTGGATGCTAGTTATGTGACCTATTCGGTTTCGCTTGATACCTATTTGCCGTCCATTAACAGTGGACTGGGGCTGATTGTGATGCGAGACCAACAGATTTTTGCCCGTTACAACTCTATTGATGTAGGTGGACAGTATGCCTATCAGCTACAAGTAAGTGAAAAAGTAGCCTTTCGGGCAGGAATTCAGGCATCGTACGTCAACCGGAGCATCAATTACTTTGGTCTTACCTTTGGCGACCAATTTGATAAAAATACAGGTACTCTTATTCCTGGAAAAATAACGAATGATCCTCTCTATCTTGATGGCTCTCCGGCAGCTATTAACTACCTTAATGTGTCTGCAGGAGGTTTTTTGTACAGTGGTCGGGCTTGGCTTGGATTCTCGGCACACAATCTGAATACACCCAATCAGTCTTTTTTCAAAGATTCCAGCCCACTACCCATCCGTTTTACGGTACATGGCGGACTCAAAATACCTCTGGACGACAATACCCGCAGCGGACTAGCAGCCCAGAAAAATGCGCCAGATCGGAGTATTTCCCCTGTCGTTCTCTACAAAGCCCAGGGAAAATTTGACCAGCTGGATGCGGGTGTATACCTTACCTACGAACCTGTCATGTTTGGACTCTGGTACCGGGGGTTGCCCATCAAAAAATATGAAACGGGCATCAACAATAACGATGCCCTAGTATTTATGCTGGGCTTCAAGCAGGAAGGCCTGACGATCGGCTATAGCTATGATCTGACAATCTCCAATTTGGGTGTTTCGACAGGCGGAGCACATGAGTTGTCCTTGTCTTATGAGTTCCCTCCCACCCGACCTAAAAGGCGAGTGCCTCGCCGCATCATGCAACTGCCCTGTCCGAAGTTGTAGCAGGCAATCTAAATAGATGAAGCTGGCTCTACCCTACCGTCTTTCTGCTACACAGAACCCATTGCAAATGGGTCAATAGTTCCGTTCGAGATTGAAAATCCCGAACAGCGACTACCGAACATCCCGAAGAGTCTGAGGTAGCTTTGGCTAGTACATCATGTATATATCAACATTCTTCTCTATATCCGAGAGTCTACTCAAATTCGTAATTAAATAAGGTTTAGGCATATTCTTCTCTTCATAAACTTCTATACCTAGTGGTTCTAATTCCATAGACTCAATCCTGTTGTCGGAAGTATAATTTACCCTATACCTGAATAATAGTGTTTTCATGCATCCTGTCACTTCCATACCTTCGCCCAAATGTAAAGCTGTTCTCCTGACCAACTCTTTTTTTGAGGTATATTTTTCTTCATATTTTATCTTATCAACATTTTTAGATTTTAGAATCTTAGATTTATCTGAAGCAATTATCAGCTTCAAGATACCAGATGTATTTATGCTACCATCAAGTCCTACTGCATTTTCTATATTGAATCTGTATCCCATAATACCTTTACAATACGTACTCCTACTAATACATATATTAATAGGTATCTCTAAAAGGCTATCTTCTTGATTTCTAATTTGTAGACTTTTTGTGGAAATGAACAAAGAAATATCAAACAACTTATCTTCACTAGTAATTCTTTTATCCTTGTAGAAGGATAAGCATTTATAAAATGTGCTATCTTTTCTATCAAAGCGAATTTTATCTTTTAATGGGTAAGATGTATCATATCTATTAGTAGTGCATGAATAACAAATCACTAGAAAATAAAGAATTATTGCTACGTTATAATTTTTCATATTTGTATTCTTTTGCAAAGAATAATTCGATATATATTAGTCTTGTGGCTTAACTTCATAACTCATTTGTACTTCACTATCATCCTCATCAAACCAGCCATCTTCTCCCCCAGTTTCCATATCGTCAAAAGTTCCTACATCCACAGGTCCCCCAGGTGTTTTTGCGCTATATCTTGAATCTAGAGGAGTTAAAGTGTATCCTGTAATTTTATTATTTTTATCATAAATAGCATTAAATCTAAATGCAATTGTTCTAGATTGTCCATTACGATTGATAGTTTCTGAATACGAAGCTTTAACTGAGAAAGTAGCATCTATTCCTTTAACTGTATTAATCTCTGCTCCTGCTTCCACCCCAGAAGTTGTTGAAGAAGAACTACCAGCTATTGTTACACAAATAATTCCAGTAGAAGTAATTACACCATCCATATCTTTAGAAACCTCTAATTTGATAGATGGTATACCAATCGCTCCACTCTCATAATTCCCAGTCTGAAATACAATGCCCGTTGGCACTTCCCATGTATCATTTTTTCCCTCACCAAAACTAGCCTCTCTTGTTTCTATATAAACCTGAGCATCAAATAGCTGATCATTACTGGTTAGTCTATCTACATCCCAAAATTTAAATTCAAATTTAAATTTATTCTTAGGAGCAGAAGCCCCCTCAAATGAAAGTTGTATGGCACTTACAGGTGTACCTGACAAACCTTTATTATCAATACAAATAATAGGGCTATTACAAGCAAATAGATACGGGCTTAGTTCTGGAAACTTTCTAGTCAAAGGATCAATAGTTAAAAATCTTCCTAGTCTAGGATCTTGAACACGATATTCGAAAATATTATTCCCATTAAAATCCTTGTCAATCTCCTTTCCATTAAAGCCATAACGATACTTGTCACTAGATGAATAGTTTCGTCCGGGCATGTTCATCCCAAAGGCATAATAGTTGGCATAACTCCGTAAGGCCGCCTGAATCGGATTTGTCCCATCAGCTTGTCTGTAATCTCCTATCACTGCCCTGACATTACCCAGATGATCTACTAACTCATATTCCTTCTCTTGCAACTGCCGACTCACTAGCACACCACTAACCGCACTACTACCCTGCGGACGATACACTCCCAGTCTACTTGAGCCATACAGATACACCTCACTTTGAGCCACAGCAGTGCTTTGACTCTTCTCATATACACTCAGCACATTGCCGCTCGCATCACGCACATAATAGGTGGTCTTTACCTCACTGCCTCTACTCACTGTCTTCATTGTCCGGTTACCTGCCGCATCATAAAGATAAACAATCGTTTGACTATTATCCTTCTTTTGAACCTTTTTTACTTTCCCATAAACTGTCCAATCTATCTCAATATTCTCCTGCTTGTCATCTATCAGGTTGCCAATTCCATCATATATGTAATTATTACCCTCTGAATCTCCCGTTTGGTTCTCAATATCGTCGGCTAAAGCAGGAGTGGCAAAATCATCTTCTACCCGTTTGAGTTTGTTGGTTCCACTGTAGTACTGATAGGTGAGCTGATCCATCTGCAGCTGTGCTCCATAGGCATTCAGGTTCAGGATATTACCATTGGCATCTTTTTCCCAGATCAGGCAGTCGCCTATCAATAAAACAAAAACGGCACAAACTCCCGATTGTGCCGTCTGACCCGATGCCTTCATTTGTCCTGAAGCTGGCTCTACCCTACCGCCTCACTGCTACGCAGAACCCATTACAAATGGGTCAACAGTTCCGTTCGAGAGTACAAATCCCGAACAGCGACTACCCAACATCCCGAAGAGTCTGGGCATCCCGAAGAGCTGGGGGCAATTCCATTATAAACATGATGTACTAAAAGAGCTATCAATCAGTAAGCTGTGCTGCCCCTTGTAATTATGCAATCTAATAGTTGTAGAATCTTGTGAAAAATCAGAAATCCCAATAACACCTTTCTTTTGCGAGGCATAAACAATAAAACGATCTTTTAAATTCGAATTATCAACAACGTTGTATGGCATTTTAAAAAGAAAAAAGTAGTAGTTATCACCTTTTTCTGGCATAGGATAATATTTAAGAAGCCTAATTTGATTTCCATATACAGTTGTGTATGAATGACATTTCGATAATCTAAAGTCTAAAAATTCAATACTATTTTTCTCATCGTCGTTTAAATAAAGAACACTATCTTTAATTATGTACATGGTATTTATTCTAAATCCAAAAAGATTCACATCAACGATTCCGCTCATATTATCCTTAATGGAATTGCTTTGACCACCTTTAAATAATATCCAATTTTCAGAATCGAAATAAGTAGTATCTGATGCTTCACTTAGGACAATATTGTTTGATTGTCTCTTTCCATGGCACGAAAAAAGCAATAGTACCATCAGAAAAACAGGTGTTAGCTTATTTGTCATTTAACCTCCGTTATTAGATTGTGAGTTTTGCGTATTTGTTGGGGCAGAACTTTCAGATTCGGTCTTTTGTGATTCAGTCTTATAAATATTGTCTGTATTATCAGGGTTGTAATAACTTTTCCTTGCCTGTTTCAAGAACTTATCCATTAGTGAATCTGGTTTCTGCTGCCCCATCTGCGGCGAATATTTGCCTCTTGTTCCGTGGTATTCCTCATGATCTTTATTTCCATTACGATCCCAACTATTGGCAGGCAGCTCAATATTTCTCACAATATGTGCTTTTAACTCGTGATAGAGTGTCTCAGAATATTCCAAAGTAGATAACTTATCAACGCTTTGCTTATTTACAAAGATTACACTTACATTTCCATCCTCCCAATTTTTATTAGCAGTAAATGAAAAATCCATTTGCGTAAGTGCCACCATCAATGCACTCTGTTTACCTTTTTCAAATTGCATTTTATTAGTTACATGGTTTTTTTCGTCCCTATATGTACCTCTGAACTGACCATCGCTAAGAAATTTAGAACTAAAGGTGATAGCGAAGGCGCCATTATGTTCCCCTTCAAAAAAGGACGGATTATCCACTAAAACGAAATATACATCCTGTTTGATAGACTTTTTTTCAGTATTCCACACATCAATTATAGCTTTAATACCCATATCAGTAGACACCATTAGCGCATGAGCTTTTCCAAATTTCTTATCATTTAGAATGTTGTTTGTATAAATAACTTCTTCCAATCCATCTAAGTCAACCGCCCATATTGGTGTATTCCCTGCAAACTGATAAGGTGTATACCAAGGATACGACTTTGCCAACGGATCAACAGAAAGAAACTTAGCAATGTTGGGATTGTAAATCCTAAACCCATAATCATAATTATTGCTAAAATCAGTATCCTTTTCCTTGCCATTGAACCCGTATCTATTTTGCCCTGTACCAAAGTAATTCCGCCCTGGCATATTCATTCCGAAGGCGTAATAGTTATAGTAGCTTCTCAGAGCTGCCCGAATAGGATCACTGCCCCCACCTTGTCTATAATCACTAATTACTGCCCTGACATTGCCTAAATGGTCAGTGAGTTCGTACTCTTTTTCTTGCAAAGAACGTGTGGCAATCGGATTCTGAGCATTGTAACTTCTACTACTTGGCTTGTAAACCCCTAACCTCGAAGATAGGTTGTCCAAAAGAGATAAAAAAAGTTCTTGCATATTTGTAGTCTCTAAACAAACAAATCATGCAAGAACTAAAGTCTATAAAAGACTCTTCGCCCAAGATAGCAAAATTAAAGATTACTCTCA
>JACCDR011976655.1_pt1 | contig 30881 bp, 24 predicted proteins | sample 7446431 | NCBI WGS metagenome assembly JACCDR01 (sample SAMN15323443, study PRJNA562643) | freshwater metagenome | isolation source: river surface water | place: USA:Blue River Watershed | collected 2017-08-17
AAAGATCATACAATATATCTATAACATATAGATTATTTTATACATTATATATAAAATATGTATAAAATCAAAAAGTTTAATATAATAAAAGATTTTGGATTTTTTTAAATCCAATATAATAAAAAAAAATAAAAACTAGAAACCTAAAATTAGAAACCTAAAATTAGAAACTAAAAAATAAAAACTACAAATTACAACAATTAAATCTTAAAATTTATAAAGTATTATCTCAATCATGTTACATTATACTATTATTTACTATTTTATATAGTAAAATAATATATAGTTTGTGATCCAATCTTAATAAAATTAAATAAAAGATCATATAATATATCTATAACACATAGATATATTATATACATTATATATAAAATATGTATAAAATCAAAAAGTTTAATATAATAAAAGATTTTGGATTTTTTTTAAATCTAAATATATAATATAATAAACTCAAATGGTAAAATATTTATTACAGTTTTTACCATTTGAGTTTATTATATTATAATTATCTTTTAAACTAAAGCCAAACTTGTATATCAATTTTTTTGATATTTTTTGATATTTTCTATATTTTCTATATTTTATTAATATTATAAAAAAAATAAAATTTAAATTTTATTTTTCTTTAATCATATATAATAATGGCAATAAATTATTTAGATGAGGCCAATAAATTAGAAAAAATATTTAACGAGTTAAAAAGCCTCGGTAATATATCATATGAAGTTGAAAGAGATACACTTAATATGATTAGTATATTTAAAAATGCTAAACCAACAGATACACAAGAAAGTATCTATAATAAATTTATGGAAATGAGAAATAACGACAAGCGTGAATTTGATGATAAAATGCATGAAATTTATGATAGTGTAGATGGTAGTAAAAATGAAGAAAAAGATGTAATTAATGAAGCTATTGCTGAAGCTACCGATGAAGCAACAACTCAAAATAATGGGGAACAACAAATACAAAAATTATTGAAAGATGATGGGAAAATTGTAAAATTAGTATTATTTAAACAAGATAATATTGAAAGTACATCATTTTTAAATAATATTGCTAATAAAATTAAACAAAATATTATTTTTCAAACAAAATCTCAAGATAATGAAAATAATAAAGATGATGGAGATAGTAAACTACTTCAAAATTTCTTATCAGTTTTTGATAAATTAAATAATAAATTAGAAGGTTTTATACCAGATTCAGTACCACAACAATACCAAACTCAAACAAAAACTAATACAGAAACACAATCTACAATAAAACCCAAACCAAAACTGATGGAAAAATCATTTTTTACCAATTTTCTATTTAATGATGTTGAAGATTTGACAGAACAAAATATAGAGTCAAATGTAGAACCAAAAGTAGATATGCAAGTAGAACTAAAAGAAGAATTGCAAGTAGAACCAAAAACAGATATGCAACCACAAACAGAATATCAAACCCAAACCCAAACAGAATATCAAACACCATATCAATACAATTCATATGAACCATATAATCAAACATTTAATACAAATAATACATTAGATGATGGCGTTTTTATAAAAATAGAACCTAGTGAAAATACTATTGATAGAACTGACAGTATGAAATCTAATTCATCTAAATCTATTTTTATGTATGATGATGATGGTTTTTATGGTGAAGATGATTATGATTATGATAATGATATATCAGGAAAAGGTATTAACTTAAATCATAATAAATATGGAGGTGAATTAATAAATAAGTCAAAAATAAATACCACCAAACCAGTAGCAGTTTTATCATTTTTAAATATTTTATATAATTTTGAAACTATAACTAAAAAACGTATAAACAACAATTACTTTGTAGTTTTTATTTGTGTTATATTTATAGCCATGTTTATATCATTAGCATATTTTTATAATGTAAATTTTGGATATGGTGTATTACCATTCGTTATATTTGTAATTTATAAATTTTACATAATTTATAAATTAAATAAAAAAATAAATATTTGTAAAAATTTAAGTAAAAATAAATAAACATAAAAATAAATAAACAAACATATAATTATAATCATCAAATAATGAACAAATTAAAAAAATAATAGTAAGAATATAAAAAACATGATAAATGAATATGGTGATAGTTCGGCAAATAATATTACTGATAATAAAAAAAATATAATATCACAAATAGATAATAAAATTTATAATATAAAATTACTTTTATTAGATTATAGAAAAATTGAAAAAAAATCAATGTTAACTAATAAACAATTAAAAATAATAATGTTTATATTACTATTTTTATTTATATGTGTTATTTTATGTATTGCATATGGAGTATTATATAATAAATATTGGTATATTGGTAGTGTTATCTTTTTTATATTTATATTAATATCATCATATAAATTACAAAAATATTATAAAATAAATAATTATTTTAAAAAATATTTAAATGATAATATTGAACATCGCAAATCGTTTGAAATTCAAATAAAAGAATTAATTGAAAAATTTAAAAATTTAAAAAAATAAAACTACAAATAAAATTATACAATTTATTTTTTTATAAAATTTATAAACTCGGTGGTAAATCTACTGCAATGACTTTTGTATTTAATGATGAATTATTAAATTTATAATTTTTTGTATTAATATAAAAATCAAGCATTCTTTGATTATTCTTATTTTCTATCACTTTTTTATTGTATATTTTTGTATTTATATTAATATTACTACTATTAGCATATAATTTATAAAAAGCATAAATAAATGAACCAACTATAGGTATTAAACTAATAAAAATCATATTATTATAAACATACCCTAATATGATAATAATAATTGTTATAACTACTAAGATAATTAATATTTTATAAATATAACTATTTGATTTTTCAATTATAATATTACCAGTTGATAACTCATTAATTATTTTATAGTTATTTTCAATATCATATTGCAAATTATCAATTTTTTCTGTTAAATCCTTTTCTTCATTTTCTCTCTTAATTTTTAATCTTTTTTCTTCCTCTTCTCTTTCAATCTTAAGTTTTTTTGCTGCTTCTTCTTTAATATTCTCGTTTATTTTATATGTTGTTTCTTTTGGAATATCATGTAAATTTTTTAAATCATTTATTGTTTGATTTAAAGAAGAATTTAGAATTTTCAATTTTAATTTATCATCATCTATAGATTTTTCAAGCTTTTCTACCATTCTATGATTGTCTCTAATTTCTGGATATACTACTTTATCAGTAAGCTCTTGTTCATCTCTATATTCATCATTAAAGTTTATTCTTAACGCTTTTTCCATACCAAGTTTTGAATTGTAAATACTATACATATTATATTCATCAAATAATAAGTTTTTAATGTGTTTCAATTGATTTAATAATTCTTCCGATTCTAATATTTTTGTTGATACTGTGTTTATTTCATCTTTAAATTTTATTATTTTTTTATTTAATAAAATTCCAAGTTCTTCTTTAATATCATTTTTAAAATATTTCATTAATATTTTTATTATTATTATATAGTAATAGTAAAAAATTATAAAATTTATAATTATATTTTTTTATAATTTTTTATAATTTTTTTTTACTATTACTATATAATAATGAGTAATACACAACAAAAATTTAGTGTCATATTAAATAAAAATATAGTAAATTTAGAAAATGACATTAATAATAAATTAATGACAATCGATAATTTAAAAATATCATCTGAACAATTATCAAGTACTCAAAAAAGATTAAATGCTGAATTTATTAAAAGTAAAGGCGAATTCGATGAAATTAAATTAAATAAACTACGAAAACAAATTGCAGATATTAATGAACAACGATTAGAATATGCAGATGCTATTAAAAAAAATGAACGTATTGTGACAGAAAAGAAAAAAGAGTTAGATGATTCAAAACTACAATTAACTCAAATATTTGATAGAGAAGACATATCAAAAGAATTAACAAAAGAATTAACAAACAAAGTATTAGAAGATAAACGGAATAAAAAGAAAGAAGACAATATAAATGAATTAACAGAGAAAATCAATAAATTAAATAATGAAATTAAAGATAATGAAAGATTAATAAATAATTTATCAATTGGCAATTTTAATCTTAAAAAAGATACTAACACATTATACAAATTATTTTTTATTTTAGTTATTATCACTATAACTATAATAGTATTAGGATCATTATACAACAATATGATTTTTATTGGTTTAATTCCCGCAGTTTGCATGTATGTATATTTTGTATACAAAATATACAACAATCATAAAAACATTGATAAAAACACCATGATATGTTCTGCAAAAGTAAAAGAAAATAATAAAAATCAAGAAAATTTAAAATTTTATAATGCTGAATTAGAATATGAATCAAATCCATCAATTAACAAACCATTAATGATATTCGTAAAACCATTAAGTGAATAAAAAAAATATTATAATAGTTATAATATTTTATATTAATAATCAATTGTTTTATAATTACGTTGATTATTTACACAAGTATCAATTAATTCTTTAATTTTATCAAAAGACCAACCATTTAAAGATATATCATTGTGATACATTGTTGGTAAATTTTTTAATTTATTTTTTAAATCGGATAATAAACTATCATATTGATGTTTATTTATTTTAGTTAATTTATTAAGCTTATTTAATTTTTTATCTTTAACATTCTCTGACATAGTTTCCATTTTAGTATATTCACTAATATTTTTTTCATAATTTTTGATTTTTTTAATTAAATTTTGTTGTTGTTTATGTATTGTTGTATTTTTCATTCTATTATATAATGGTTCAATTTTAGACAATTCATCATTATAATAAATCTTTAATTGTTCTTTTTCTTCATTTGAAATTTTACGTCTTTTTAAATTGTATAACTTATTTTTTAAAGATTTAATTTTTTTATCATAATCCATTTTTAATTCATAATCTATATCATCATTGATTAACGTTTGTAATGTTTTTGAATCTTGTTCGAGTAAAACATTTGTATTATTTAATAATTCTTCTTTTTCTTCTGTTGTTTTAATTTTTGAAATAATAGAAATTTTATTATCAATTTCAGTTTTTTTATTATGGTAATTTTCTCTAATTGATGCAATTTCTAATTCAATATTACTATGTAATTTATTAATATCATATCTAATATATACTTTTAAATCAATTGGATTTGAATTTGGTTTCATTTCTACATTATAATATAAATCATTATTTAATAAATCTTTATCATGATAACGTTTTTGCCCAGCTTTAATAAATACATATTTACCACATTTACTATGTGTAAAACTAAAATACTGTTGATATTTTTTATCTACAGTATTTGGAATTACAACCATTGGTGTAATTTTTTGAATTGTATTTGTAAGAGTTGTAACATTATCATCTAATGAATTAACAGTATTATTTAATGATTCAATTTTATCATTAGACTCTGTTAATTTACAATTAGATTCTATTAACTTACCATCAAGTGATATAATACGTCTATTGGATTCTAAAATAACACTAGTAGCATTATCAAGTTTATTATTACTAATCTCACCCATTTTTAATAAATTTTCAATTTTATTATTTAATTCATCAATTTTACAAGTTTTTTCTTTATTTTCATTTAATAAACGTTCATTATCATATTTAAGTTTTTGGTTATAATCATTTCTCACTTGTTTTAAAAGTTTAGAAATTTTAATAGCATAAATTTTACTAATCCAAGATAAAGCATGATCAAATAAAAATTCATTGATGTAAGTACCATGATATTTAAATGGTACATCATTTTTTAGTTTATATGTAAGATTATCACTATCGTCGGTATTAATATTATATTCAGTTTTAATAGCTTTAATTAATTCTTTAGTTTGTTTAGTTTTTAAAAAATCTTTAATTTTTTTTCCAAATAATTCTGAAGAGCGGATTATATTCCCCTCTTCAGAATTATCGACAACTTCATCATTAATATTTTTATTATTATTATCATTATTTCCAATATTTCCAATATAATTAATAATTTTAGTAATATTATAATATCCAGTGTTATTATCCACTATAATTTCTAAAGATTTATCAACAACATCATAAATTGTTGTAAAACGTTCAGAAGACATTATAATATCTATTATTTATACATAAATATAAAATCAAAATTAAATCACAAATATTAAAAAAAATATAAGTATATAACTATTATTTAACCATATCTTGAATCAATCGTTTTAATTCCATATTTTGTTTTATAAATTTATATGATGTTAATAAATCTAACATCGTTTTATCTTTAATCTGTTTATATTTAAAATTATCGATTTCAATATATAGATTTGATATATCGTATACATCGTTGAAATTATTTTTTTGGTGTATTTGTTTGATGTTATTTTGAAGTTGTAATATTTTATGTTTTGATGTTATTAAGTTGTTTTGTAAAGATTTTATTAATTGTGTATTTTTTTCAATATCATTAATAATTGTATATAATGGTCGCGTAAATTTATATGTATTAATATCAATATAACTTAAAAATTTAAATTTATTCCAAAATACAAATGAATTATCATTATGAAATTTTAAATAATTATTAAGTTCATCAATGTAAAATTGATTAATAAAATTGAGATAAGTTAATTTTGAAAAAATACTAAATTTGTTTAGTATTTTTTCAAAATTAACTGCAACCATCATATAAAAATCATCATTACTTTTATTATTTTTTTGTAAAGTACAAAAATTCTGATAAATAAAATGATATTCAATAAAATCAGTATGATTTATTTTTAGTTTTTGAATATTATACATTTTTGTAAAAATGTCAATATTTTTACAAAAATTATCAAAATCAATATTTTGTAAATATAATTCTATAATTTCATCTAATTTATATTGTTGTATTTCAATAATATTAATATTATTCCAAATACACAAACGTTTATTTTTATTATCATAATTAATATCACACATTGTAATATCTTCTTTTATTTTTATTAAAAAAAATAATCAAAAATAAAACATAACTTTAAACCGCAACTTCAATGCTATTATTTCCACATAACTTGTCAATAATATTTTCTAATCGTTTTATCTTGCATTCCATATCATTTTGTAATTTTGTGTATTTACATTGGTGGCATATATCATAAATTTTAATATTGTAAAAATAATTATTATTTGATACCATGTTATATCCAAATCTTGTTAAATTTGGGAAAAAGTTTAATAAGTGTTTATAACCACAATCATGTTTTAGTTCATTTTTATATTTAAAAAAGCATTTACTTTCAATATTTTCATCTATAGTAATATAAAATTCTTTTAAATTTTTTAATTTTTTTAAATATTCAACAGTTTGATTGTCAAATACGTTTATAGCATTATTTTCTACAATGTTAATATCTTTATTAAATGTATTGTAATGATAATTATATATTTTTAAATATTCTAAATTTTCTAAATTTTTTAAATTATCAAATAATGCTTCATTAATTTTAAATGCTTCATGGTTTTCAGTATTAGGTGAAGTGTAATTTGGTAATTTAGAAGCTGCCATGAAAAGATTGTTAGTTTTTAATAATGGCATGCTTAAACTTAAATATTTTAAGTTTTTTAAATTTAAAATATTTTTAATATTTTCCTCAGTTACATGAATTGTTGAATTAATATAAACTGCTTCAAGTTCTAAATTATTTTTAAAAAATTTGTCCAACAATTCTGGATTATACTTTTCATTATATGAATAAATACCAGAATCTAGAAACAAAACTTTATATTGTACATTAGTATCAAAATCTTTTAATATCGTAGTGTATTGTTGAATTGTCGACGTTGGTTTTAAATTTGTAAATTTATAAATTTCGTTACTGTTATATTCATTATCAAACATATTTTTTTTTATATATGTTATTAAAAAAAAATATTAAAATTATATTTTTAATAAAATATATATTAAAATTATATTTTTAATAAAATATATATTGAATTAATCGCTTAAATTTCATTGAATAAATTTGATATATCATATATCATATACATTATCAAAGTTATTTTTTTTTCATATATTTGTTTAATATTATTTTTGAAGTTGTATTATATTATTATCTTGTTTGTTAGACGTGCAATTAGAATATATTTTATAATTTTCAAAATATTTATAATCATCAAAATAAACATATTGATATTCAAAATTTCATATCCATTTTTTATTAAAAAAAATAACGGAAATTATGTATTTACTAATTTTTAATCATTTAATCATTTAATGATTTAATCATTTAATCATTTAATCATTTAATCATTTATTCTTTTAATTGTTTTTGCAAATATTTTAAAATATATTTAAATGATGGTCTTTTATTAATGTTTTCATCTGTACACATATAAAATAGTTTTTTAATATATTTTGGAGCTTTATTGAAAAGTGGTATTTTTAGTTTAAACTTTAAACACTTATATCTATTTTCAAATTTAGTTTCTGGAATTTTACCAGTTATAATTTCATAAAGTAATACACCAAATGCATATACATCACCAGCTTTTGTATATTTATTTTTATATAATAATTCTGGAGATGTGTATACATGATCAAAATAATCATGTTGATATTTACTACTATTACGTTTAAGATTAAACATATCATACCAAGTAATTTTAGCTGATGAATGATTACCGTTGATATTTATGGAATTAGAATTTATATGACCATGTATCATATTTTCACAATGCATAAAATGTAATACCATTGAAATATCAATTAAAACATATAACCAATTATCATTATAGTTTAAATTTTTAAATTCATTAGATAAAATTACATCACGTAAAGTTCCATTTTGTGCTTTTTCTAAAACAATATAGTAATTTTTATGATAATCTAAATTTACACCATAACAACATACTAATTTTGGATGTCTAAAACGTAAATTAGCTTTAATTTTTTTTAAAAGTTTTAACATATCAGTATCATTAATTATATATTTAACATCATCTCTATCTAGTTTATACACACTAACATCAGTACCAAAATAGGATGCATCAATTAGTGCATTTGTTCTATTTTTATGATCTTCTTTAAAATCTAATCCTTCAATATTAATATGGTGAATATCATCCAACATCTTAGATGTAGTATTAGAATTGATTAAAGACATAGTATGTGTTAAAACAATGGATTTAGCCTCCTTTATTAATATAAGAAAAAAAAATCAAAATTAAATAATTTTGATTTATTATTTAATCTTTATAACTATTTAAATTATATATCAATTTCTTCACTATATGTTAAATTATTATCATTTTTAATAGCTTTTATTAATTCTTTAGTTGATTTAAGTCTTAACCAATCATTCATTTTACATTATTTAAGTTGGCACCTACAGGTTCAACCTTAAAATTATTGATAACTTCATTATTTTTATTTTCAATATGTTTAATAATCTTAGTAATATCATAGTATCCAGTATTATTATCAATTATAATTTCTAATTATTTATCAACAATATCATAAATTGTTGTAAAACGTTCAAAAGCCATTATAGTGTTAATAATACCTATTATTAATACTATTTATATCTTTATTCTTCCACAATATCTATATTTTCCATTATTTTTTTTAGATTCTTCAATTGTTGATGATAATAAGTAATTTACTTGTTTTAAGTATGTTAATGATTGTAGATTTAATATGTCAAAAACATATAAAGAATTTTGTATGTTTTTTAAATATATATATTCAATTTTTTTAAATTTATTATTTAAATGATATAAAATACTATTTGCATATGTATTTTGTTTATTTAAATCAATACTATTTAAAAAATTAAACGTTATCATTTTTATTTTTTTAAAATATGAATTTTTAAAAAAATCAATTAAATCAGAATCTAATTGATTAATGTTGATATATAACTCATTTACATTTGGAAATAATATATCAATATTATATATAAATCTAAATGCATTTTGTGAAATATTTAACATTTTGACGCGATCATTGTAATATGTACAATTTTCAATATCTAATACGTCATATTCATCGTTAATATAACAACATTTATCTTTTTTATAAAAAGTCATTTATATATTTATTTAAAATTAAAAAAAAATATTAAAATTATTTATAAAAATAAGTTATAAAAATAATTACAAATAAATATTAAATACATAGTTTTGTAATGTATTAATAGATTTTTGATCATCATTTCTATTTTGGTTATTGGTGCTTGTACTATCATTATTTTTTAACGATTTTAATACATTAATAATATTATTTAAATTTGATTCATTTACTTTATTTAATACATTCATTACATTCATTAATTCTGTTAAATTATTATCTTTAGTAATAACATTTTCGTCAGTAGTAGATGTAGTAGCCATAATAGTATCATCTTCAACAGTATTTAAAATAACATCATTTATATTTTTATCATATGTATTTGTTTCAATATTTACATTTGAATTAATATCTACAGTGTCAATTAATTCACGTTTTAATCCTGTTTTTATTAAATTATTAACAACTCTATCTTTAATTTCTTCAATATTTGAATTAGTTTTATATTTTGTATCATCTGGTTTATAATCTTCACAATTTTCAGTATTAAAAATTTTATCCGGAATCAATGGTCCTTTATATGCAAATTTTTCAAAACGTTCTTTTTCATATTGTTCAACACGTTTTGATAATTCTCTTCGTTCTTTATCTTCTTTTTCTCTTCGTTGTTTATCACTTTCATTAATAAATTTATTTAAATCGTTTAAATCTTTTTGCATTTTTTTTAAATCTAATACTGCTGATACTTCTTTAATAATTTTATTATCAATTTTTTCAGGTTTTTTAGATTTTGATTTAGATTTTAAAACATTTTTAATATCATTGTCACATTCATCGGAATTGCCTTTTTTATAATTATTCATATTTTTTTTTAAATTTTCAATACGTTCATCATTTGCATTTTTTACATATTTATTTACAAAATTTTTAAAGTTAGAATCATCTTTACCATCATCAACAAATTCATTATTTGTTGTATTAATTACAACGTCGTTTTGATTAGTTAAATCTGGTGTTAAAATAATATCTAAATAATCCATCGATAGTATTATAATATTATATTTAAATTATTTTAAAATGATTAAAAAAAATAAACTTATTATTTTATTAATAAATATTAATATTTATATTATTTTTTTAATTATCTTTTAATTATCTTTTAATTATCTTTTAATTATTTTTTTAATTATTTTTTTAATTATCTTTTAATTATCTTTTAATAATTTTATTTATTTCATCTAATTCAAGTTTATCATGTTCAATTTCTTTTTTTAATCGTTTAGCATTTTTTGAATCAAATAAAGCATTAAAATAATATATACCAGTTGTAATTGTAAATGTAATTGAAAAACCAAATGTTATCCACCAACCACTTGATTTATATATTCCACCTAATACACCACATATAATTGTAAATATAGCTAATATAATTAAAATATATAAATAAATATTTAAAACATGAACTTCTTTATTGAATTTTTCGATTAAATTTTTTTTATCATTTATAATATCTTGTAATTTATTTAATCTATCATATTCTTTTGGATGTTGTAAATATTTTAATCTTTTTTCAATTTCATACATATAATCATGTATAATATCATTTGAAGTTGTGACATTATTATTTATTATATTTTTTAAATTATCTATCATGTTTGTACTATCTAAAGAATATAAATTAATATTTTTATTTGTATTACGTTTAGAATTAACAATTAAAAATTTAATATGTTTTTTAGCTTCTTCATCTAAATGTGCGTCTGGTCTATTTACAACATCTTTATATTTAATTTTTAACTCATCTAATTGTTTAATGTAATTCATGATAATATCTATATAATAATAAATTATATAATTAATATTTTTTAAACAATTAACATCTTTTTGCAAAATTTTCTTTTAATTATTTAATTCATTTACATATTTTCTTTATCAAAATTTAGTATTTAATTTATATCAATTATTTTTATAAAAAAAATTAATATAAATAAACCATAGTTTATTTATATTTACTTTAAATCTGAATTATATTCTTTATTTAAATATTCATTATTTTGTATTTTGCATTCGTTTTCTTGTTTTTTAACTGATCGCATATATATTGTTTCTCTATTTAATTTTCTTTCAAATTTAAAACAACCAAGTGTTAAAATATTTGAAAATAAAATCATTAAATTGTAACAAATACGTTTATTCTTATCTTTTTTATCTTCTTCAATTAAATTTTTTAAATATTCTTCATTGAAATTAATACTATGTTGATAATTTAAACTATTTTCATAAACATCTGTCATATTAATACAAAATATTATATTGAATTAATATTTTATTATTTTTTTATAAACTTATATAAAATTATATTAAAATTATATTAATATAATAATATATAAATATAATTTTATAATGTATATCTTAGATAATAATGATACAATTGTTGAAAATTTAGTAAAACAATATAATTTTAAATATAAATTAGCTGAAGATAAAGATAAAATAATACGATCATTTTATTTAAAACATGTATTTAGTGTTTTTATAATGATAATAATAGTTGCGGCAATTGGTTATGGTTCCTATAGTGTTGCAATGAAAAATGATGTAACAAATAGTGTTGTGATTGCAGGTATAGATATTATTGTTTGTATTGTATTTGCATTAATATTGATGGTACATAATAAACCAAGTACATTATATAAAGAAGCATATGATAAATTTGATAATATAAAAAATAAAAAACCATTAAATATTTAATGAGTTAAAACTGGTTTTTATAATTTACTAAGATGTATTCTTAAAATATAATCATGTTGTAGTTTATTTTTATTTTTTTTTAAAAATTTATAATACAAATCTTTAATATATTCAATATTTTTAAAATCAGACATTTTTTTTAAATAATTATCAGAACATATATAAACACGTTTCATTGCTTTAAAAGATGATATAGAATGTTGAGACATTGCATAAACATTACCATACATAACCCATTCAGAATTAGCATCAATAAAACAATTCATAAACCAATCATAAACTTCTTGCGGATTAATATTTAAAAGTAATGATAAGTTACCAACTATCATTAATCTTTCTATGTGATGTAAATATGCATATTTTTTTACTTTTTCAATCATATGGTCTAATATATTTATATTTGTAGTTCCATCATACCAATTTTTTGTTATTTTATTTTTAAAATTAAAATAATTTTCATTTTCCATCTCATAGTATTTATACTTATATAAAAAACGCATATATGATCTCCAACCAATTATTTGTCTAATAAATCCTTCAACCGATGCTATATATTGTTTTTTATCTTTTGTTGATAAATCATCAAAAAATATTAATATTTGATTAATAACATAATCAATATCTAATAAACCAGTATTTAATAATACAGATATATTTGAGTGATTACCATAAATTACATTTTTTGATATTGAATCTTGATATTTTCCAAAATTAAATAGTTTTTGTTTTATAAAAGAATTATAATGATTTTTTGCATCTTTGAAAGTTACTGGATAATAAAATTTAATGTTTTTTGCATCATTATCATCGTCACCATTATTATAAATATCACCAAAACTATTCTTAAAATAAAATAAAACATATTTAACTGCATCTTCTAAATAATAATTGGTATATGTTTTAATTTTTAATTCTTGATAATTATTATCAAATCTATTTCTATTTAAAACATCAAAAGACCATTTATTGTATAATGGTTTTGTATTATTTTTTTCATCCATTAATATATCTAGTCTAAATCTATTCCATTTATAAAAATCTATTTGACTAAAGCTATTTTTATTTTTTAAATTTTTTACATATTCATCTAAATCGTCATTAGTTTCTAAAAATAATGGAGAATCGTAAAAATTACAAAAATCATATTTATTTTGTAATGGTATATCAATTGGATCATACATTGAATATTCGATATTTTTATTTTTTTTTATTTTTTTTATAAAGTTATTAGCTTCATTGAATTGTATATATTTTATAGATACAATGTTTGAAACATTTAAAACATTTGATTTGTTCAATTTATCTTTTAAATAATCATAATAAAATAATAAACTAGCTCTATAAAATACTAATTTTTGTTTATGAAAATTTTTATTAAAAAAATATGGATCTTCTATTAAATAAATATTATTATATTCTTTTAATATTTTTATATTTTCACATATACTTGTATTTAATATGATGAAATTTTTTACCATTATATATTATATTTATTGTATAAAAAAATAAATATAATATTAAATTTATAATATTATATAATATATAACAAATGAATAGTAACAATACAACTATTAATTTAAAAAATATAAAAAATATAAAAAATGTAAAATACATCTCTGATGATGATAAATATAAGCAATTATCAAGTGATGAAAATTTAACATTAAAAGATATTATGTCAAATATTGATAAACCATGGCGTTTTGAATTAATATCTAAAAATCCATGTTTAAAATCTAAGTGGGTTCATATGTTAAAAGATAAACCTTGGGATTTTGATGCTTTATCTGAACATTCTTGTTTAGACTATAGTTTATTAAAAGAGTTCTTACATAAATATTGGAATAATGATAAAATGTCAAATAATCCAGTTGTAACATTAAATATGATTAAATTATTACCTGATAATTTTTTAAATTTTAAACTTTTAAGTAAAAACCCAAATATTAATATTGATTGGTTAACAAAATATAAAAACAAAGATTGGGATTTTGATATTTTAAGTTCTCACCCTAATCTTCAATTATCTTGGCTTAAATTATTTGAAACAGAAACTAATACATATTTTAACTTTAAATTAGTGTCTGCTAATAAAAATTTTGATATATACTGGTATACTATTTATGGTGATAAACAATGGGATTGGGATTCTATATCTGAATCACCAAATTTAACATATCAATGGTATGTTGATCAACCAAATCATGATTGGAATTGGTTTAAGATTTCAAGTCATAAATCGTTTGATAAACAATGGGTATTGGATGCACCAGATTTTCCATATGATTGGGATGAAATATCTAAACATCAAAATTTAGATATTTCATGGTTACAAAAATTATTCGGATTTAATAAATTCAATTGGTATTATATATCAGCTAATAAAAATTTAACTATTGAATGGTTGGCACAATTTGCAGATAAACAATTTGATTTTGAATATGAGTTATCTAAACATCAAAATATCTGTTTAGAATGGCTTCAATTATTTCCAGATGAAAAATGGGATTTTGAATATCAATTATGTATAAATCCTAAATTTTCATTTACATGGGTTGAAGCATTCCCAGATAAACCATGGGATTTTGATATATTGTCAGCTAGAAATGATATAACATTAGATTTATTAATGAAATATCAAGAATGGCCATGGTCTTTTAATAATACATTATCATCTAATACAAATTTAACGATGGGGTGGTTACGTAATTTTAGAAATAAACCATGGAATTTTAAATTGATATCATCAAATAAAGCATTGACTATTGGTATTATATTAGTTAATACTAATAAAGATTGGGATTGGGCTGCCATATCATCAAATCCATCATTAAGCGATGCATGGATTAAATTAAATCCAAAACTACCTTGGGATTGGTCAATATTATCTAAAAATCCAAAATATAATATTAACTGGGAACAATACTGTTCTGATGATGTTGATAAAATGATAAAAAATATAAAAACACCTAATATTAATATTAATATTAAAATCGATAATTCACAACCAAATACAGCTATATCCGAACCACTTGCAATAGAAATGTAAATCATTTTTGAATTATTAATTATATATAAATAATACGTTGATATAATCAACACGTCTATACAATCTATTACTATATAACAATATCATTTAAAATGGTCAAACCTTGTTTTCGTACATCGATGATTGCTGGTCTATGTGGTTTTAACCAATATCTTAAATCTGATAAAAATAAACTTTTAGATACATTATTTAAATGTTATCAAGAAACATATAACCCAACTGATATTGAATATATTAATGAAGAACAAATGTTTGAAGATTTATTAAATAAATCTGAAAATTTAAAAGAAAAATTTAACATTTATAAAAATACTAAAATTGAAAATAATGAACAATTAAATGATATTGTTAATGATTGTTTAGAATTTATTAACATTGAAAAAGAGAAAGATATATACAATGATGATGACGTTATATTAATGACTAAATATGTAAATAAAACATTTAATTGTTCATATGGTACAACTAATGAATCAAAAACAATTGATAAATTAAAAGATGAATATAATATTATTGTTACGAATAATAATGATGAAACTTATACTAAAGAATTTAGTAATTTTAAAGTAACTGGACATATTGATGGTATGGCCAATTTTAATGATGAAAAAGTATTAATAGAAGTTAAAAATAGAAGAAATAGATTATTTAAAGAAGTTGTACAATATGAAGAAATACAAGTTCTTTTCTATTTGAATTTAACAGGATTACAAAAAGCTATTTTAATTGAACAATATAAAAATAAAATTCATATTAATGAATATAATATTCAAAATAAACGTTTATATGTTGATTGTATTAATAGATTAAATCAATTATCAGAATTTTATGAACTTATTGATAATGATAAAAAATTAAGAAATGAAATTTTTATTAATAAAAATTTCGATTTCTTAACAATGTATTTGTTTTGGTTTTAAATTTAAAAAAAATACCAATTATGGTAAATTTTAATTTTTTTTATATTGTTTTATCTATTATATTTTTATATTTTTATACATTATTTTATCTATTATTTTTTTATCTATTGTTTATATTTAATAATATATTTTTATTAATATTTAGCAATTGTATTTTTTAAAAAATCAATATTATAATATGTAAATAAACAATATAATTCGTAATATAATACAATATAATTTTCTGATACAATAAAATCATGTAGTAATGATTTATAATTAAATACAGATTCATCTTTATTATTAAAATCAAATGAGCTATTACTATTATTGAAAATTAAAATAACTAAATTTGTAATTTTTTTAACAATATTATCATTTGATAAGAATGTTGAATTTGGTGAAAATTTTAAAGTGATTTCTAAATTTTTATTATTTTTTAAAATATTAATATTATTATAGATAATATTAGATAAACCATTGAAAATAACATAATTCATAAAATTAAAAATTCTAACATATTTTTGTTGAAAATATAAAGATGTAATAACATTATTGTTTTTCCCCATCTTTAAATTAAATAAGTATTTTTTAATAATATTTAAATCAACAATATGATTATTAATTTGTTTTTTTTTATTTAAATCAATTAAACTTTCATCAATATTGTTTACTTTATTAATAATATTAAATTCGATATTGTTAATAATATCATCGGATAGTAAATTTTCATAATTTGAATCAAATGCATTATTATAAATTGTATTTCTAATATTATTATATAATGTTGTATAAATGATAATATTATCACTATCATTATTATTTTTTTTCTTTTTTAATAAAAATCCATATGTTGGAATATATTCATAAATTTTATGAAAAGAAATTCTATATTTATTAAATGTTGAATATTCAGTTTTGCAAATATTAATAATCTGTTCAATATTTTGAATTTGTGTTTCACAACTTTCTTTTTCAAATGGTAAATTATCAGATTTATCTATAATTAATTTATTCGTTTCATTTAAATCTTTAAGATTACACGATTGTAGATATATAATATAATTACTAGATTGTTTATGATTTACGCTATTCGGTCCAGTATAATGAACATCCCAAATATTTGAATTAAAAATATGATATTTATCATATTTAAAACAGAATGTATATGATTTATTTTTATCTAACATGTCATATGTAAATGATGGGTATTTTTCTTTAATAATACTATCAAAGATATATTTATATGTATAAATATAAAATACTTTATTAGTTACATCATAACCTTTATGAGAAGAAATTTTCCATTCATTATTATAAAAATATAAATGAATTACAGTTCCATCATAAATTTTATGTACATTATAATTACACATCTTTTTTTTTAAATTATTATTAACATTATTAAAATTAACAACATTACTAATTTTTAAAGGTAAACATAAAACTTTGTATTGATTTTCAATAGTGTTATATTCTAAAATTAAACCATTACATTCTTGATAAACAGATGTTCCATTATTAATTTTTTTACCATTAATTAAAATAATTCGATAAGAGTTGTTGGAATTATTAGAAGTAGTATTAGTAATATTAATAGTTGTATTAGTATTAGTATTATCAGATTGTTGAATAAAATTTTCTTCAATACTTTTAACGAAATGCTCAGTATACAATAATTTTCTAATTTCAGAATATCCAAGATTTTTATTTTTATTGATAAAGTCAAGAGTATTCATGATAATAGATTTTTGATGATTATACTAATAAATAATTATATTAAAATTGAATTCATAAATTTATTAAATTTTTAATATTTTTAACAATAACTTTATATATAATTTAAAATTATATCATATATAAATTACTTTTAAATGTATTATTTTAAAAGTAATAACAATTATAATTTCAAATTTAAAAAATAATTTTATTTATATAATTATTAATAGCATGTTTTTATTTGATACTTATTCAAATAAAAGTAAAATTACTAATTACTTTAATAGAATTATTGAAACTAATTTGTCAAATAATTTAAATATACCAAATTCGTATGATAATATAAATTTAATGAATTTAATGAATGCGCATTATCATATTAACATAGATAATAAAATAGTAAATAATATTGATTTAATTAATAAAATTAATGAATCAAATAATTTTAAAAAATTATATAAATTAGATAAATATAAAACTGTTGATATTGATATAAATAGTTGTATTTTATATAATATATGTATAGTAACTGATAATATGATTTATAATATCAGTAATAATTTACATTTAGATAATGGTGAAAGTAATAATAATAATAGTAATGATAATAGTAATGATATTAACAATGATAATAATACAATATGTAATGATAAATTATATATTAATAATAAATTAAAAGTGTTTATAACACCTCAAAAAATTAATAATAAAAAAAACAATGAATATAAAATAAATATGACAAAAAACAATATAAGTGCTTTATGTATAAACAATTATGAAAATTTACAAAATAGTGAAAGTATTAATAAAAATATAAATACTACATATGATAATAATTTAGATGATTATAATATTATTAATTTAAATGATTTATCAAATTCTAAATCTAATAATAATAATATACGCGATCATTCTAAAATTATTGATTTAGAATTTGAAAATTCTATAAAAGAATGTATAAAACGTAATATGTTTATTTCAAATGATAAATGGGAGAATTTTTGCAAATATAATAAATTATCTGAATCGTTTATTGAAGAATTTGTTGAAGAATTAGGTGGATGGAATATGATATCTAAATATCAAGAATTATCAGAATCTTTCATATCAAAACATCAAAATGATGTAGATTGGTTGTTAATTACAAAATATCAAATATTATCTGAATCATTTATATGGAAATTCAGAAATAAAGTACATTGGAAAGTGATTTCTAAAATCCATGATTTACCTGAAAATTTTATATACAAATTTAAAAATTATTTAAAATTTAAATATATTATACCATCATTTAAAAATTATTCGTTAAAATTTCAAGAAGATTTTATAGATTATTATGTTATGCATGATTAGTATTTTTTTTTATTATAATTTCTATCTTCGCTTATTAATCATTTCAACACTATTATTATCAACATAATTTGTCATATGCATCATTTTTGTAGTTTGAGATTGCATATATGGTTTATTTGACATTAAAGATTTACCAATACCATCATTTTGCATTATTTCATAATGTGAATTTTCTATATTAAAATCACTATTTTTAGCTGTATTTAATAGTACTTTAGATGATGCATTTGACATAGTATGTTCTTTTACTGAGTATAATGGTTTTTCATAAACTGTATTAGAATTAATATTATATCCAACAACTGGTGCATTATAAGATTTATCAAAGTTGGTCATTCCATCAAATACATATTGAGGATCTATAGATTCCATGATTTGATCAATATTATTTTTAGTATACATATTTTTAGTATTAATATTAATGATTTTATCATCATTTAATAAAATTTCAAAAGAATTTGCATCTTTTCTATATAAATTTTTAATATTTGGTATTTTTGATTTATTTGAGTTGATATTTTTAATAAATTCATAACCATTTATAGTTACATCTGGATTTAATAATCTTTCTTTTTGTTTAATATTCATATTATAACCTTTAATATTATTTGTAAAATTTTCACTTTTAATAAAATTGTATAGTTTTTCATTTCTTGGTAAATTTGAATTACCACTATTCATATTATTTGTTTTTTGTCTATTAGTTGATGTAATATCAACATTTTTCATAAATTCGTATAATTTTTTATTTATTGGTTTTTGTAATGGATTTGTTGTTACATTATTAATTTCATGACTAATACCTAAAGGTGTTGCATTCGTAAAATGTGATCTATTAACAGGTCCTCTTTCTGGTGCATATGTTTTAAAAGATTGTTTTTCAGCTGTTGATTTATAATCTAAATTATCGTAAACAACAGAATTTGTATCATTTGTTCTTTTATTATTAAAATTAGATTTAATATTTTGCATTTGTGTTGGTGTTAAATTTACTTGTATATCATGTTTTTCTGTTGGTGTCATTCTACTTTGCGTTATAAATGCTCTTAATGCTGAACTAGTTAAAGTTTCAGTGTTATTTTTTTGTAAAATTTTCTCTCTACGTCTTTTATTTTCTAATTCAACATTATGTAATTGTCTATTGGTCATAGTACCATCTGTTTCATAAACTGGTGTATCAGCTTTATATGTTTGCATCATAATACGCTGTCTTCTAGATTCAACATTTAATGCATTTCTAAGTTTTTGAGTTTCTTGTAAAATATTATATTCTGGTTCTGGTGTATCAATTTCAGTATTAATATCATAATCATAAGAATCATGTGCAACATCTTCACGCATAATTCTTTTACGTATTGTCGATGTATCTAAATCTAATTTATAATCATCTGTAATATTTGGTGCATCTGGGCTATTATCCATCATATATTTATAAAGATTATCTTTAGAATATTGAGAATCAAAATTATAATTTAAATTAGGAATTCTATCATATAAATTTTTATAATATTTTGTATAAACACTATAATTTACATCATCAAAATTTGTAGCATTACCTGTTAAAATTTCATAAGTAGCTTCATTAGTAAAATGTGGATTCATATTTTAACTTCTTATATAATAATAAAAATATTATTTAAATTTGATTTTTTTATTATAATATAATAAAAGACATTGGTATTATAATGAAAACATTTTTTAAAATATTAAAATATGTTGTAGATATTGATATTATTGAAGATGTTATCAATAATACATTAGATATTAATGAAATGTTATTAGAAAAATCTAAAAAAATTTTTAATAATAAATGTTATGATAATTCATTTATATTAAACGTGAATAAATTAATTAATAGATCTTATATTGATATTACAAACTTATCATGTAATATTGAAATTGAAGTTGAATGTTTAAACATTTCTAAATATGATATTATATGTAATAATATTATCGAAAATATGAATCAAGATAAAATTGTAAGTAAACACAAATATTTTTCATCTGTAATTAAAAATAAACCAGAATATAATTTAAAAATCGGCGATACAATTTCTATTATTGTTGGTGAAATAAATTACATGTTAAATAAAAAAAAATTTACAATTAGCGGTAGTTTAATGATACCATTTAATAAAAATGATGATATTTATTATATTATTGATAAATCATTATCTAATGATGAATTAAAATCATTAAATAAATTTATTGAAAAAATAAAAAATGAATATAAAAAAGTTTCAAAATTAAAAAGATTTAAATATTTTAATGAATTATTATATAAATATAAATCTACAAATACTTCACAATTACATAATCTTTTTGATATAATTAATAATAATGAAACTGATTATATGATTTCATTATTAAATAATATTAATAAATTAGATTTTAAAGTATATACAAATAAAGATTTATCAAATATTAAAGTAAAATCATCAAAATTAAAAACAAAATCATCTAAAAAAAAGCAATCAAATTTATTATCAGAAAATGTATTATTAGGTTCTGAAAACAACCCTATTATTGAAAATGCTTATAATGTTTATAATAGTTATTTATGTGATATATATAAATATATTGATCATATTAATGATATGTGTGAAACTTATGAATCAGATGACTTATTTAATGAAAACCAACATGTATTTAAATTATACAATTCAAAAAAATTATAATACCTTAAAGTATTATAATTTTAATATATCTTTTACATTATATTATATAATTTTAAATTTATTATGAATATTTTTTTAAAATTAAACATTAGAAATAAAAAACATGATAAAATACGTTCTTATTTTTTATATAATAAAGAAAAATTATTACAAAAAAATATTAATATAGAAATTCAATATATAGATGTTGATAATATTGATTTTTCTATATATGAACAATTAGAAAATATACCAATATTATACGACCAAGAAAATAATATTAAATTGCATGAGTATAATGATATTATAAAATATATTCATAATTTGTTATAATATAACATATAACATATTAAAAATACTTTATAATTCTTAATTTAATTTTTTTTTACTTTTAATTATAATATGTCCGAAGAAACTATTTTTATAAATCAACATTGTATTAATAAATCACAAAATGTATTTAATATTGTATTATTTTTAAAATTAAATCTTTATGATAAAAACCATAATTTATTATATAATTATATAATAAATAATATTGATGACTTTGGATCAAAAAATCATTATTTTAGAATAATAGAAAATAATAAAATAACTAACCCAGAATTAATATCAAATAATATATATTTAAATAATTTTAATAAAATTACAAAATATTTATTGGATGTTCAAAATAATCAAATTAATATGAGAACCAATAAACAATTAGCTGATATAGATTTATCTATTCCAGTTAAAGATTTAATATTTATGTTATTTTAAATAATTATAAAAATATAATATAATAATGAGATATATTAAAAAAAATAAAACTTTCAATGATTCAAGTAAAGGTTTTATATTTAATAATATAATTCAAAATATATTAAATAAAAATGAATTAAATAAAACTAATATAAAAAATACTTATAACAATTTAATCAATAAAAAAAATATTGTAAATGAATGTAATATTTGTTTTGATAATAATGATGATATAATATTATTTTGCTGTTTTAATAAAATATGTTCAGATTGTAAAAAAAAGATGATTAATAAAAACTGTCCATTTTGTAGAACGAATAATTACATGTATAGTTAATTTTATATTTTTTTTAATTTAATAATTTGATTAAATTCTATTATGATGTTTTTACATGGTAATGTGTAACGCCAGAATTAGCAATTTTAAATGTATTACTAAATGGTATAAGACCTTTATTATCCATTTTACGATAAATTCTTACTATAATTTTTGTTATTGCAATCATAGAGATGATGCCGGTACAAGCATATTTAGTATATTTGATATTTCTATCAATGGTAAACATTGAAGTATCTTCTTTACCATTTTCATCTACATATATTACAGATAATTTATTAAGATATAATACAACTGTCATTGTAACAGTTACTGCAAATAATACAAAATTTAAAAATACCATTAATATTTCCCATTTATCGATAACTGTTATATATTCTTTTTCATTTATAAATTCACCTATAAATGTCCATAATGAAAAATCATTTTTACCTTCACGACCAATATCTTTTAAAAATTTAACATTAGTTCTTTGATAATCTGATTTAGTTGTTTCATTCATTTTGTATTGAATGTTTATTTATATTTATAATAAATATAAATATAAATATAATATTTATATTTGTCATAAATATACATTTATAATATTTATATTATAAATACAATTTATAACAAATATGTATTTATATTTTTTTTATTTTACTTATTTATATTATTTATAATAATATAAATAATAAAAAAATGGTATTACTTAGACGGTATAATTCAACTAGTATTACATCATTAAATAAAATTAGTGGCAGATTAATATATGATGTTACAGCAAATGTAATAAAATATTGTGATGGTACAGATTATTTAACTGTTGGTACTATAGCTAATTACACAGCTGGATTAGCTGCACAAGGTAGTATTTTAGCACTTGATAGTAATTCAGATATAACAGGTATTAATACAATGACGATGAACTACTTAAATGTTAATAATAATGCTACAATTTCTGGAAATTTAAATGTTGATGGTACATTATATGTAGATGGAACATCAATAACATCTTTTGTAAATAGTTTAATTTCTGCAGCAGGTGGAACACCTAGTGGTGGTGGTAGTTCATCAAGTTTTGATAATTCTGTTGTATTAAATTTAACAAATGTTTCATCTTCTACATCTACAACAACCGGTGCTTTGACTGTTGCTGGTGGTGTTGGTATTGCTGGAAATACATATATTGGTGGTAATCTTTATGTTAACGGTGTGCGCGTTAGAGGTTCTGATTCTGCATTTGATAACACTGCTATATTAAAATTGTATAATACTACAGCTTCTACATCTACAACAACAGGTGCATTAACTGTAGCTGGTGGTGCTGGTATTGCTGGTAATGTATATATTGGTGGTACAACTCGAATTAGTGGATCTTTATATGTAAATGGTACACAAATTACAACATCTGGTGGTGGTGGTAGCTTTGATAATTCTGCTGCATTAGCATTAACTAATACAACTATTTCAACATCAACATCTACAGGTGCTTTAACAGTAGCTGGTGGTGTTGGTATTGGCGGAAATACACATATTGGTGGTGTAGCTAGAATAACAGGTGCTTTATATGTTAATGGTGTTCAAATTACAACAAATGGAAGCGCTCCATTTGATACAACTTCTGCATTGTATTTAACAAATACTACAGCATCAACATCTACATCTACAGGTGCATTAAAAGTTGCTGGTGGTGTTGGTATTGCTGGAAATACATATATTGGTGGTAACCTTTATGTTAGTGGTACTCAAATAGAAAATTTTAATCCATCATCTGTATTAAATTTAACAAATACAACACCATCAACATCAACATCAACAGGTGCTTTAACAGTTGCAGGTGGAGCTGGTGTTGCCGGAAGATTAAGTGTTGGAAGTTTATATGTAAACGGTGTAAAAATTGATACAAATGGTGGATCATCTTTTGATAATTCATCTGTCTTAAATTTAACTAATACAACAAATGCAACATCACCATCATCCGGAGCTTTAATTGTTGCTGGTGGTGTTGGTATTAGTGAAGATATGCATGTTGCTGGTGATATTTATTCAAATGGTGTACAACTTTCTAATTTTGATAATACAGTTGCTTTAGAATTAACTGATACAACAGCTTCAACATCAGTATATACTGGTGCATTAACTGTTGCTGGTGGTGTTGGGGTTGCTGGAAGATTAAGTGTTACAACATTATATGTAAATGGTGTTAATATTACTGGAAATAGTAGCGGTGGCGCTAGTAGTAGTTTTGATCCATCAGCAAATTTAGCTATAACAAATACAACAGCATCAACATCTACAATAACCGGTGCTTTAACTGTTGCAGGTGGTGTTGGTATTGCTGGAAGATTAAATGTTGGCACTAGTTTATATGTAAATGGTGTTCAAATTCAAAATTTTGATTCATCAACACCATTATCTTTAACGGATACGACCGCTTCAACTTCTAAAACTACTGGTGCTTTAAAAGTTGCAGGTGGTGTTGGTATTGCAGGTGCTTTATATGTTGATAGTTTAAATGTTAATGGTGTAAATATCGATACAAATGGATCTACATTTGACACTTCAGCAGCATTAGCATTAACTAACACTACAGCTTCATCATCCACAACTACAGGTGCTTTAACTGTAGCTGGTGGAGCTGGTATTGCTGGAAGATTGAGTGTAGGTAGTTTATATGTAAATGGTGTACAAATTGATACAAATGGTAGTAGTTCATCATTTGATGCTTCAGCAATTTTATCATTAACTAATACTACAGAATCAACTTCTAAAACTACTGGTGCATTAAAAGTTGCAGGTGGTGTTGGTATTAGTAAAGATGTATATATGGGTGGTTCTGCTTATATAAGTAATTATTTAATAACTTCTGGAACTTATGGTGCAACATCTCCATTAAATGGTGCATTACGAGTAGCTGGTGGAGCTGGTATAGTTGGAGATATGTATATTGGTGGATTAATTAATATTGGTAATACAGCGACTATTAGTGGTATAACTAGTATAACAAATAACACAGCATCAACTTCTAAAACTACTGGTGCATTAGTTGTATCTGGTGGTATTGGTATTAATGGAGCTGCTAATATTGGTGGAATTACAAAAGTATTATCTACAACAGCTTCAACATCATCATTAACTGGTGCATTAGTTGTATCTGGTGGTGTTGGTGTTAGTGGTGATATCAATATTACTGGTGGTATGAATATTGGTTCTGGAACAGCTACTACATCTTCAACATCTGGTGCATTAGTTGTATATGGTGGTATTGGAACTAGTGGAAATATTTATACACCGGCAACTTTATATGCTGGTATTTATAGACAAATTGATCCATCATATTCAGCACCAACTAGTTCAACATTAAATAATTTTACAAGTACATATAATCTTGGAATTAATGGTAATGGTTTAACATATGCTGCAAATATTAATACATTAATGTATTTTCAATGTACAAATACATCAACAGCTCCAAGATTTTATTATTCTACAAATGATGGAACAAGTTGGAATTATACAAATCCAAGTAGTTTACCAGGTGGATATGGATATACATGTTTAGCAAATTCATATTTTCCATCTATTGGTAAATTTACATTAGTTTTAGCCCAATCAGCAGGTGCAAATTATTCATATTATATGTGTGTTTCTAGTGATGGTATAAATTGGTCAAATCAAATTATGTTTGATGGTAATTCAACTGTAAAATTTACAAATGTTGAATATAATAGTAGTAATAATACATTATATGTTATAGCATATGATCCAGTTAGTAATTCATCAAATTACAGCATATATTCATCAACAAATTCTGGTTCAAGTTGGAGTAGATCAAATACTAATATAACAACTAGCTTAATGACTAAACCTTATATGTTAAAATATAATTCATTAACAAATTATTTGGTTATGTCAGCAGCCGTATCTTCTGGAAAAAGTATTTTTTATTCTACAAATGGAACATCTTGGACTCAAACAACAAATGGTCCAACAACTGATACTAATACAATAATATTAAATACAGACAATAATTATATGGTTGCTTTTCCACATGTTGCATCTACAAATGTTACAACTGCATGGTTATCAACAAATGGTGGATCTAATTGGAGTTCTGTAACAATACCAGATATTAATAGTAATTATATTTGTTCTAATGGATTTTATATTTCAATTTGTGGATATTATGTAATGCCCACATATTCATCAACAACAGTATATTTATATTATTCTGCAGATGGTACAAATTGGAATATTACATCAGGATTTTCTGGAACAAATTCATCATCATACGCAGCAGCGTATAATACAACAACCAATAATATTGGTATTGTATTACAAAATGGTTATTATTATAAGTCTACATCTACTGTAGTAACTAGTAATGCATTATCATCATATTATGCTGATCAAGTATCTAACGGATATAGTCAAAAATTAGCTACATCAGGTTATCAATTTTATAATGGTTCAACATCTTCTAGTATTGGAACTAAATTATTACAAATTGATTCAACAACTTTAAATGTAACAATGACTACTGATTCAACTTCTACATCTACAGGTGCTTTAACTGTAGCTGGTGGAGCTGGTATTGGTGGTAAACTATATGTTGGAAGCTTAAATGTTAATGGTGTGGATATTGATACTAATGGCGGTGGTTCATCATTTGATGCTTCAGCTGCTCTTGCATTAACTAACACAACAGCTTCAACTTCTACAGCTACAGGTGCTTTAACTGTAGCTGGTGGAGCTGGTATTGGTGGTAAACTATATGTTGGAAGCTTAAATGTTAATGGTGTAGATATTGATACTAATGGAAGTGTATTTGACAATTCTGCAGCTTTAGCATTAACTAACACAACAGCTTCAACTTCTACAGCTACAGGTGCATTAACTGTAGCTGGTGGTGCTGGTATCGGTGGTAAATTATATGTTGGAAGCTTAAATGTTAATGGTGTAGATATTGATACAAATGGTTCTGTATTTGATTCTTCAGCTGTATTAGCATTAACTAATACTACAGCTTCAACTTCTACAACTACAGGTGCATTAACCGTAGCTGGTGGAGCTGGTATTGCTGGAAGATTAAGTGTTGGAAGTCTATATGTTAATGGTGTTAAAATTGATACTAATGGAACAGGTGGTTCTTCTTTTGACACTTCGGCTGCATTAGCTTTAACTAATACAACTTCATCAACTTCATATTCAACAGGTGCTTTAACAGTTACTGGTGGTGTTGGTATTGGTGAAAAATTAAATGTTGCTGGAAATAGCACATTAGGTGGTACTGTAACTATAACTGGTGCAACTATATTAAATAATACATTAACTACTTCTGGTAATGTAACATTATCATCTACAACACAATCGACTTCAACATCTACAGGTTCAATTATAACAGCTGGTGGTATTGGTGTAGCTAAAAACGCATATATTGGTGGTAGTTTATCATATACAAATTCTATTTTACCAGATCAATCAATTGTAGGATCATTACCAATTGCATTATCAAATCCTACACCACAAACATTTACTGGTAGTATGTATATGTCTAATGTTGTTTATAGTGCAACAAATAATTCATATATTTGTTGTACATCTAATGTAGTAAGTGGTGGAACTTATATTTACACATCTACAAATGGTACAACTTGGACCGGTGTTTCTTGTTATAGTTTTACTGGGTTAACAATTGTAGATTCATATATTGTATGGGATGATACATCTAGTCAAGGTGCTATTGTATTAACTACTTTTAATGGTTCTACAGTATATAATAATGTATTTATTAAATCAACTAATTTTACAACATGGACTGCAACACCAGTAACTATTGTAGCTAGTACAGCATCTAGTGCATCATCACATCCTTTAAGTTTAGTTTATGTAGCATCATTATCTAAATATGTTGTAAGTTTATTTAATGCATCAGGTTATGCTTGTATATATTATACAAATTCAACTACAACATCATGGAGTTTAGGTTTAAATACAAATATAACAACACAATGTCGTAAAATTATATATAATACAAATTTAAATAAATTTACATTTGGTGTAACAACAAATGCAATTTGTTATACATCAACTGATGGTGTAAATTGGAATTCTAATAATATATCAGGTAGTTTTATATTATTAGATTATGCCTTTAATCCAACATCTGGTGTTACATTAGGTACATCTTCATTAGATTCAACAAAAATGTTAAAATCTACAGATGGTGGTGTTAGTTGGACGTATCCATCATCACCATTTACATCAGGATATATTTATTTTATTATGTTTATTCCAGAACCATATAATGCATTTGTTGCTTTAGTTTCTAATGGTGGTGCAACTACAAATGCAATGTATTATAGTACAAATGACGGTACAACTTGGACAAGTGTTACAGTTCCAGCATCAGCATCATTTAATATACCAGCTTTTAATAGATGTGCATTTTTTCCAAATACTAATTTATTAATTTGTGCTAAAGCTAATACAACATCATATCATATTATTAATTTTAATGAATTTAATGGTCATATTACAAATGCTGGTTATTTAAATAATTTAAGTTTTGGTGGATTTAAATGGTATAATAATTCATTATCAACATCATCATTAGGTACAAACTTAATGAATTTAACATCTACTTCATTAAATATATTAACAAATGTAAATTCAACATCGTCAACATCAGGTTCTTTAGTTGTAACTGGTGGTGTTGGTATAAGTGGAGCTGTAAATATGGGTAGTACACTATATATTGCATCATCTAGTGCATCATCATCTTCAACTACAGGTGCTTTAACTGTAGCAGGTGGAGCTGGTATTGCTGGTGCTTTATTCATTGGTGATGCAACTGCATCATCATCTACAACCACAGGTTCATTTGTTACACCAGGTGGTGTTGGTATAGCTAAAGCTGTATATATTGGTGGTTTAATTAATGTTGCTGGTAATGCAACTATTACTGGAACATCAACTTTAACAGGTGCAGCAACTATAAATAATACATTAACTGTATCTAATGATACATCAATAACATCTGTAACACAATCTACAACTTCAACCACAGGCGCATTAAAAGTATCAGGTGGTGTTGGTATAGCTAAAGATGTGTATATTGCGGGAACTTTAAATGTTACTACAAATGCTGCAATTACTGGAACATTAGCTGTAACTGGTACTTCTACATTAACTGGTGCGACATCTATTACAAATGTAACTGATTCAACTACAACTTCAACTGGTGCATTAAAAGTATCAGGTGGTGTTGGTATCGCTAAAGCTGTATTTATTGGGACTACAATTAATGTAGCTGGTGCTAGTACAT
>JACCDR012015694.1_pt1 | contig 30844 bp, 53 predicted proteins | sample 7446431 | NCBI WGS metagenome assembly JACCDR01 (sample SAMN15323443, study PRJNA562643) | freshwater metagenome | isolation source: river surface water | place: USA:Blue River Watershed | collected 2017-08-17
CCCCGTGGTCATGTTCGAGCAACCAGACACAGCGCACTCCGTGAGCGCGCGGAACTTCGCCGTCATGGAAACCTCCCCTCGTGTTGATGGTTGTGGCCACCACAACCCGCACCACTCGTCAGTCGCACCAGCATCCGTTAGACGTCACGCGTGACGTCTCTGGATGGTTGGCTCTCGACACTACGAATAGTGTAGATTGTAGCATTCCCTCTCATTTACTTATGACACCAGACGGCGTCGATTTTACCTTTGAACGCCACCTTTCAAGCGTGCGTGTTCTCGCACCACAAATCCACGTGAGAATGACGCATAATGTCGCGCATAGCCTGCGACGAAACTGCGTCTTCGTTAACGGCTGTGATTCATGTCAACGCTTGATGGAGATCACCGCATGGACCCCGAACTTGAATCTCTCTTTTCGCAGATTCTCAAGGACGTCGAGGCGTTGAGGCGCGAAAACAAGGGTTGGAGGCGTCGTATTTTGGCCCTCGAAAACAAGGCTCGTAACGGTGCTACTGAGTCAGAGGAGGTGATGAACGCTCGAAACGCCATTTTCGACGAAAATGGACTGCTCACTCCCTTCTCGTTGTTCGTTCACGAGTCCTACGTGACCGCTCCGAGTTATCAGCCTAGGTCCTACATGATCCGCAGCCTCATCCAAGAGGGCGACGTCTTCCTCTCCTACGACCCGACGTTCCGCATCTACGTCGCGTGTCGAAACTCCAATGATGAGGAAGAAGCTACGCTCTTTGATGAGGTGCTCGTGCTGGTGTACGAGGCACGTAGGGATACGCTGCTGAGGGAGACTCCCAAGCCCGCGTTCCTTACAAGGGCAGGGCCGGCTGTAAGCCTCATCGCGCAGTTCAAGCGCGCGAAGGGTACGTGCGTTGGTGCAGGCGACGTTCCCTGCTTCCAGGACTACGAGGGCGCTCAGCAGCACTTCCAGAACTCGGGCGTGCGGAACGCTGCGCGCTCGGTCGTGTTCGGGCATCGCGCCTTCCAGGGCGAGATCAAACGGGCGGAGCCGCTGGTGACGCCTGGCGTTGAGACGCAGAACGACGTGGTGATCCACCCGCTGGAGATCCTCGTTCTGCACGACCGGGAGTTCCTCGTCGTGGCGCCGATGGTGCTTTCGGATCTGCGCGTTCTCGCGGAGAAGCACAACTCGCTCGTCTGGCACGCCGGGTCCTACCAGCAGTGCGAGGACCTGCTCATGCGACCTGCCGAGAGCACGGAGTCCTCGGCGACGATGCGCACTCCCTCCCTCGAGGAATTGGGCCAGACCGTTGTGTCGCTGGGCCAAGCCATCGATGATGACGTCGAGCGCACGACACCGGAGCACCGGCTGCGTCTGGTGCGTGAGACGCGGAAGCTCGACTTGGCGGATCCTCCGGAAGCACCCCTGGAGATTCCCATGGAGGGGCCTCTGGTGGGAGAGAGCCCGCTCACCGAACCCTTCCGGTCCTGGGCGGACGCACTCGTAAGTTCGTTGGAGGAGCGGGACGTCATCGACCAGACCCGTCTGTACGCGTCCATGGGCTTTCCGACATCCTGGTTGGGTAACGCCACCATCGTCGAACAGCGCGTGTTCTCCGTTGGCGATTCGGAGCCGCGAAAGCCGTCGGACAGGTTCTACGAGGAGCGCATCGGCATTCCGTTCCCTCTGTCGGACGCGCAGCGCATCCGTCTGCTGGAGGAAGAGAACGCGGTGCTCAAGGCGGACAACGAAGCCCTCCGCGCGGCCCGTGTGACGTGCGTGCCCGACGTCTGCGGTGGTGCTGCGTGCGTCCGCGGAACGCGGATCACCGTCAAGCTCCTGCGCCGGCTCATGCAGCAAGGCGCGAGTGATGCCGAGCTCCTGGAGTCGTACGGAGAGTCGCTCACGCGCGAGGACATCGAGTATGTGCGCGCGCTCGTTCGCGATTCCTTGCCCAAAACCCCGTGAAATAGGTCGTGACATGAATCAAGAAGAATCCGTCGAACGTGTGCAGGCTCGGAGGGCGGTTGCTCTCCCTGACTGGGTGTGGGTGCCTGGGATGGCCGACGTGGACGGCTACCGTGTCTTGCGCGTCGACCACGAGAACCCGCGCCAGTGCTGTCTGATCTACGACGTTGATCAGCCTCCGCTCTGGGGAGAGCCGGAACTCCCGGACTTCACGGACCGTGCGACGCTGAACTGCTTCCGCGACATCGTGCGCGAACACCTGAAGAAGCGCTACCAGGCCTACGGTGCTCAGTGGGTGTCCATGGACGTCCAGCAGATCGCAGACGCCCAGTGGCGCGTGTTCGTGAACACGTCCTTCAATGGTGAGGTGTCCACGACGCCTTGCTCGTTCGCCCTGACCACGGAGTTGGACGCCCTCCTCGACGCCATCGAGAACGTGCGGATGTTCCCGCGACTGGAGCGCTTTTGACCAAACCAATGACCGAAGAGGAGTACGCGCAGGGGCAGCGCGCATTGGGCTTGGCCGAGTGGGTCTGGGCTGAGGGGATGGCGGTCACCTCACCCGGTGCGCCAGGGATCTCGCGTGTCTCGTTGGTCGACAAGACACTCGCTCGCCGCCGGCCTTTGAAGTGGTTCTATCGCGGGTGTGTTCTCCTAGAGAACCCCGTAGTGTGGCCCCAGGAGTGGGTCCCTCACTTCGGGGATGCGGCGACCCTTGGTTGCCTGGTGGGCCTCGTTCGCGAGCGGTACGGCTGGGCGCGGAACACCGCAAACGTTCTCGTACCCACGCGCGTGTTCACCTCCCAAAACATCCAAGGTTGGAACGTGGTTCAGTGCTGGGAGCTAGGCCCGAACTGCACGCGCTGGCACAACATCCTTCCGGAACACGCCGCCACGGAGGTCGACGCGTTGCTCGACGCGCTGGCGATGTGGAAGCCTCCCGCCGAGGAGGCGCGATGACGCCGCCCGACACAATGAACGTGCGCGATAAGCACGGCGGAATCACTGCTGTGCTGGCCTCCGGAGATACCCTCTGGAACGCAGACCCCGAACGGACCAAGGACACAATCGGCACTCTGATCGCCGGGTCGATCAAACCCAACACGTACTACCAGCGGAACAACGACGTCACGAGCGCCGACTACCGCATCCCGAAGTTCAGATTCCCGGTTCGCGTCTGGTGGGACAACGCCACCGGCGAACGCATCGCCTGAGAGTCACATGTCGAACGAAGCTAGTGAAGTCGTTGAAGTCCTACCGTTCCTCTTGGGCCCTTCTGTGGAAGTGCGGTTCCTTCAGCCAGGTGAAGGCATCAACGATGCGCAGACAACGCGCTACGAGTCTTGGCGCAAGCACATCCGTTCGCCGGGTGTTCTTGTCGGCGTTGACGCGCTCACAATCTATCAGGCCATCTGGAGAGACCTGCTGAACGACGGTCGGGTCTTCTCGTCGAGACGAGGGGTTCGTCTGGACCGCCTCGTCTTCGTTGCGCAGACCCTGCGTGGCGAGGTCAAGGCCATCACCTACAACCTCGGAACCACGGAAGCAGAGCTCATCGATGCAGCGCAAGCCGCTGCTCGCTGGGCCGCGACCTTGGAGATTCCGCAATGACGTGGGACTCCTTCGAGTCCGAGAAGGCGGGAAACTTCGTCCGCCTCTCCTGGCCGCGCGGTCGATACATGGTGGAGGCGGACGCCACGACGTTCTACGTCCGCGCCGATTGCGAAGACGACGCAGCCGAGGAGGTGCGCGACTACCTCGGCCAGGAAGGCGAGTTCATCAAGGACGACGATGGCGAGGACCAGTGCGTCTCCACGTCCTACATCGTCCGGGGGCCGACAGAAGCCGAGCACGCAGACTTCACTGCGGCCCTGGCGGGGCTGGCGCGTTGGGAAGAAGACCGCAGCGAGAAGGCGCTTCAGGAGTTCGTCGAGGGGTACGTGCTCGCTGCCAGGGCGGCGAGAACGCAAGGAGATGCGTATGATTGAGATTGTGGACCCCAATGACGGGCCGCTCGCAAGGTTCTACGCGGCAAAGCAGGTCATCCGGCGAGCAGAAGAAGCTGTCGTTGACGCGATCGCAGATGCGGTGCGCGCTGAGTTCCCTTCCGCGAAGGTGGAGATCGGCGGACTGGACCGCGCCTACGTACACTTCGGCAAGAACCGCACCGCATCGGCGGTCTTCAAGCTCTTGCAAAGCGACTGGATGTACGAGGTCTCGATTGGCTTTTCGACGCGACGGAGCAGTGTTTCATTCCGCGATGCGCTCGAACAGTTCGGGTCGAAGAGTCGGAGTTCTCCTCCAGAGGTCGCGCTCATGCAGGCGTGCCTCGCTGCCCTGGAGCCGCCCAAGGAGCCCAGGTCGTGCAAGTACCACGTCGACTGCGACGTAGCGGACGACCGCGCACGCAGGAATGGACGTCTTCGCGCCAATCCCTGCGAGTCTCCTCCAGGCTCTTTCCAGAGTAGAGGTGCGGAATGAGTGAACGACTACTACCGACCGCTGCGGTTCCCTGGTGGGTCCGCGATGTCGACTTCGAGGACTCCCTTCGCGTGGAGACGGTGCAGGACGCGACGGCAGGTCTCGTTGCGCGAACCTGGCGCGGCATGTACCGTCGGGTCGACAACGAGAGCTTCGTCTGGATCGAACCCGTCACGCCACCTGGCGATGCCGCGGAGCTCCGCAAGCAGGTCATCGCGCTGACGGATGAGGTCGCAGCCCTCCGCGCGCAGCTTGACGAAATCGCGCCTCACGTTGAGGCCGGTCGCCTGTTCAACGCAGACGGCACGGAGGTCCCGACCACGGTCGCAGAGCGCGCGAAGTGGACAGCGGCCGCACTTGCCGCGGAGTCCGACAACGACGACGTGCCCGAAGGCTGGTACTGCGTCTCCGATGACGCCTGGAGCCAGGGCACCCGCTACGACGGATCCATCCAGACCATCAACTCTGGAAGGAACTGGGAGATCTACCTGGAGGGGGAGCTGCGCGGGTCCGCTCCGTCAGCGAATCACGCGATGCGGCTGGCTGATGCCATATACGCCGAGCCCGTCCTGTTCGAGATTCTGCCGAACTCGGTCAACGACCGCGAATCGACCTGGTTTCGCGAAGGGCACTCCTACATCGAGGCGCTCACCCTCCTGGTGCGAGAGCTGCTCGCTCTAGGTGCGGTGGTCTGCCGGCGGTACAACGCCCGCCGACCTGGCGTGGAGAGGTACCGGCACTACACCCTCTACGAGATCCGAGACGGCGTCCCGCTGTTCTCTGAGGAGATCGAGTGAACCAAGAGACCGTCGCCGCAGAGCTGCTCCGGCCCGGCGACACGCTCCTCCACTTCAGTCCCGCGCGCGGCGACGTCAAAGCCGAGGTCGTCCGCGTGCACGTGCGCAGCGTCGAACTGCGGGATGCCTCCACCCTGTGGATCAACGGCGTTCCCTTCAACACCGCGCGCCACCCAAAAGAAGGCGTTTGTCGCCTTGTAAGGCACAACGATGAGTGACCCTGACGAGTCCTTGTCCTGGGTTGAGGGAGCAGGCGCCATCAACGTCAGCTGCGAAGGACTGACGGACACCGCGGACTGCCCAACGTGCGGCGGCCGCAACCAGTTTCGGTTCATGGAGAGCTACGCCGGCCCGGTCACGTGCCCGGTTGGGTGCAGTCACCTTCGCGTTCGCGAGTTTCGCGACGGCGCCAACTGGTATGGCTTCGCGCCGGACGAGACCGTCGTCCCGCAGCCTGCGGCCCCCGAGCCGGAGCCCGTGAGCCTTCCCGTGAACGAGGATCGCCTGGTTCCCACGGAAGCTGACATCGGCACTTGGTGGTGGGGCTGCTGGCTGTCTACGGAAGAGGAAGAATTGGTGTACGGCACTGAACAGCCATTCCTCGTCAAGAGGTCAGAAGGGTCGATTCGCGCCGAATACGACGAGCTCGTCGGCTTGCTCAACGGGGAGGCCTTCGCCTATGCGGTCACCGACCCGTGTTGGGTTTGGTACGGGCCCGTTGACTCGCGAGCGAAAGTCGCCGCCCTGCGCGAACAGCTCGCGTCCGTCACCGCCGAGCGGGACATGGCGAATCAAGCCTTAGCCGAGGTTCAACGAAATGAAGTTCAAGAACGGCGATAGGGTCGTCACGAGGACACACGGCAGAGGCATTGTCGTCGTTGAACGCGAGATGGCGAACAACGCGCGCCCTCCTCGGGTCGAGATGGTTTCGACGGGGCGTGTCGGTGTTCAGCTGGACGACTCGGAAAGCGCGCGGTTCTACACGAACGGCGTTGCTTACTTCTGGCCGCATGAGATGACGCTCGAGACCGAGTTCGTGGAGACGAAGATCGAACCGCCTTGGAACAAGTGGAAACCGGTCCTCACCCCACAGCAGGAGCTCGTGCGCGCGAAGATCGAAGCTCAGATACTTGAGTACCGCGCGTCACTCGACAAGGCACCAGCCTTGATCCCGCAAGCTGTCCCTGAGAAGCCGCGAGACCGCGTGGTGGGAATCAGTGCCGACGTCATCTACATGGACGAGCTGGACTCCTTCCGTGAGCGTCGCGAGCAGGCGCTCATCGCGATCTCCTCGGGCCTTGGCGATGACCCCTCCGTAGAATCGCTGTTCAGCGTCGGCGGACTGTCGGGAGGTCCTGTTGTGCTCCGCCCGGGAGAAGGCCTGCTGCCCGAAGGGTTCATTCCCGAGTCAGTGCCGAAGGACCCTCGCGGGGACAGCACGGATCCTTCCGCTCCGTCCGACAAAAAAGACTGAGAAGACGTCCCTCCCCGCGCGAGCGGGGAGGGCATCCTTCAGCCTCGTTCTTCGTGTCAGCTTCGGCGCGGCCGGCGAGGGCGTCGAACCTCAACGTCGTCGAGGTCGCCACCCGACATCTCGGCGGGGCAGTCGCGGAACCGCACGCCGAAGGGCAGGGTCCACGTCCCCGCCGACTCCGAGTAGAACTCTTCGCCGCAGGTGTTGATGATGCACTGCGGCAGGATCATTCGGTCCTCGTTCGCGTTGTAATAGCACTCCTGGTCGTAAGAAGGGGGAAACCCGTGGGATTCACATGGAACCCACCTCCAGCGTTCTTCGCCCGCCGTGCACAGGCCATCGTCTTCGTTGGCCGCGCTGGGCCTTCTCGCGCGCTGGGGATGCGGCAGCGGACCTTCGCCCGCCCTGCGCGCCGCGGCGTCCTCAGGCGCCTCAGGAGCGCCACGGCCGGTGTAGTCCGAGACGGCTTCGTCGATGCTGTAGATGCGCTCGCCGGGGTCGAGCTCCTGGATCTCGCCGGCGCCGGGAACTTCGATCTCCGGGAACTCCTGCTGTTCGCAGGCCAGGAGCAACGCGCACGCGAGGAACTTGAGCAGCTTCATGGGTATACCTCTCGTTGGGGGACACACGTTCGTTCGTCGGACACAACCCGAATGTGTTGCAACTCGGGGATGGATTTGAGGAATTGAACCACTCGCTCGTAGATGCTGTCGGGAACTCCAAGGCTGTCGAGAAGCCTCTCGCCCTTGGCTAGCCAGGAGGGGCGATCTGCGGGGGATGTCTGAGACTTGTTTTGCGAGCTCTCCAGCTGCCAGCCAAGGGCCTGGCAGACCTTCATCTGGAAGACCTGGGTCGCCGCCTCGCCAAGGGTGAACTCGACGCGTCCGCCCTTCTCCGTCCCACCGTTCGGCGGCACGATTGCACCACGCTCTCGCCACTCGGGAGACGTCACGATGTGCCCGAGCTCGTGAAGCGCGCACTCCATCGTCAGGTTCTCCAGGTCGCCTGCGGCCAGAAGTCCGCCGGGGGAGAACTCCGGCCAGGTCCACGCAGCCTCTCTGCGCAGCGCGGCAGCAAAACGCACGTAGGGCCCGTAGTCCGAGAGCGTCTCGTCATCGGGGTCGCCTTCGACCGTGATGACGGTGAAGACGTCCGTGTCGTAGAGGCTGTTCGCCATCCCCTGGAACCGACGCACGAAGTCTTCGTTCGTCAGTCCCATGCGCTAGCTCGCCTTCAGAGTCGATAGGTTCGACGTTGTGGCTTCGACGAGCTGGAGAGTCGCGATCCGCGCGCGAACCTCGGGGAGGAGGCCTGCCTTCACGTGACGACGCGCGCCCTCCGAAGTGTTCGCTTGGCGGTAGAGAGTCAAGTTGACGTCGGCGTAGAAGGCCGCGAACTCGCTCCCATCCTTCGGGATGGCGTAGTCCTTGGAAATCACCCAACCTGGCACGTGAGGGCGGTGGAAGTTCACCGTCATGGTGTGGCGATCGCTTCGGCGAATCGACGCGTAGCACCGCCACGGATTTCTGTGCGGCTCTTTCTTCGTGGTGAAGCGGCGCAGGTGAACGCGCAGTTCTCCGTTGACCGGCGCGAGGTCCCACACCGGCATGCAGTAGTCGGCTCTGGCCTTCGATGTCAACAGGTCGTCCGGTCCTGCGTCGATGATGTAGCCGGGAGGAAGCGTGAAGTAGGTGCAGGCGACGCCCAACTCTGGGCCCTCGCAGTAGCCGGCGGTTGTTCCTCGGAACATGCCCTGGTTTACGTTGTGGTCGAGGTAGGCATAGACTGTTCGCCCATCGCGGCTGGTCTTGGCGTAGACACAGAAGTTCTCGCCGTCGCGCACAAGGACCACGTCGTGGACGCCTCTTTCCACCGCGTCGTAGCTGATCTTCACCCACGGGAACGCGTCGTCTTCGAGCAGGGCGGTCCAGGGGTCTGGTGTTGCCTCTTCCAGGGTCTGAAGCTCACTCATGGGAGTCTCCTCACGCTGTTGTCGGATTCGAAGTGGTCGACCAGCTGTACCGCGAGCCCGGTGTAGGTCTCTTCGGTCCAGTCCGTGTGATCCGCGCCGGCGATGACCATCTCGCCGCAGGCGGAGCAGTGGTACATGCCGAGCGGAGCTCCGCGCAGCGTAGCGGGCTCCCAGGGGAAGGGGCAGCGCTCGTCGTTCGAGGTGAGCGGCCCTTCCACCACCGTCCCGTCGGGCGCGGTCCACGGGAGCTGCTTCACGAAGACGAGCGCCTGCCCGATCGTGATGTCCCGCCACGTCAGGGCCCGGCCTGGTTCAGCCTGCGGCATCTTCGCCTGCGAGCGCGAAAGGTTGAGGGCCCGTCGCTGCTCCTTCTTCCAGCGCTTGAGGAAGGCATCCGTCCGCTGCGCGCCGTCGACCTTGCTGAGCAGGGTCTTCTGCGACGGAGGACCTTCGCCCCGCGACTGCAGGTTCCGCCCCGGCTTGGACCGCCGGCCGCCCTTCGACGCCAGGCGCTCCTGACGCTTGTTGGACGCGGGGCGCGGGAGGTCAGGTCCCTTGGGAGGTTTCGGAACCTCCAGCGCAGCTCCCGACGGGGTCGTCGCAAGGACGGCGCTGAGCACCAGAGCACCGATGAGGCGAGACATGTCATTTCTCCGATTGGGTGGTGAAGGACCAGTCCGTGTTCCGGACTTTGTGGAAGGTGCGGCCGATGGCGCGCTCGCTGACGTTCGTCAGACGCGACGCCGGATTCTCGGCGTCGGCGCGCGCATACATCCAGAACCCGCTCTTCGGGTTGTAGGAGAGGCACTCGTAGGTGCGGCCGAAAGAACGGAAGCGCTGGCCGACTTCGGACGGGCAAGGGCATCCCGGCGGTGTGGTGCCGCCAAGCGGGATGTCCGCGTCGTACTGGCCGAGCGCTTCTAGCGAGTCACTCGGCGGCGGATTGCTCGCCTCCATCACGGGGCGCCTCCGCGGGGTGGATGGCCGGGTGACCCTCGGGCAACTCCAGCGCGCGGAGCGTCTGAGCTTGCATCCGCAGTTCTCGGATCTTCGTGTCGATCCCACCGAGGAACTTCCTCTTCATCTCCTTGAAGGCGGCTTCCGTCCCCATGGCGAGGGGGTAGTACATCACGTTGGCCGAGATGGTCGGCTTGTCGGCGACGCGCTCTCCCTCCAGCACGCCGAGCGTGAGTTCCCAACCAGGTCCAGGACGAACCGGCCGGAGGAAGATGGAGCCGCAGTTCGGCGGGGAGGTCTTCTTGGCGGTGTTGTCCTGCAGCACCTGCAGGTCCTGCACCGAGGGGATGAGCAGCTGCCGCTCGTACGTGTCCAACGAGCGCACCAGGCGCACCCACTGCTCTTGGTCCAGGTGCTTCCGCCAATCATCCCCGTCGGGGATGATGGCCATGCCGTCGAGCTGCGTCCAATCCTCGAACTCGAGGCTGCGGTGCGCGGTGTCGTAGAGGGCCGCGATCTGCTGGGCTGCGGGCTCGTCTCGCTGCGACCACCGCAGAAACTGCTGGGTGCACGCCCTCTGCGCGGCGTTGATGACTCGGCGGAGGTCATCGACGCTGATCTGAACGAAGCGCCGAGCGCCTTCTCCCGTGAGGGCCTGGAGCTTGACCACCTTTCGCAGGCGGTCTTCCACCGCGCGGATGTAGCGGCTCACCTCGCGAATGGCCGTGCCGGTGTTGAAGCGTTCGTCGTCGTTGACCCACTCGAACATGCTTTCCGTTTGGGCGAGGATCACTGAGCACCTCCGGAGGACAGGGCGTCTTCCGAGATGTTGACGTCGATGATCACGTCCTGGCCGCTGGCGTACCAGGTGATCTCGTTGCGCGCGAGGCCGAGGAGCACCCAGGCGGGCATGCTCGGCATGATCTGCGCCAGCAGGTAGAGCCGGCCAGCGTCGCCACCCGCGTGCGCAGGAAGGTTGTCTCCGTCGCCGTTCGGGCGGAGGATGTTGGTGAACGTGTTCGGCGCCTGAAACATCGGGGAAGAACCTACAACAACGGCCATGCTAACCTTCCTTCTTCTCTTCGGTGAGTGAACTGATGATGGCGGGCATCCCGACCTCCAGGGCCTTATGCCAGGAAGATCCCGTCAATTTCACGCACAAAAAAGGAGGGCGGGAAGCCCTCCTGGCCAACCGCCCTGGAGGCGGTCAGACGGTCTGCGACGCGAAGAGGCGCCAGTGCCGTAGGAAGCGTTTCAGCGGCTTGCGCCGCACATGGCCTGCGTTCGTTCGGTAGACGACGTCGACCTGCGGGCCGTTTTCGTCGTCGAAAGGCGTCGGATCCCAGCGGATGATTTCGAGTACCTCCGCTGTGATGGCGTCGCTGCCGCGCCAACGCCACATGCTTCCTACGTCTGGAACCACAGAGCCCTCCTATCGCGTCTCGATGCGCGTTCGTTTTGGGATCTTCCAGCCACGCCGCCGATACTCAGCGTAGATGCGCCGGATGGTGACCCCTCCGCTCTCCAGCTGCGCCGCGTACGGATTGGGCTCGGACGGATGAATCGCCTCGTACCGCAAGGTGCGCAGGGCATGTCGCAGGTCTTGGCGCGTGAACTTCGGCAGGATCTCTTCGGCGAACTCCTTCCGCTTCTTGGCGCCTTGTTTCCACGCACGTTGAAACTGCGCAGCGTACGCAGGTGTAAGCCATGCCATAGGCTACTCTCCCGCGATCGCGCTGCACTCGACCTTGACTCCGCACTCGACCTCGACGTGCCGCTTGGCACGCAGGATGGCCGCAGCGACGTCGTCGCCTACGAAGACGGTGCCCTCCCCGCCTGGGAGGTCGCAGTCGCCCGTAGACCACGCGATCTGCCCGGGCTCCTTCTTCTGCTCCACGGTTCCGAGGGTGATGACCCTCCGCTGCGTGTGCTCGAGCGTAAGCCGCCAGCGCACGCCCGCCGGCGCAGGAGCATCGACCCACTGCATCAATCCCTCGCTGCGCAGGGAGTCGTTCTCCTGCTGCAGCCGCGCGTTGTCCTCGGCGAGCCGCGTGGCCAACGCCGTTCGATCTGCGAGCATCGCGTTCGTGTTGTCCCGCGCCGAGAGCATCCCGGCGATCTGGTTCTGAAGGCCTGCGACCTGGCCTCGGAGAGCTTCGACCTCTTCGCCCATCTGCTTGGACCTGCTGTCGGCCTGTCGCGACGCCAGAGAGAACTTGGCGTTGCACAGACGCGCGATCGTCTGAGGCGTCCCCGTGTAGGTCGCGCGTTTGTCCTCCGGCATGGTCGACTCGATGGCGTCCACCAGCAGTTGGACCGCTTGGCGGAGCTCCTCGTTCTCCTTCTCCAGCGCGGGGACGCGAGCAGCCTGCCGCGCGTTCACGAACGCCTGAGCCTCCGCTTCGCTGAGCCCGGAGACGCGTCGAATGTCGTCGACAGAGTCGTTGTCCGGAAGGGGGCGGTAGAGGAGATCTCCGCGCCGGTGGGCCTTGAGCTTGCGGCTGTAGGGCATCTCCCATTCCGTCGACGTGCCGTCCGCCCAGAGGATGCGCCAGCACACGCGATACCGCATGCCCAAGGAGACCGCTGCGTACTCGACAACGCCGTCAATCTGGGCCTTGCCCTGCCGGTCCCAGAGCCACCTGCTCCCCACAACCGGGGCGTCGAAGGACGCCAGGGTGTCGGCCTTGGTTTCCTTCTCGCTGGGGCGGTTCCAGATCGACTCGTGGCCGAGAAGGAAGCCTCCGCGATACCCACGGCTGCGCAGGTAGCCTACGCAGTCAGCTGGACTCACGAGCGGCTCTCGCCGAGAGGACGCAACGACCACGCTCCCGCTGACCGTCTCGATTTGCCCGCTCACGTAGACCACCAGCGGACCTGGCTCGGTGAGCACGTCGTACCCGCACGCGGGCAGGGCGTATTGTACGGATTCTTCCCTCATTTTGTATCCCCCTGGAGCGAAAAGCCTTTCGGCGTGTAGTCCTTGCACTGAGTCGTCAGCGACAGGTCCTCAGTCCCTGGCACGGGGAACCCGTTCAGGAGCCGCAGGATCCGGACCGGGATGTCCGACTCGTCGAGGATGACGTTGTGGTCGTTGATGAAGATCCAGGTCCCGTTGCCCGCCATGAACTTGACGTTCTTCTTGTCGCAGAACGGGATGATGACGTCCTTGCGCAGGTCGGCCGTCAGTCTGAAGATCGCCGCCTCGAGCTCGCGGTATTTGCGCGTGATGGGGTGCGTCTTCGGCGGAACCCTGTCCACGAACTTGAACGCCGGGCCGCGCGCGTTCACGCCCCACCGTCGGGCGTGCGGTCTGGCGCGTTGATCTCCGCAGTCTCCAGAAGGACCGACGTGTTCACAGGCTCCCTGGACTCAAAGAAGCCTTGAGCCCGCAGAATGCGCTCGGCTGTATCCGTGAGGCGAACGATGCAGCGCCCGCCGCTGAAGGTCACATCAATCCCCGGGCCGACGTCAAGGTCAACTCCAGGACTGACGTCGACGCGGGCCGCGCGACTTTCAGATGGAGTGAACGCTGCATGGCACGTGTAGCTGGCCACGTGCTCACTCGTTCCCAGGAGAAACTGCGCAGCCTCTCGGTATTTCTCGTCGATGAGCGTCTTCCAGATTCCCGTGGACAGGAGGAATTCCGTCCTCTCCTCCGTCACACCGAGGGCCTCTCTCAGACGTCCGAGGAACGGCAGAGACACAGCCGGCTCGACGCTGTCCCAAAGACGGTATTCCAGCAGGAACTTAGCCTGACTCATGTGCGCTCCTTGGGCTCGAAGAAGCCGTGATCTTGCAGAAGGCGCTTGGCCGCCGCCGAGAGCTGGATGGTGAAGCGATCCTTGTCGGCCGTCATTTCGATGCAGTCGATTGCCACCTCAACGCCTGGACCGACGATGAGGTTGAGACGCGGACTGGTGTGAGTCGGGACCGGCATGTGGAGCCAGTAGTTGGCTACCTTCTCCCCGTTGTTTTGGATGAAATCCGCGACAGCTTCTCGTTGATCTGCGGCGAGGAGCATCTGCCAAAGGCCGTTCGACGTCACAAAGTCACCGCCGCCGAAGAGCGCAGTCACCTCCCTTGCGAACGCCCGAGCGTCGGCGGAATCAACGTGATTTCGGAGACGATACTCTAGCAGAAACTTGGCTTCTCTCATTTCGCCCTCCCTTGAGTAAGACCATGTGACGGGCTACATCACACGGCCTTATGCGGGATTTGAGGCCGGATTTAACGCGCCTGGAACCCACCGGTTCGCGTGTCGATGCGTTCTCCCGCCGGAGAAAGGAACAGGCGCGGGATGTTGTCGGGCTTGGCCGTCGTCGTCGTCACACGAAGCGCCGAGTAGCCGCGACGCAAGCTCAGCGCGATCCACGTCGCGTCCGCGCCTTGCTGTAGGTGTCGCCCCATGGAAGCGACCCACAACGCCATCCGCTCCTCGTGGCTGCCGGCCAGAGGCTCGATGAGGTGGAAGCCCTTCGTCGTGCGCGCGATGGTGCCGCCGGACGCACGCAGCGCCTTCTGCGCCGGGTGCTCGGCGAACCGGGAGTCGTAGTCGCCAAGCGCCGCCCAGGGGTGCGCCAACGAGCTGATGATGCACGGGATCTCCTCCGTGACCGTCAGACCCTCGTCGAGCAGGGTGCGCAGCCGCCGGATGGGAATCACTGGAGAGCCTGTCTCGTCGAACCAGGCGTACTCCAGCGGGAGGTTTGGACTCCCCCACTCCAGACAGTCCTTGTCGTCCGACTTGATGGACTGGCCGTTCTCGTCCGTGCCGAGCAGCGCGTACTTCACGAACGCCGCTGAGGCACCCAGCGTCTCCAGGTGGTCGAAGTAGACTGGGTCGTACTTCGGGCGGTGCGGTACCTCGTCGCACACGTCCAGCGCGTCATCAGCCGCGCGTGGCATCTGCATCCTCGGTCGTCTCCGGAGCGTCACCCGGTCGCGACGCCCGCCAGAGGTCGCGCATGTGACCGTCGGACAGGACGCCTTCCGCGTGGAGGCGCTTGAGCTCGTCAAATACGCGGGTCATTGCCGCGTCACGAACCGCGATGATCCGCTGACGAGCTACCTTTTCCTTCTCGGCTTCCGTTTCCATGTCTCGAATCCTTTCTTGAACGCGTGTGTGAACGTCGAACAGGGTTTCGTCTTTCTGGCGAAGCAGCTGCCTCGCTTTGTTGGCCTCGTCGCGGAAGACCAGCGCCTCAAACGGCGCGAAGTCCTCTGCGGTCCACGGCCGTCCTTCGTAGATGGGCCAGGCCCACACCTCGCCATTGAGGAACGGACCCGCGAGGAGGGCGCTCTTCTCTCCGCAGGTCGCCCTTCGTACGGGAACGGCGTCCCACCAGGGAACGTCCTTGACAAAGTCCTGCTTGGGAGCTTCCTCCGGCGCGAACCACGTACACCGGAGTTCCGTGTTCTCCGCCGGCTGGGTCACAGCGTGAAGCCGAGCGCGACAAGGACGATGCGGACGACGACGACGCCGAAGATGGAGACGCTCCACGTCGCGCACTGCTGCGAGACGGCTCGGTGAGACTCTCCCGAGCGCGGGTCCGTGCTTTCGGCGAGGGCCGCTCGCTGTTCCGCGATTCGGGACAGGCTCCCCAGGATCAGCGCGAGCACGATCAACACCAGGAGGGCGACCATGGGTTGGGTCATCGCGTCCACCACTGCTTTGCCTGGAGAGATGCGCAATCCCTGGCGAAGCCCAGGTTTTTGGTCTTGCCCGTCAAAAACGGATGCCCGACCACCGACCAGCGAAACGTACTTCCGTCGGAGAGCGTCTCTATTTCGGCGATCTTCTGCCCTTCCGTAGAGGGTCCGTTGCTCCAGAACATGAACAGTCCGTCCTGCCCAGGACGCAAGGGCCTCCAATCGAAGATCGGGACCCCCTTCTCCGCATCTTCCGGCGGGGGTTCGTCGTTCTTGGGCGGCTCGGCGGGAGGTCGTACAGGCCGGCACTGCGAGCCCACTTCTACGTGCCCCTTCGCAACATCCAGGCTCCGGCTTTCGCCAGCTTCGACCTCGTGACCCGCGACAGACCATGCAAAGCGCGTGCCGTCTTCGCTGTCCGTGACCATGCCGAGGTCGCAGAGCTGCCACGCCTTCAGCACGTGCCTACGGTCCATCTCGGTCCAGAAGGGCGGGGTGCGGGTGACGCTCGACGCATCCGGTTGCCCGCCCGCGTAGTCGCTCACCAGGTCGCCGCACTGGTCCGCAATGGTGCGCAGGTGGCTTGTCAGCAGCCGATCCGCTTCATCCGCCAGATCCGCGCGGCTCAGGTTGTCCTTCCCGGAGTGCTTGAGCAGGACCTCTTGGATTTTGCCGAGCTGGATGCCTCGCGCTCCGCTCAGCTTCTGAAGCGACCGCTCGTTCGTTTGGAGTCGCTCGAGCTCCTTAGTCTGTGCTGCCGCGGCGTCCTCCAGCTCCTTGATCCGCTGGCGGAGGCGGCCAGCCTCTCGGGCTTCCTTCTCGTTGCGGAGATGCTCCGCGTCGAACGTCAACAGGCACATGTTCAATGTGTCCTTGATGCTTCGTTCGGGGTTGCTCTCCAGGCAGGCCAGCGACGCCAGAGCATCGGCCATGCGCTTGATGTCCGCGATGCACTTGAGTTCGGCGTCGTCGGCGCCGTCCTCGGTCATGGCGGCGTTGCGATTCTCGCTTGCCTGCGTCAGCTGTTCCCACGACGCGTACGGCGCGTGGTGGTACGCGAGCACGAGGAGGGCATCGGGGCTCAGGTAGACGCCCGTTTCGTCGGCCAGCGTCTGAACCGTGAGCCCGGTAGCCTCTACCGGAACGACGCCAGACGCCTGCCAGTCAATCAGCGTGTGATCGGCGTGCACCCAGCCGCGCTTTCGGAGAGCTTCCTCGACGACGTTCACGTCGAGCTTGATGAGTTCGCTCATTCTGCGGTTCCTTTACGGGGTTCTTCCCCGGTATTGGCTTGATTGCCTTGAATGGATGCGATGAGGGTCCGAACCGCGGCGACCACGGTTCGGATCTCGGATTGCTTCGTGCCTCGCGCCTGGACGAGTTCCTCGTAGAGACGCTCCAGGCGCGCCGCGGCGGCGAGTTGGAGCGCGGGCGTGACGAGGGTCCACGTGCTCATCCTGCGGTTCACGCTGCCGGCCGTGACTTGGATGAGCACTCGTTTGTTGAACAGGAGATACGTCTCCTCTTCCTTGTCCGAGAAGAGGAACACGCGCCCCACTACGCCACGGAACTCACGCTGGAGCAGCTTCTCCATGTCCGCGAGCGCCGCCTTCAGCGCCTCCCAGTCTTCGCGGAAGATGTCTGCGTCATTCTTCACGGGCTCGCCCCTTTCGCTCTTCGGCAGCGATCGTCCAGATGCGAGGAATGACCCACCGCAGCGCAGCCACCGCGTCAAACGAGGGACCTTCCGTCTCCTCTATGTAATGGACGCTTCCGATCTCCACGTCGGCCATGAGGCACTTCTCGATGTGGAAGCGATCCGGTGCCTCGTTCCACCCTCTCGCTCGGAAGGAGATGGACGCTTCCCCCTCAGTCCCGTCCATCTTGTGAAGGGTCATGTGGACGCGGATTTTTCGACGGTCTTCCCAGAAGATGTCGAAGTCCACGCTCTTGATGTCGTCATCGTACTCGTCGAACTGACGCAGTTGCTGTTCGAGCCGCTGGAGAGCCATGTACTCGTGCCGCTGCTGCCAGTTCTCCAGGCGCTTGCCCGTGCGCTTCCAGAAGGCCCAGCGAACTGCAAGCTCCAACATGGAAGGTAGGCCCAAGGGGGTCAGGAGGACGACCGCGGCCGCAGTGAACAGCCCGACTACGCCGAACAGGTACATAGACGAGCGAAGGAACGCGTCAGCGGCCTTGCTCGCCCACTTCTCTACGTACAGAAAGGCGTACCAGAGTCGCTCTGCGGTGGGGGAGGAGAAGGCGGCGCCTTCGCGCTCAAGGTGGAAATCAAGTGTCGGCATCGACAGTCCTCTTCGTTTTGCTGACTCGCGCAGCTGTGTCGCCCTTGTTCCTCAGGTAGGAACCCGAGTAGTCGTCAAACCGGTACGCATCCTCCACTTCAAGATACGGCTTGGTCCACGCTTCCCCTCGTTCCCAGTACATGCCGGGCCGGCTTCGACGCGCGCGAGCCTGCACCCACCAGTCGAGGCGGATCCGACCCGCTACGCGCCAGTGTCGCGGCTTCTTGTTGTTCTGGTCGAGCCAGTGGTTGATCGAGACGTGGGGGCGCCGTCCTCGAAGCCAACCGTCCGGGACGATCGCGAGCCGACCGGCGTCGAAGAACCCCTCGGTCCAGACCTTGGGCCACGGGCGCAACCAGTCGCTAGGGATCATCAGCCAACTCAGGCGCGGCCCGTGCTTTTCGGGCGACTTGCTCTGCTTCAAGACTCCTGCTTTGGCCGGCGTCCGAGCCAGGCGTGCGGGTTGTGGGCGAAGCTCCAATCGGCGATGGGGAAGGGCATCAGGCGGTGATCGCGCAGGCTCTGGATCTGCAGGAGGACAACGGCCTCCGGTCGTTCGCGACAAGCAGCGCAGGGCACGAAGCCGGTGCCGCAGAAGATCGAGTCCCGGCTGAGGGCGAAGACCTTCTGCGGATTCGGCTCCAGCAGACGGCTCTGCTCGAAGGCCTCGATGCAGCACCCGGGGTAGCCGTACATAAAGCCGCGAGCCGCTGCAAAGCTGAGGTTTGGGAACCTCTCCGCAGCGGCGAGGTTCAGCTCCTGCGTCCGCCTGGCCAGATGCCGGGCGCGGGCCACGTAGCTTGCTGCGGTGGCGAGGCTGCGCACCAGGACCCTCGCGGACTGCCGCGTGTCCATCAACGGGTGGTGGGCAGGGAGCTCGTCCGCGTGGCGCTCGGACAGCTTCGTCGCATCACCGGAGAGCGTCGTCACAACGTTGGCCAGGTCGAGCAGCGGGTAGGGACCCTCCCAGGCACGCTCTTCAGGCTTTGCGCGGACGCACGCGCTCAGGAAGTTGGTCTCCACGGGCCAGGCGCAGTCCGCCGTGAGGAACGCATTCTGGCTCTTCCACCGGAGCCAGGCGGCCCAGAACACGTCGTAGAGCTCCTCCTTCGTGGCGCAGTTGGCCTCGAGGAGCGGCACGTTCTCGGCCACCCAGGCGCGGTCGGCATCCGTGCCCTGACACATGTCGGGGTCCACGGAGTAGAGCCCTTCCTCCAACCGCTGACCGTCCTCGCTGACCACAACCCAGGCGACTGCGAATCCCTCGCCGTGAAGGCCGATGCTCTCCACGTCAAACACCATGTACTTGCGCATTTCAGGTCTCGTCCTCTGGCTAGCGTCTTACGGGTTGAAGCGCCTCTACAGCGCGCTGGAGCATCTGGTCGGTTAGAGTTCGAGGTGGCGTAGGAGCGAACAGACCGCCCAGGCGTTCGTGCAGGTGGTCCCACATCTCCTGGCGCGACTGCGTTCGTTGTGCCCCGTTAGGGAACCAGAATGGGGCTTTCAGGAACGAGTCCAGCGAGAGGGCCTCGGACTTGAATCCCGGATTGTCGGGATTGACGCTCACGACGAACGGGTACAGGACGACAACGAAACTCCGGTTGATGAGTCGCTGAACGTAGTGATCCGGCGTGGTGAAGGAGTCTCCCTTGAGGGCGCGCGACGCGTAGCTTCGCATTGGCCGCCACTCGACGGCTACCGGGTATCGGCGGAACTTCATCCTCTTCGTCTGCCGGATGCCTAAGGTCACCACAGCGTCCCTGCCGCGGAAGTCTCCCGCCAAGGAGTCCGACGGGAGGAGATCCACTATTCGAACGTGCCCTCTGCCCAGGGCTTTCTCCAGGCGCGGTGGACGGTCCACGTTGGGGGCCAGGTTGGGGCCCAGAATCTCGATGTCGGCGTCGTAGTAGTTCTGAGCCATCATCTGCGCGACGCGCTCCGCCAGCGTCATCCGCACGGAGGCGCCTCTGGCGGATCGGCGTCGTACATCGAGACGAGACGCATGAGCAGAAGGCCGTCCTTGCCGAAGACGGATGGACGAACGGCCTTCGCCTTTTCCAGCATCTCCTTCAGGGCATCGATGACACGGATGTTTCGCGGCTTGCGGTCGTGCGTCTCCCACGAGTAGATCGTCACACGCTGGTTTCCTCCAGCCTCGAGCCACCAATCATAGGGGTTGAGACACACAAACCTCACGCCCTGGTTTCGGATGGCGAGGTAGGTATCCGCCGTCTCGCGAGCGAAGCCGGCGCGGAGCAAGAACGCCCAGCCCGGGTCCGTGTACCCGCGGTCCTCGAACTCCATGATGTTGATGTCCTTCTCGACCTCAAGGAGCTCCAGCTGGCGCATCTCACGGCGCTGCAGCAGCTCCTGCTTTCGCAGTTGACGTTCCCGTTCCAGTTCCATGGCTCACTCCCGTTCGACCGCGTCGTTGAAGATATCCGTCTCTCGCTTGACCATGTCGTTGAGGACCTCCTCAAGAATGCCCCGTTCCTCGGAGTCTTTTCGGGAAAGGTCAATCGACGCGCGTAGCGCTTTCAGGAGAGGACCAGTCTGCGACGGTGCGCCTTGTACCTCAATCCGCCAGAGGTTGCGCTCCAGCGCGTAGAAGCGAACGTGAAAGAACCGGAACGACAGGCTTCCGCTGAGTTCCTCGCGGAACTTGAAGCCCCTTCGCAGCAGGATCGCCCCCATCTCCCTGGCGGAGAACCACTGCGTGCGCGCGTCCACGAAGTCCGCGAAGTTGAGGGATTCGATCTCGTATTTCAGCACCTCAATAGCCTTGAGATGCTCGTCCCAGGCGTCGCGAAGTTCGCGGCGCCGTTCATCACGACCCATGTTCACCTCCCCGCAGTTATGCCAGGAAGTTACCTTCCTTTTCTCGCGTCGAAGTACAGACGCGCTCGCTTGGCCTCCGCACGGCGCTCATGTCGATTCCTGGGTGGTGGAGGCGCGGGCGGTGGCATCGGAGGCTTCCTGTCGAGAAGCTTCTCGATGGCCGACGGTGGCCGGAGCAAGATGCGCTGGAGGCACGCCCCAACGGGGGTGGCCCATAGCCAAGAAATAAGCAAGGCAGTCTCCCAAGGGTGGACCTACGTTTCGCGTAGATCCACCGAGGTTGTTTCAGGTCGGTTCGGTCGTGCTGCTGCCGGCGGTCTTCATCTCGAACTCCTTGCGCCAGCGGGGGATGGCGTGGATGAGCGCGAGCATGTCCTCTGTTGACAGGTCGTCCGAGTAGAGCGCCGAGCGGAAGAGGCAGTTCAGGTGGCCGCGGAGGAAGCCCCAGGCGTCGTTCCGCAGCCTGCTCTGAACGTCCCTCGCCGCCTGGGCCATCGTCGCAGAGACCTCCGGCAGAGGCCCCTTCCAGTCGGCCATGGCGTTGAACATGGACACCCGCTCTGCGTGATGCCGGCCCTTGTTGTCGATCCAGCGGACGTACGCGAAGAGCGCGACCTCGCCGGTGTCCTTCCAGGTCGACATGCCGAACCCCATGCCGCGAGGCTTCCATTCGACGGCGATCGGCCAGCGGAAGAGTCCCTTCGCACTTCGCTTGGGCGTCCGCGGCAAGATGACGTCGCCTGGCTTCACGTCGGCCCAGACCTCGCGCCGGGTCTTGGTGTTGAAGTTCGGCTCGACGTTCGGGAGGCAGTCTTCCCGCCCTTCGCATGTGATCGTGTTCTGCGGCGCGCGGAACAGCCGCTCGAACTCGGCGGCGGCGAAGGCCTCGTACGTCGCGCGAAGTTCGCTCTGAGGGCTAGCGTCCATTGGGTGCGTCCTCTTTGGCCAGAATGGTGTCGAGCTGCGCGTCGGTCAGGCGCGCGTCCAACGCATGGGCGACTTGAACCATGTGGTCCCTCGTCGCGTTCAGCACGAAGTGCATGGCCCTCGTAGCTGCCCGAAGTGCCTCAAGGGGAGTGTTCCCTGGCAGGGACGTCTCCGGGCATTGGAACAGCTGGTCGACCGACAGGCGGGCCTGCCAGGTGCCGTCCTTGTTCTGGGAGATGACAGTTCTCGTCGTCACCGCGAACCCCGCGGCGTCGTGGCCAAAAGAGTCCTCGGCGTGCCACTCCTTGTTCTTCTCGTCCCACTGCAGGTTCAGAAATGCCAAGTCCGGGGACGTCACCTGCGCGAAGGTGCGCCGAGCTTCTTCAACGGTTTGCTGAGCTGCCCTGGCTGCTTCTTCTGCCCGAACCAAGGCAGCACGGGCCTCGGCCTGTTCGCTGTTCACGGGATACCTCCTACGTAGTTCACCATGCCGAGCCCAATCACGAGTGCTGAACTCGGACGTTCCTGTCTCGGTGATCGGACGCCCGTTGGATCATTGACGCGAGAGCCAAGTCTGATTGTTCTACGAGAAACGTACGTCCGTCCCTGAGCGTCACTGCCGAACCGCCAAAGCGGCTGTTGGACGTGAATGAGACGATGTCCGCAACATAGATATGCACAACTTCGCCTTCGACGCGCTCGTCAATGTTGTTGTGTCGCAGCGACACCTTGATGAAGGCCATGTCTACGGTACCTCGTCTGTCGATGGGCTGCTGGTTGGGATGGTGGCGAGGAACGCTTCCACGTCGAGCACGACCTGGTCGATGCTGCGCGACACGTTCCACGCGGTCTGGTACAGCGCTTGGTAGAGGTCTGGGAGCATCGCCAGCGCGATACGCCGCGTCCTCAGGTCGCAGTTCTGGAGCGGGTCAGCGCCTCCGCCCGGATGGTCGATGATCAAGCGCCACCGACCTCCGAGCTTCCCGAAGCGCAACTGCCCGACCTCCGGGTTGACGTCCACCGCGGCCGTGACGCACAGGTTTAGGCTCTCGAAGACGCCCTCCGCAGCGACGATGATCGCGTTGAGCGACTCGATGGACCTCGCGATGGCGTCTTGAGCAGCCTTCACGGCAGCCTCATGACGGCTGCCTCGAAAAGCCATCCCACGCGGCGGACGTCCGCCCAGGCGATGTCGTGGTATGCCTTCAGTACGTCGTTCGTCTCGCGGCTTCGAAGACAGAGCAACTTCAGCTCGTCTTCTTGGCTGATCGCGAAGGCGATGGCATCGTACAGGCACGCACGCACTTGGAGCAGGAGACTCAGTGCAACCTCTCGTTCGGGGCAGTGGGGAGTGGACTCGTCGATGAACTCGGCCGCTGCGCGAATGACCTTGTTCACGGAGTCATTCGTTGGAACAACCATCTGGCGATCCCATCCGTCCCACAGGGCTTCAATGGTAGCGTCAAGCGCTGCTCGGTGTACGCTGCGGAAGGTGTGAAGCTTCAGCAGGCCCTCATCAGAGAGGCTTTTGCGGTCGCGCTCCCAAAGGTATACATTCAGCATCGTTTGCCTTTCTCCTAGAGAATGGAAGGGTTAACGTCGGTCTTTACGGCGCCCTCTTGACCCCGTTGTACAGCGCCAGCTCCTCCTTCTCGAACCCGTCGAAGTTCACGCTGCCGGGGATGACACCGAGCTTCTTGGCGGCTTTCTCGTCGAACGCCAAGCCTCGAATTTCCCACAGGGACTCGCTCCCCGGGCTGGTCATGGGACCGACCGCGGCGCGCGGACAGCGCCACAGATCGCGCACCAGCTGGAGCACAGCGCCGCGTGTCGCCGCATCGCCGAAGTCCGGAAGAGACCCAGGAGGAATCGGGCCCCCGTCTTCCGTGTACCGACCTGCCGTGGCGTGCGTCACGATGCCCCCGTCGATTGGGTAGATCGGCACGTAGTAGCGCATGCCATAGCGCCACTCCCAGTGGGGGTCGTCCACTACGGTCCCTAGCGTCCGGGCGCTCAGGGTCAGCCAGTAGACTCTCATGCGGATTTCTCGGGGCGTACCTGCAGGTAGTCGGGCTCAACCCAGCCTGAGAACGTGAAGCGGTTGGTGTTGAGGTCGGGGTTCGGGCGATCGCCGTTGTCGACGAGAACCCGATCCTTGGCCTTGTGCTTGGTCGTCGGGCTGTTCGGGTCGACGGGGTCGAGCTTGCGGACGAAGCAGCGCGCCCAGGCGGGCTTGGTGCCGCGTCGACTGCGGTAGACCCACACTTCTGCGCCAACTTCGATGTTGACGCCATTTCGGTCTTGCATCTTACCTCCAGTCGGAGTCGTTCGGTTCAGGAAAGCTTCTGCGCGCACTCCACGCACCGCGTCGGCCCGCCAGAGATGAGCGCGTCGCAGTCGACACAGACGCGAATGGTCCCAAGGTCATCGGAGAACCACCCGTCGTCACGAACCGCGGTGGCCTTCCACTCCTTGTCGGGACGGAGTGCCTTCGCCTTGTCGGTCCAGTACTGGGCGTGGAGCTTGAACACGGAGGACTGCGCGTGCCACTTCTCGTCGCGCACGGCTTGGACCTCTTCGGGCGTCAGGACTTGTTCCTCCCACACCCAACGAGGGTCGTCGACACGGCGAAACCCGCTCACTGCTGAGCTGGCATAGAGGCCGAGATCCTGGGTGTAGATCCGATACACGTCGCGCTCTCTGCCGTTCCATCTTCCCCACCACCAGCAGTCACCCTTGGTGGGAATCGGCATGTTCTTCTTAGCGGCGTTGCTTTCGGCCACGGGCGGCCTCCTTTTCAAGGTCTTGTTCTGCTTGAGCTATGGCGCGTTCGAGCCGTTGCTCGGCCTCGTGCAGCCCAGCGTAGAAGCCTGTGTACAGGCCGTGCTGCGGGTCGCGCTGTTCTTCCCAGGCCCACACGAGCTCCTTGGCATCGCAGACGAGGCCAGCAAGCGCTGGGTGCGTCCTCAGCGCATCGGCCCGCCTCAGGAGGGCTTTTGCGTCTCCCAGCGCACGCTCACGGTCTCGCTCGGTCGCTCGACGGAGCGCCACGACGAGAGGCTCTTGCGAAACGTCGCGCGGGAGGAAGTGCTCTATGACTGACTTGGCGGTCCACCCGTCTTGACGCAGCTGCCCAACGGCAGCCGGCAGCGTCAGGAGAAAGGTAGACGTGCCGCACTGCACGCAGGGCCGGCAGACCCACGTCCCCGGTAGTTTGCAGAGCACGCACCGGTAGACGCTCACTTCTTTCGAGGAGAGCGTCTTCTTGTCCCGAAACTCCTCGAGCGCCGTCACGACGGCTTGCCCGTCTTCGTAGGTCGGGACGCCTTCGACGCGGAATACGACTACGAGGCGCGCCCCTGCCGCGTCTACTTCGTCGACACGCCAGCCTGGCGGATACGAAAGAGCCGCGAACGACTCGAACGCTTCTTCGAGGGTGTTGCAGACGTCAGGCGCGTCGAAGGCGACCTTGAGGTCCGTCCAAGGCATCTTGCCTACCTGGGCGCTGAGATGCTCATGCCCTTCGCGCGGGTCTTTGTCTGGGATGGGCATCGCATGTCTCCTTTAATCCGAGGATCGAACGAGGAGGTCAACGACCGCCAAGGCGACGTGAGCGACTCCGGATGTGGTGCCTGCGATCAGAAGCCAAAACGTGACTCTGTGCCACCAGTACGCCCGTTCTCGCGAGACTTGTTGGTCTAGGTCGAGCCCCGTGATCACCAAGAACGCGGCAAATGCTGCGGAATACCCGCCGAGGGTGGCGTACTCCGCCTGTCGGATGGTGAGCAGCGTCGAGTGGTCTAGGTGCATCGTACACAGGAGGTGGGACGGGTTCTACGTGGCGCGCAACCCGAGGTGGGTTGACGCGAGAAAGATCCGGCGGGGGTTCCCACGCGTTCCGCGACGCCGCCCGTACCGGCAGCGGAGGGAGTTCGGCCTCGGGCTGCGATCGCCAAAGCCAGAGTGCGGCGCTGACGACGACCGCGCTCCCGACAAGAGGGACTCCCGCAAGATCTGCAAGGCCAAAGGCGCTCAAGCCGAAAGTTCCTCCGATGACCGCGAGGTCGCGAAGATGTCGGTTGTCGATGTACTTCCGGCAGAAGGCTTCCAGCACGCTCACTTCCCGTACATGGCCCAAGCAGGCTCGATCGCCACGAAGGCGCGCCAGTCGCTTCGAACGTGACCCCACGCTTCGTTGTAGAGTCGCCAGCCCTTGTGGTTTTCGCCGTCGTGATCAGGTTCTTCGCCATAGTCGCACTGGGCCAGCCAGCCGAACGCGAGTTCGCCCATCTGTTCCAGGGTCAACGGAAAGAGCGTTGGCGTGATGTTGAGCCCATCCAAACCGCGTTCGCCGGGCGTCACGACTGTATGGAAGAGCACGAGCCGCTGAACCCCTCGCCGCGTCGGGCTCCACTCTACGCCGTAGGCCACGACCTTGTTGTGCTGGCAGAGGTTGAGGGCTTGAAGGAGCTTGTCCCTGCCTTCACTGGTGATGTCGATCCTGAAGTTGTCCACGGCAGTTCTCCACAACTAAGGTGACTTGCGCGCCACTACCTTCGTCATATGCGGCATTAGAGACTCGCTTTTCTAGCGAGGCGTCACCAAGCCACGCCGTGCACACGACACGCGGCAGGCACGGACGCCAGGTTGGCGCCTCGGAGCGTAGCCACTCCGCCGTCGATGACTTCGTCGGCCATCTCGCGGTCGATGACCTGCACGCCGCGATCACCGCCCGTCAGGAGCTCCAGCGTCGGAGGGCAGGAGGCAAGAACCTTCCGCAAGCGGTTCACCCAGCGCGCCTCCTCCGGCGTCAGATCGCGGGGCTTCTTCAGCACGCCCTCCCTATGAACCATCGCGCACCTCCTTTGTTGTCTCGGATGACGGTACGTCGAGGCGAATCACAGGGCGTACTCCCTGAACTCGGTCTTGCTCGCCAAGTACAAGGGATGGAGCGGGTGTCCTCGCTGAGTCAGGCCCAGGCAGAAGACGCCGATCTCCTCGCGCTCCTTGCAGCGCCGCCGAAGGAGATCCAGGAGCAGCTGCGCGCGAGCGCACATCTGCGGCGCGCAGTCGACGCCGGCTCCCCAGGCAAGGACCACGTCCTCAACGCGCGGGTTCAGAAGCCACTTGTCGATCTCGTCGAGGGCATCACGGACATTGTCGTCGTAGCCGTACTTGATCGCTTCGTAGAGGTCAGACGGCTTGGTCGCGATGAACGTCGAGAGGTTCAGCATCACGAAACCGCCGATGTTCGGCTCGCGCTTCGAGAATCCGCGAACACGACGGATGGTCGGGTCGTCGTTGGTGCTGCCCGCGGAGGATGGGTTGAGCCCGATCCACACGAGCAGGCCGCCGTCCGGACTCCATTCGCGCGTGAGGTTCAGCCGGCGGGTCGGATTTCCGATGCCGTCGAGCCCTCCGAACACAGCAGTACCGGTCTCGTCGGGCGGAAGACCTCCCGTTTGCTTTGGCGTAGGCATCAGCGCCTCCAGTTTTCCCGCGCAGGGGAGCCTTTGTGGATGTTCAGGACCACGGTGTTGATGTTGGTGCCGGACGACGCGAAGGACTCCGGCGGCAGGTCGCGAAACTCGACGCGCAGCGTGTCCAGCCAGGCGTGGAATTCCTCGTGCTTCTTCGACCGTCCGATCTCCGCGGTGACCGGGAGGATCGCCTGGAGAAGTCCCTTCGGCTTCAGGAAGTCGAACGCATGGCGGACGTGGGCCATCCAGTGCGTGCCCTCGAACGGAGGGTTCATCACGACGACGTCGTAGATGGGTGTGGCGGGAACGACGAGGAAGTTCGCCTCTTGCACCGTCATGTGCGCGCCTACAGGGCGGTTGGAGGCGACTCGTCGAAGGAGGTGTGCACGCTCGGGATGGACCTCGATCGCGTGCACGCGCGCGCCCTCGTTGAGCAGCAGCTGTACCAGAGAGCCGTCGCCCGCACTCGGCTCCAGGACAAGCTGGTCCCTCAGACGTCCGCCCATGTTGAGCATCCTCCGGCCCGCTTCTTCGGGGGTCCGGTAGAACGCCAAGTTCTTCGACAGCGCGTAGGATCGAACCGAGTCGCCGGATACGTCGTCGGGGACGCTGTCTGGGAGGACGGCGCCGTAGTACTCGGCGAGGCACTCGTTGGCTTTGGTGACCAGGTCGTCGCGCTCAAACCAGAGGTGGGCGTTCCCGTTCTGGAAGCACCTCACCTTGAAGTACGCTGACGTCGTGACCGACTGCCGCGGGTCGAAGCCACCCTGCCGGTCTTTCTCGATGGCTTGGAGGAGCGTGCCGACGACGGAAGGCTTTCCGTCCAGCACCGCGAAGACACGTTCGATGTCGGTGATCGTCTCGCGGAGATCGCCCGAGTAGTTCCAGTGCCCGAACTCGTTGAAGACGCGCGTGAGGATGACGCGATCCTTCAGCTTGAACGCGTCGTGTGACTTGAAGCGCCGGTCGAGCTTGGTGAAGGCAACGGCCAGGCCGCGAAGGAAGATGCTGCGGGAGTTGACCCGCAGGCTGTCGAGGGTCGCGTAGACTGACTCTTCGGTCACTTCCGGCACGTTTGCGAGAAGGTCCTGCTGGAAGGCCTTCAACGCCGTGGTGTCCATCAGCAGTCGGATGCCTGTCACAGTGAGGAGATGCGACCAGGTCTTGGCGTCGAGGCTCTTCCGGTAGGCGCTGAGGGATTGTTCTGCGTCGAAGGGCGCGAAGATGCGGTGGTAGTCCTCCTCGCGCGGGCCGACGGACGCGTGGACGTACGCGGCGTGGTTGGCGACGTCCTCGTTTGCCTGCGCCTCTCGCACGAGCTCCGCAGAGCGCGTTCTCAGGACCAGCGCCGCTTCCATCTTCTGGAGGGCTGCGTTTCGATGGGCCACGATTTCCGTGACCAAAGTCCGAGCGATCACACCGCTCATGGGGACTTCTCCGTGGTTTGCGCGGGAGGGTTGCCTTCGACGCGCGTCTTCTTGTGGTCGCGCTCGTGAAGCCATGCCAGGATGGCGTCTTCCCACGCGGCGGTGTTCGGGAGGAGACTCACGAACTCCTTGTGGCGGAGTGCCTTGAGTCCGGGAACTACGTCGTAGCCCGTCCCCTCGCAGCCACCGCACGCAGGAGAGCCGTTGTGGTCGTAGTGACCGGACCCGGAGCAGGCAGAGCATTGCTCTCGGACCCACCCGTAGGTGAATCGAGCAAAGTGGAGAGACCGGGCACGCTTTTCTTTGTGCCAGCGCGTCTGCCTCATGGGAGCTTCACCGCGTTCAGTAGGGCGTCTTTCAACAGCCGGTCGAGTTCCTCGCCGGAAAGCCGACGATTCTCCTCCCCTACACGGGACGCCTCGTTGACGCGCAAGTCGTCGCTGCTGGACTCGATGGTGAACCACGCCTCAATCTCGAGGTGGTCCCAGAACACCACCGCTTCTTCCCCGAAGTCGGTCTGTCGGACGTTCATCCGAGATGGCGGGTACCAACCTGCCGCCTCCATCTTCGGCAGAAGCAGCTGTGCTGCGGCCGCAACATCCGAGAAACCCCCGGGCCGGAGCGGGTCCCTGACCCAGTTTCCTGCTGCCAGCAGATTCGCTGCTGAGCGAGTTTCCGGGAAGATGAGGCTACAGTCCCGTTCAGCGGCCTCGCGCGCGGCGGCGCAGGCGAGGACTCGCCAAGGTACGCCCTGCGAGGCAGTCACGGGGGTTACGCTGCGAAGCCCGTACCGGCGCTCTCGCGCTTCGAACGCTTCGATGATCGACTGCATGCTGTTCACGCCGACCACGACCGCGACGTCGTTTCCGCAGCCTGCGCAGGTCCAAGCACCGTCATCGTCGAACCCTGAGACGACTCCGCAGCCGCCCATGCAGACGTGGATCAGGTCGCTCTTGGCGATCTGGACGCTCTCCTCCGAGGAAGCGGCAAGGGTCGCGGTCAAGCGGGCCACTTCCCGGCGGTGCAACTCAAGTTTTTCACCTGGAGTACTCATGGTCGGATCTCCCAAGGGCCAATGGCCAGAGTCATCGCGGCGCGCTCGCGCTCGCGGAGAAGTTCTTCCAGCTGCGCAACGCGGCCGCGCAGTTTGTCGATCTCCGCGACGGCTTCTGTTTCGCTGTACCAGCCACCGAACAGCTGAGCGATCTGGACGTCCAGCGCACCGGCAATCACCGAGAGCGTCCCAACGGTTGCGCGCTGCCGCCCGGTTTCGATCTGCGAGATGGTCGTTCGCGAGACCTGTGTTCGGGACGCGAGCTCCTCCTGGGACAGGCCTTTGGCCTTTCGGGTAGATTCGACACGCGCGCCAAGCTCCTTCCATGGGAACTGACTTTCTCTCTTCATTTCTTCCTCTTCTCGTCGCGCAGCTTCTTGATGGTGCGGTTCAGGGCGGTGATGCGCAGATTCAGCGCCTCGTTCTCTTCGAGCAGGATGCGGATACGCCCTGGCAGCGCGCAGGTAGCGCTCGGGACAGGGTCCTCCGAGTAGAGCTTCTTGCTCTCGACGTTGGCGACGAGGAGCATCGGGAGTCCACGACAAGGGCGGTTGTCCGTGTTGTGGTGCTCGAACGCTTCATCGAACAGGCTTTGGATGAGGGCTGGTGTGGGCTCCTCAGCCTTGAATCCGGATTGGGAAAGGGACGGCTTGAATTCCATCGCGAGAAGCCTCCAGTTGAAGGAAGCCCTCTTGGAGAACGTGCGATCTTGGTTACGGGCACCGCGGCCGCACGGCCTTCAGGAGAGCTTCCATGTTGAACAAGAACGACTGGACCTACCACCCGCCTACCGAGGTCACGGGCCCGAAGTACGCAGCCATTCGCGCGGCCGCGGAGGCGGTCGAGGCCTTGGCCACGAAGTGCCTGGCGTCCGACACTCAGGTCTCGTTTGACGAGGTCAACGAGGCCGTCTACGCCTACGCGCAGGTCGTCGACCGTGAGGCGCCCGACAGCGCCAACAAGACCGCGGCGATTCGGTGCTGCCAGCTGGCCCGGAACGCGCTGAACGAGTCCCTGGTGATGAAGCAGAGGAAGCAGTACTACGTTCCCGTCATCGAGATTGCCAGGGGCGAGATCGTGAAGGCACGCTGGCAGGCCTGCGCCGCGGTCGCCCTCGCGCCGGCGTGAGGCGAGTCACGCCTTCTTGGCGTGGAGATCGTCCGCCGCGGCGATCAACCGCTCGAGGTCTTCCTCAGCAAGAGGGACGCCCGGCGTGTTGATCGTCCGAAACAGGCTGGTCTGGAAGGCGTGGTCAGTGTTTCCTTTCCAGGCCCAGCCTGCTGTGAGCACCGGCACGCGCGTGTACTGGCTCAGCAGCAACAGCAGCATGTGTCGGACGCGCTGTGCTGCGAACTCTTCGTCTGAGAGTTCGCCGAGTGCCCACCGCTTGTCCGCCTCAAAGATCCCTGCCTCTGTGACGTCCTTCACGACCTGGCGGATGTTGGGCTCGGTCGTCGGACCCATGTCGACGAAGCTCCCGAGCTCCAGGCTGAAGCGGATGTTGTGGTCCTGGGACGGCACGCCGTCGAGGCTGTAG
>JACCDR011042710.1_pt1 | contig 30838 bp, 25 predicted proteins | sample 7446431 | NCBI WGS metagenome assembly JACCDR01 (sample SAMN15323443, study PRJNA562643) | freshwater metagenome | isolation source: river surface water | place: USA:Blue River Watershed | collected 2017-08-17
AAAAAAAGTAGTATAATATATAATATATAATGTAAATATTAAGTAGTTTAATAAAAAATTTATGTTTAATTTGCGATTTTTTAACAAAAAAAATAATTAATTTTAATATAAGATTTTATAAGTGTATAAAAATATGAATGAAAATGTTGAAAATCAATGTTTTACATGTAAACACATTTTTACAACTAAATCAAATTTAAACCAACATTTAAAAAATAAAAAAAATCCATGTGGTACAATTAAAGAAATAGTAAAACATATTTGTGATAATTGTAAAAAAGAATTTTCTAGTAAACGATGTTTAGATAATCATAAAAAAAAGAAAAAACCATGCACACCAATACATATTACACTTACTGAAGAAAATGAACAATTAAAAAATAGAATAACAGCAATTACAAACAACAACAATAATATAACTAAAAATAGTAATAACCAAACAACTAATAATCAATATAATATCTATATTAACTCCAATGATATAGAAAATTATACAGATGATTTAAATACGTTTAGTTATAAACAAATAGATAAAATCTTACAACACGTTAATATAAAAGAAAATGAACAATTACAACTTTTAAATATTGACAAAGATCATAGTAGAGATTTTATTTTAGATAATACAGAAGAAATATCTGAACTGTTTAAAATTTTATATACTAATTTTAAATATAAACCGTGTATTATATTTAGATTAGATGAAACCAACTTTAGTGATATATATGTTAAAACTGATATTAATGATATTTCTAAATTGGATAATAATAAACTGATTTATATAATTTATGAAACATTTAACGTGTTGATTAATAATTATAGTAATAATATTAATCAACAGCTTAAAAAATATTATAAAAAATTTATAGATGAGTATAATGATGGTTTATTTGAAGATTTAACAAAAGAACATGTAACCAACTTTATTAAAGATATTAAAAAAAAATTAAAAAATAATCTTACAAGTTTATATGAAGATTTAACATTCATATACAAAAAAAATATAAAAAAATTAAACAACAAAGATGATAACTATACTGAATATTTAAAAAATAAAAATGAAATTGTAAAAAATAACAACATTATACAACCTAAACTTAATTATTTTAATAAACGATATGAACAACAAGATATTAATGATTTAAATAACATTATAGCTTCATTTAATGAATATAATGAAATTCGTTTATTTTCTATACATTTTAAAAAAGATAAATATTATATATTTGCTTTGTGCCAATTCTTTCTAAATAAATATTATTTCCAATATAAAGAATTGGCATCTATAAAAATGATATCTAATATAATATATCAATTTATTGATAATGAATGGTGTAAAATTCCAATTTCTGAATTTGCAGAGTCTTTTGTAAAAAACATAATTAATGAATTAAAATTAAGATATGTTAAATATGATGAAAAACTTAATATATATACGAAAAATGATATGTTATATGAATCGGAAGCTTATGCTAAATCGTATTATGATGATTTAGAGTATTTATTAACCACTGAAATACCGATAGATTTTATAATTAAATATCTTTTAAAATACAAATCATTTATAGAATATAAAAAACCAAATAAATCTATAGTTGTTGTATAGTATATTTTTTAATAATACATATAATATTATAAATATTATTACATTATTGTAGTAATATTTTTTTTATTTTGTCAATTTATTACATTTTAATATAATTTGTAATATGAATATTAATTACACTATTTTTTAAACATGTCTAAACTAGATAGTTTACCAATTTATGTTGGTGGTGGAAGTAGTAGTTCTGGTGGCGGTTCTGGTAGTGGAAGCGGTGGAACTTATACTGTAACTTACGATAAAATTGTTAAAGAAAATACCCAGATTTTAGCATCGGAAGTTAATCATATAGGACAATTGGTATTTACAACAGATGGTTTAACTTCTATGTTAATCGATCATAATCAAAGAATCGGTATTCGTTCTACAAATCCACAACGTATGTTAGAAATCAATGATGTTAATGGTCAATGTTTAAGATTAACGTTCAATGATAATCTTGGAAGATCAATTAATTATGCTGATATAAATGTAAAATCTGATGGTTCTTTAAATTTATTACCAAGTTCAGGTTATGTATTTTTACCATATAATAGTTTATCTAGTGGTTTATATATCGGCGATATACATGTTACAGCAAGTGGCACTCAGATAAATGCATTAGATGTATTTAGTTTTGGTATATCTCAACCTGAAAAAGCTTTAATATTAGATAATAATAGTAATATACAAGGTATTAATACTTTAACAGCTACAACTATCAATGCTACAAATTTAAATGGTTTACTTACAAATCCTGCACAGATTAACGTTACAACAGTTGGTGTATTACAAACATTGACTGTTAAAGATAGATTAACATTATTAAACTCGCAAAATTCTATTTTAGAATTATATGTTAATGGAACTGGTAATAATAATTGTTTTTTAAATTCATATACAAATACATCAACACCTTCATTTTTAGCATTAAATAATAATTTATTTGTTAATACAAATTATGTTGGTGTTGGAACAAATACACCAACAATGCGTTTAGAAGTTAGTGATACAAATGGTAATTGTTTATGTTTAAGAAGTGGTACAATTGTAACTAATTTTAATATTTCACCAATAAATGGTATTACTACAATCGATACTAATTCTTTAAATATTTCACATTCATATAATACAAATACATTGTATCAACCTTTAACAGTTAATAGCACAAATACAATAGATATGTCACAAAATCTAGGAACTGGTATATCTTTTAATTTAAACGATATACAATATACAACAATAAATGTAATTAGAGATACTGTAAATATACATAATGCTTCATTATGTATTAATATGTTAAAAAATAACACGTTTACAAATAACATTTTAACTTTATCCAGTGTTGGTCAATTAAATGTATTTGAAATATATGAAGCTAGTGATGCTAGAATTAAGACAAATGTAAATCCTGTAAATATTACAGATATTTTAAATACATTAATGCAAATTACAGTTAAAAATTTTACATTTACAACTAACGATACATCACATGTTGGCGTTATTGCTCAAGAAATAAAAGAACTAATACCTGATATTGTAAATGTATCTCCAAATCAAGGTATTAATGATTTCCATTCTGTAAAGTCTAATGAATTAGTTTATTATCTAATCGCTGCAGTTCAAAAATTAAATTATAAAATACAAGATTTACAACAACAAATAGATAATATTAACAATTTATAAATTTATTAACTCTATTAACTCTACTATTTTTATACACTATTTGACTTTTCGTATATTTTTTTTTGATTTACGTGTATATTTTTTTGATTTAAGTTTACTTTTATGTTTATTACTACCTTTACCTTTTTTACTTTTGGTTTTACGTTTATTGCTTTTGCTTTTGCTTTTACTTTTTTTATTTGTAGATTTTTTTGGTTTATTACTTTTATTACTTTTTGTTTTTTTAACTGTTAATGTTAAAAAATTTGCAACATCTTGGTAATTTTCAGATTTTACATTATAATCTTTAAATATAGATTTTATATAATTGATATATTCTTTTGAAAATTTTTTTGATGTAGTGCCATTTAATATTATTGTATTAGTTGTTAATAAATTTAAAATATCTAAATCGTTTATAACATATATAAAATGAATATCATTGTTTAATTCTTTTTTAATTATGTCATAAAATTTATCATCATCTCTATCAATATAAAAAGCACCATTATCATTTAAATCTATTTTTTTTATATTTATACCTTTAAATTCTTTATTTTTTTTAATTGATTCACTATATAAATCATCTATATACCATTCAATATAATCATATAAATATCCTTGTTTATATACTATTTTTGTATTTGGGTAATTAATATTTTTATATAAATTTAAAAAATTATCAACGTGTAATGTTTTGATATTAAAAGCAATTATTAAATTATCTAATATATTTTCTTTTGTTAATAATTCCCATTTATATTCATTATTTTTTAATATAGAAATATATAAATCTCTATCATTTAATCCAAGGTTTATAAAATTTTTATAATCTTTTGGGTTGTATAAACTATTCATTATATAAAAAAAAATAAATAATTATAATTACTTTTTAATTTATTGCTTTTTTATTTGAATATTTATTTACAATAAAATAAATTGAAATACCAGTAACACCAATACCAGCAAATGTTGTTATTGTTTTTAAAACATCAACTAATCTACCGTTTTCATCAACTCTTATACAATAATCACTTTTTGGATCATTGTTTGTTTTATTGCATTGATTTTTTTGATATATGTAATATGGCCACAAACAAATAGCTGTTGGTATTGATAATAAACATATTATCATAAACATATATATTGAAAACATAAAATACATATCAATTAAATCCATTTTTTACCGTATTATATATTTTAAAATATATTTATTATATATTTTAAAATTTATCTAAATATTTACCACCAACATAAAGTACAGTGCTAAAAATAGTAAATCCAGCCATTGATGATATAATTTTTAAAGAATTAACTAATTTACTTTTTTCATCAACCATCATACAGTAATCACTTTTTGGATCATTGTTTACATTATCACATTCATTTTTTTGTATAAAATAATATATCAATAAACCAATACTTGTTGGTATAGATAATATAAATATTAAAATTAACAAATATATTGAAAACATAAAATATATTTCAACATAATATGGTAATTTATTCATAAAAGAATATGTCATTTTTATATTAAATAAATTATTAATAATTTACTATTTATAAATTAAATAAAATTAATATGTTAATATGTTATCATATTAATATGTTAACATATTATCATATTAATATGTTAATTTTAACATCATAGACCAAGATATTGTGGATGATATATGTCTACCACTTAATAATCTTAAATAAAAATTTACTAAATTAGGGTTTGTATCACTATATGCTCTATTTTTATAGTTTAAACTCATTGAGGATCCTTTTAATGATATTTTATAATCTGATGGATTATTTGGTGAAAAGTTAATAGTGTCAGAACTATATTTTATTGCAAATAATATATTTGATCCATTGATTTTATCATGATTTGATAATCCAATTACACAATTATCATTATTATTTATAATATCACTACACACTAAGATATAATCATCAGAAAATATATTCATAAAACTTCTAGATGGGTATTCTGATGTAATATAGTTTATATGTTTATATGTCTTTTGTCTTAAACCTAAAATACGATGTAATGAACCTGAAGTCATTAAACCAATCTCATTATAAAAATCAAATCCAATTCCAAATTTTGCACCAGTTGAATTACCTATTACAACATTGTTATTTGTATAATCATAAACTACTGTAAAACTAGCTTCTGGTGTAAATGATGTACTATATTCATTCATGGCCGTTTCTAAATCATATAATAAATCACCAATAACATGATAATTTTTTTGTGATAATGGATTTAAACTTATAGTTGCATCATATGTATTATTTGCATTTTGTATAACATTACCATTTTGATCATATAATAACATTTTACAATTTAAATCATCATAATTTGGATTTGTACCAGATGCTGCAGAATCATTAATAGATGTTACAGTATTATATACACTTATAGATTGAACAGTATTACCTGTAATAGATGTTGTATTTAAATAAATACCTGTACCAAATCCAATTAATGGTCCTATACTTGATTTTGTATTAAAATAAAATGAAATTGGGTTTGTTGTAGTTATTGTATATGTTGTTGTAGATAAATCAACTTCAGGGTTAGGATTTGTAATAATACTAATAATATATACTTGTGATACATTAAATGTACAAGTATAATTATCTAAAGTTTGTGCGTTTAATGTATCAGTTAAAAATGTAGCCAAATCATTATCATTTTGAATATTTGCACTATTAAAATCAAATGTTACCGATTGGTTTATTATTAAATTATTAGTGTTTTTATATTCTATATATAACTCACTATTTGAATTTCCAAATAGTGAAATTTCATTATCAATATTAAAATCCAACAATGATATAAATGCAATATCTTTTATAAATAATTTATTTGGAAATCTAATATATAAATCATTATTTAAGTTTAAATCACTGTCTTTATTACTTGTACTAATCAAAACATTTTGACTTGTATAAACATTTTGATTCATAGCAATATTTGTTACGATATATAATTATAATTATATAAATGAGATTGTTTAAATTATTTTTTATAATTATAAAAAATAATTTAATAAATATAAAATGTTTTATGATCAATATTCAAAATATGATACATCGTTTGGATTAGATAATAATTATTTTGAAGTTGATTTTTCAATGGATGATTATTTAGATTTAAATAAAATAATATCCGATGTTGAATCACAAACAAAAGTAATATATACACCAACACAAAAAACACCACTACCATCATCAGCAGATGCATTAAAAGATGATCAAACTTTGGTTGCAGTTTCTAAATTTACTGATGGTTCTACACCACCAAATGAGGGTGCTTTACATGATGATAATAGTTTAATATTAAAAAGTCTACCAAATAATAAAGATTATGATGTAGAAAATAAAACTACTGACCAATATATTTATTCCGATTATGATAAACATGGAAACATTAAAAGAATAGAACCATATGTTTCACCAAATAGTATTTTAAATAAAAAAAGTAGATTTTCTAATTATGATGATTGGGTAATCATGACGTGGAATGATATATTATTAATTATTAATATTTTTATAACATTTTTATTGGTGTTATATTTATATAAAACAACTAAAAAAATAAAAAAATTAAAACAATTAATAACAAAACGTTAATTATTCTAAATAATTTAAATAAGACATGGGTTTTCTTTTCAAATCTTTACTAAATATTTCCTTTGTAGAAATATTAAATTCATTAATAATTTCTTTATTTTTAAGATTTAAATTTTTTTTTTGAATTTTAAAATCATTTTGGTTTAATGTTAATTCAAAATTAGATTTATAATCTAAAGAATTATTACTGTTTAAATACTTCATCTGATTATATAATCTTTGTTTAGATTGGTTCATGTTGTTCATGTTGTTTATATTACTCATATTACTCAAGTTGTTCATATTATATAATATATAATAAATTTAATTTATTATATATTATATACAACAATGAGTGAAGTTGAACAATATGAAGAAACAAACAGAGCAGAATTATTAAAACAATTAAATACTAAAAAAAAATATATAGTATTTTTTATGAGTTTATTATTTATAGTTATTGGCGTTGTAATAATGTTAACATATTTTGATATACAGACAATACATAGTAAAGATTTTATAATAAATGGTTTAGTTTTTACATTTATTACAACTGGTGGTTTAAATATTTTAAAATTATTATACAATACATTATTTAAAAAATAAACTTTAAATATCAAATAAATGATGATTATCACTATATAAATAAGCATATGTATATGGTTCCAATAATTTTGCAGAATCAATTAATGGACAGCTAATATCTAAACATTCAGCATAACAATTAATAACAACGTTTTCATCAAAATTTTCATCAGTCATTAATATAACATGACTAGAAAAACCATATTTTGATCTAGCTAAATAAAATTTATTTAGTTGGTTTTTATTATCATAAAATTGTACAAATGATTGACTACTGAATAAACAATTTTTAAAAATATTATATTTTTTTTTTAATAAATAATCATTTTCATATGGATGATCTATTATCATAAAAGAATCACTATCTCTTTTTTTAAAAATAAACGAAGTTTCATGTGTTTCAAATATTGAATTAACAACATCAGTTGCATATGGTTCAATGAGTTGATTAATATTATATTTGATCATTGTGTTTTGCATATATATTGGAAGAGTTTGCATAATATCTTTTAACGCTGCATTTACTTCATTTTTTGTAAATTCTTCTAAATCTTCATCGTGATATGAAATACTTGTATCATTATCACCACCTTTTACAAATTCATTAAAAACATATGATTCTAAGTTTAATGATTTTACATTATTCCATATATCATTATCATTTTGTAATATATGTTTTACAATTGCAGCACCACCTTTAAATATTAAATAAAATGAATCTAGTAATTTTTGATGAACTCTGGTAAAATTTATTTTAATATCATTTTTTAAAAATATATCATTATTAATTACATCATTTTTAAATGATGTAATTAAATTTTTAAATACTATTATTGCAACATATGTAAAAACATCATACACTATACCATCTTCATTTAAAATATTTTTACAATGATTATTAAAATGCTGTTTTTCTGGTGGTTCAAAATAATCACCTAATTTATTTTTTTTAATTAATGTAACATCATCGTCGTCTACATTAACAATAGATGCATCTTTTTCAGCTTTTGCTGATTTTGGAGATATATTATAGTTATTTTTTTCTAAATTTAACATATATAAAGATTGATTTCTACTATTTATATTTCCTTTTTTATTTTCATCAATTCCAAAAATTGAACCAACAAATGAGTTTATAACATCAGACACATATGTTATAAAAAATTTATCATCATCATCACCACCATTATTTATAAATTCTTTTACTTTTACTATTTTTTTATATGTTTCTGGTTTTATCATACAATTTATATTTTTATTTGCACATAACTTCATTAAAAAATTTATTCGTTTTAATCTTTTTTCTCGTTTTTCTTTACTATTATACAAACATTGAATTAAATCCAAAATTACAGTATTTAAATCATATGTTACAATTCTAGATTTTGTATTACCAAATTTATTAAATTTTGGTATTTCATTAAAAGATTTTAAAGCTTCCTGTTTTAATTCTTTAAAATATTGATTATTTTTTATATCTTTAACAACCATAAATTGTAATATATTTAAAATATTATAATATTTTTTTTTAATATTTTTTAATATTTTTTAATATTTTTTTTATAATATTTTATATAATTTTATAAAAAAATACAAAGTTTATATATTATTTTATTAAATTTTTTATAAAATTTAAACATTCATTTTATTTTAAATAATTTTTATATTTTTATATAATTTAAAATGAATTTATCTGAAGAATTGCAAGATGATGATTTAATAATGTTTATTGAAAATATTAAATATTCAGATATATTTCCAAATAATTCAAACAATAACATTTCAAAATCTTTAACTTCAACATTACCAATTTCTAATGAAAAAAAAATAAATTTTTTAATGGATGAAATGGATGAAATTGAAGATGATAGCAATATTGATAATAATTTATTAAATATTTTAAAAGTTAAATCTGGGGTTATTTTAGATAAAATACCTAAAATTTTTACAACATTAGATTGTTGGATTAAACATACTAATTTAAAATGTTGGTATTGTAGTTTAAATTTTGATTCAATACCAGTTTTTATTCCAATTAATGTATATAAAAAAAATAATATATTGTATCAAGATGTACATGGTAATTTTTGCTCTTTTAATTGTGCAAAATCATATATTAATATATATTTTGCAAATGGTGATACTTTTATATATAACAATAATTTAATAAAACTATATAAAATATTTAATAAAAAAAATATTGCAAATATTGATATTTCACCACCAAAGTTTGATATGGAAATTTATGGTGGATATTTAACAGAAGATGAGTATAAAAACAAAATAAGTAACTTAATTAATCACGATTATTATAATTAAAAAAAAATATTATTTTATATGATATTTCTTTATTTTATTTTATTTTTTTTATTTTACTTATTTTTTTATATTTTTTTTAGTATAATATATATAATTAAAAATGGTAGTTTTAAGAAATGTTACTACTACAACGTTAAATTCTTTACCTTCACAAGCTGGTCGATTAATTTTTGATACAACAACAAAAACATTAAAATATAATACAGGTGTTGTTGATAAAGAATTAGTTTCAAGTACTTTTAGTGGCCCAGTTGGTATTAATACTACAAATCCTGATAGAGTTTTAGAATTAAATTCTGCAACAGGTCAAGATTTACGTTTAACATATAATGACAGTGATGGTAACGCTCTAACATATGCAGATTTAAATATAACAAGTGATGGGGTTTTGCAATTAGCTCCCAGCGGTCATGTAGTTGAAATATCAGATCCATCTTCTTTAAAAATTACCGGAGCAAATGGGAGCACTGTAGGATTAATTTTAGGATCTACACTAGTAACTTCTAGTGGTACTGAATTAAATTATTTACATGGTGTAACACCAGGTACTGCAACTGCATTACATGCATTAGTAACTGATGCTGATAATAATTTAGTAGGTTTAGCAGATTTTCAAGCAACACAAATTACTGCAACAACTGCCGATTTAACAACAGTAAATGCAACAGATATTTATGGTACTTTACAAACAGCAGCACAACCAAATATTACAAGTGTTGGAACTTTAACAGATTTAAGCGTCAGTGGTACATTTACTATCAATGGAACTCCATTAACTGTGGATGGTTCAGAATTAAATTATTTACACGGTGTAACACCTGGTACTGCAACAGCAAGTCACGCATTAGTAACAGATTCTAATAATAGTATTGTAGGTATTAATGATTTAGGAGCTGCAACAATTAATGCTGGTACTAGTATTACATCACCATTATTAAATGTTACAAATTTATTAAATTTAACAGTATCTGATAATGTAGGTAACACAACTAAATATCCATTAGTTATTACAAGAGAAACAACTGCAACACCAGATATTGGTTTAGGTGTTGGTGTAGATTTTAAAATTGAAAATGACGCCAACGTAAATATTATATATGGTAGAACATCTATTAGAGCAACCGCTGTTACTGCAGATCATGAAGAAGGTTTATTTTCTTTAGGATTAAAAGTTGATGGTACAATGGTTGAAGATATTTTAACAGTTGATCATACTGGTACAATTACAGCATTCCAACTTGTAGAATCTTCTGATAGACGTATAAAAGATCAAATTGTTGATGTTGATGGTAGAGATTCATTAAATAAAGTCATGAATATTCGTGTTCGAGATTTCGTATTTAAAAAAGATCCAAACACAATACATCGAGGTTGTATTGCTCAAGAATTAAAAGAAGTCATACCAAATGCAGTTTACGAACATGAAAAAGAAGATTTAATCGATTTCCACAGTATTAAATCACAAAGTATTTTATTTCATTTAATTTCTGCATTTCAAGAATTATCTAAAGAAGTTCAAGAATTAAAAAAACAATTAAATCAATAAAAAAAAATAGAACTATAAAGATATATAAACTATAAAGATATATAAAAGATAAAGATATATAAAAGATAAAGATATATAAAAAAGATAAAGATATATAAAAGATAAAGATATATAAAAAATACCATAATATTAACACTAAAATAGCTTAATTTTAGTTTTAATATTGATTATTCTATTATCATTTAAATATAATCTATTTATTTTATGTTTAATATTTTTAGATATAATTATACACAATTTAAAATTATTTTTTTTATATTTAATTGACATTAATAAATCACTAATAAATGAATCATATACTATTTCACTTATAAAATCTAGAATATCATTATTTAAATTTTTTAAACATGTGACATTTATTATTATTTGATATTGACCAGTTCGTATTTTTATTCTATTTAAATAAACATTTAAATGATTAAAATTATACTTTTCAATAGTTAATGTTTTCACCATTTTAAACTTATTATTATATAATAATAAGAGTGTATATTATTTATATTAATATATTAAATCAAAAATGAAATGTGCTATTTTTGATATATTACCATTTTTACAATTATATATTTTTATTGAAATAGTAAAAATTTTTATTAAATATAATTATTTTAATAAATATAAAATAATGCCAAATAAATATCTTATAGATATAATTAAAAATCAACATTATGAAATAATAAATTTAATAGATAAAAATATAAGAATAGAAAGAAAAATGTATATCGCAAATAATAAACTCGTATTATGTGAATTAAAATATTATCATATTATAAAAAATTTAGAAAAAAAATATAAATTATTAGAACAAAAATCGAATACAATTTCTACAAATAATATATTAAGTAACAATTTTAACAATAATTATTTTTGATATCAAAAATAATTTGATGTTTTTTTTAATAATAATATATTATATAGTTTTGTTTTTATGTTGATAAATAATATTTTATAATAAATTTCATATATTTTTTTTAATAAATTTAATCTTAATATAAAATTTATTGTAGTTATATAATTTTATAATATGGGTTTAACACAAGAAGATATCGCAACAATTGCTAAATTTCTTAATAGTGAAAATCAACGAGGTATTTTTGTATTAGATGAATTTACCGTAGTTGGTTCATTTTGGGAAAAATTTAAGAAACATATTAAAGAAGAAAATTTTGATTTAGATTTTGAAACATTAGATTTATTAATTAAAATTTTAAATGTATGTTTAAGCCGTAAAGGTAATGATGTAGATGTATTACGAACAACTTTATCTTTATTAGATAAAGTACAAGCTTTAGCTGATACATTAAAACCATCAGAAACAACTTCTATTAAAGAAGTCACTGAATAAATAAATTAAAAAATAAATCATTATTATAAATATAAAATAATGTATTAACAAAGATGTTATTAATACCTATAATATGTATTATAATAGTTATAATATTTTTTTTTCTTAATTTTGACATTACTTATAAATATAAATTATAATAACATATATTAATGAACAATAAACGAGACTTGATTGGTATTAAATCATTAGTAAATTTGAATAATGATGATTCATTAATAGATACATATAATTTTTTAGACGAGGATGATGAACACGATAAAAATAATTCTCAAAATGGTGAAGTTAATACTAATAATATTATAGATAATTTTATACATACAACAGATAATATTGAAAATTTAAACAATATATCAAATATGCCAAAACACACAAGTTCAAATCACGTGAATGTTAATAATAACCCATTTAATAAATATAATAAATATAAACATGGAACAATAAATGAACATAATGAATATAATGAAAATAACATTAATGAACATAATGAAGAAGAAATAAATAAAACTAAGCTTATGTCATCTGGTATTAAAAATTATAGTTATACACATGAAGAAAAAAAACCTAATGTAACATTTACACAACAATCAAATGATGATATTGTAAAAAGTTATATAAATAGTACATTAGATGACGGCACCAACGATAATACAATATCCAAAACATATGAAGAAGAAATAGACGATGAAAAGATATTATTAATGGATAAAATTGATGAAATAAAAAAAATTTTAGTTAAAAAACAAATTAATATTGATAATGTACCAATTATTAATTATGAATCTAATTTACAAGAAATTAAATATACTTATAAATTATTACAAGTAAAAAATAATAGAGATTTAAATATTAATTTTACAAATAACATTGTAAAAATTGGAACATCTTTATTAGAAAAAATGTGTGATGGTAAAAAATCTTATTTTGGAATTAAACCAAATTTAGTTGGTTATACAAAAGTCGTACAATATCAATTAAAAGATTTAAATATTGAAGCAGAGCAAATATCTGGTGAAATTTTTAATAGACAAAGTACAAGCCCAATGTTAAAAATCGCAGCAGCCATCATTCCAGGAATGTTTTATTATGCAACATCAAGATCTGGTACAGTACCACCTGAAAATTACCAACAAAAAAATAATATTGATGAAGCAATGTCTGAAATTCAAAATATTTAATTTGAAAATAGAAATACACTATCATCATCACTATCAGATACATCACTGTCATCAATTAAAATATTATTATTTAATAAATTATTTTTATCTAATTTATTATTTTTTTTATTTTCATCATATTTAATATTAAAAATTGTATCACTTGTATTTGTTGTAATATCTAAATTTATATCTGAATTTAAATTATTTGTATCTACAGACATATTTAATTTACCCATATTAATATTTTCATTTATACTATCATTTAAATCATCGTTTATACTGTTATTTAAATCGTTATTTAAATCGTTATTTAAATTATTGTTTGTATTTGTATTATTATTTTTTAATTCTATAATATTACCTACGATAGCATCATATTTATTACTAAAATTTGTATTAGTATTACTATCAGTATTATCGGTATTATCATCATTATCATCGGCATTATCATTATCACTATTTTCATTACTATTATTTAATAGAATATTTTTACTTCTACTTTTTGTTGATGTTTTATTTTTTGTAGATAATGTTTTATTTTTTGAAATTAATGGTTTATTGATATTTTTTTTTAATAATTCTAGTTCATTGATTTTATTTTTTAACGCCGTATCATATTGTTTAATTTTATTATGTAACATTTCTATATGTTTTTTATAGTTATCATTATCATTTTTTAATTTATTAATTATATATTCATTTTTTTCATCATTTTCTTTATTATCAGATAAAATTTTAAGTTCATTATGACATTTTTTTAACTCAGCATTTTGTTTAATATATTTTTCTTTTAATAATGAAAAATCATTTATAAGTTGTATCATATTAATTTCTTCATTATATTGTGTTGGTGCTGGTGAATAAAAGATTTTTTTTTCATTAATTAATATATCATAATACACTTTTTGTAATTTTTGATGATACTCAATATTTTGTCTATCAAATAAAATTATTTTTACATAATTTTTTATTATTTTTTTAACAAACTTAGAATATGTATTAAAAAATATTGTATTTAAAAATTTAACTTGATCGTTAAAATCATAAGCTGAATTATTTTGTATAATAAAATGATTAAATAAACGATAAATAGAAGACTCATAACTAACATTCTTATAATCAGTGTGGACATAAGTTGCATTCATAAATTGAATCATTAATTTTTTAAAAATGGAATGTTTTTTAACTTCATTACCAAATTGATTTAAACTTGATATGTAAAGATCTTCTAATCGAATATTACTAGCAATTTCACCTTTAGATAATGCAATATCATAAATAGTATTATAAACAATATCTGTAAAAATAGTAGATAATAAATTAAAATCATCTTCACATCTTGTTGCTAATTCTAATTTATCTTCATTATAATAATTTTGATTACTATTATTATTCATTGTAGTTATAAATTTTATATACTAATAATATTTATATATTATTAAATTTAAATAACAGTATAAATATATAATGTCTGAATATTTAAATAAAGTATATCTTGAGTATTATGATTTTAAAGAAATTTTACCAAAATATATTTTAGATGGATTAATTGAAAATGAATTAAAAGAAATAGAAAATGAAAGTAATGATAAAATACCTGAAATTTTATCATTACTTTTAAAAAATATGTTAAAATATACTAAAATTGTATTCACAAATAATAATTTTAATACAAAAGATAATATTGTAAAATCCAATATTAATAAAAGCAATTTTTTATTAGTAAATCAATATATTATAAAAAGTTCAATATGTAATAATGAAAATATATATTGTTATGCATTTGTCAATACAACTACACAAAATATGTATCCTAATTTAATAAGACATGTAAAAAAAATAACACATAATAACAATAAGAAAATTCAATACTTTTTAATTGATTATATGAATACACAATTAAAAAATGATATAAAAAAATATACATTAAATTATATATTATATAAATCTTTAAATGATGATTTTTACAATAATAAGAATTATTTAAAACATGTTTTAAATGAAAATAATAAAAAAATAAAGCAAAATTATTCTGATAAAGCTTTATATAACTTTGAACATACAATTATTCAATATAAAAATAATCAAAAAAAAGTTGATGATATTATCAATTTATACAATAATTTTTTAATACAGAAAATAACTAAAAATTTTAAATTATCAATATTAAATTCTTTTTATTATCAAAATTTACAACATATTATTGATCAATTACTTTTTTATAACGTTCCAATAGATTATTATATTGATTTTTTTAAAGAAAATGAACGTTTTAATGAACAATCTTTTTTAAATAAAAAAATGATATTAGAAGATAAATTATTAAAAAATATTCAAAAAACATTAATAAAAGAATTATTAGGGTTAGATAATATAGAATATAAAAATTTAACAAAATCTCAAAAAATAATTATTGATAAAGAATATCAAAAATATATTTTAAAAAAAACAATTAATTGTGAACATAATACAATATTAAATGATTTAAATACTTATTTAAGATTAGTTGAATCAAATAGTTTATTTAATATGGATAATAAAATATTTATAAAATTGTGGAATAATTTACAAAAATATTATCTTTTAAATATTACTGATAATATAAAAATTGGGTCAAATTTTTATGGTGGTAATTTATCATTATTGAAAAATAAACAATTAAATAATAGTATTAATAATTTAAAAAATAAATTACAATTAAATAAAAATACTACAAATAGTGATATAAATAATATAAATGATAATATAAACGACATTACGGTTAATACTACAAATAATGATAACATAAATGATATTATTAATGATATAAGTATTCATTTTAATGATGTAAATTTAGATAATGTCAATTATAAAAATGATCAGGTTTGTTGTAATATATGCGATCAAACTATTTTTTGTAAACATATATTAACTAAAATTAATAAGTTAATTAATAATAATGGTGATGTTTATAAAGCAAATAAAGAAATAATAGCTGAATTTTCTACAGATTTAACAACTAATAATAATTACATTTATTGTAAATTATGTGGATCTTTAATAGGTAATAGTATTAATGATGAAAGTATATTATCTTTGGTAAATTCTGGATTAAGTTATAATAGTGGAGAATATTTAGAAGAAGAATTAATGAAAAATATTTATAAACAAATTAATATAATTGTAAAATCATATGTTAATATAAGAGTTTCAAATATATCGACTAAAATAATAGTTGGCTCAATTTTTAATATGATAAAAAATTATATTTTAGAATTAAATTCTAAAATTTCAAAATATAAAGATGAAACTGAAGATAAGCAAAAAATAAGAGTGTTGTTTCATATTAAATTATATATTTTTATAAGTTTAATAATTATAAGTACAAAAACTAAAGCTATTAATTTTATTGATGAAAAGAAAAAAAATAATGATTTTGATATTAAAAATTTATTAAATATTGCATTAACAATATTTATAAAATCAAACACAAAAATGATTAAATTTTTAAGATTAAATAATGTAGATATAAAAAATCTGATGTTGTTATACTATAAAAATTTATCATCAAATATGTTACAATTTGATAATGAAAATAATAATATATTATCGTTTAATATATTACAAAACCCATATTATAATTTAATAGTATATTATAATAATATTTATTGTAATAAAAAATTAAATATTGCAGAATTTTTTGAAACTAATTTAGATAATGATATTGCTTTAAAAGATTTATCATTACAACCATTCAGTTCTAAAATAAATAATTTGAAAGAATATAAAAAAAATGCTATTACATTATTCTTATATAAATTAAAAAATTTAGATATAATTAATAATAATAAAAATGGTGAAAATAATAAAAATAGTGAATTAATTCATAATTTATATAAAACATATGAAAGAATTGAAAATATGTTATTAGAGTATCAAAAATTAGAATCTGTAAATACATATAAAAAAATTCCTTTAATGCCATATTATAAAAATGTATATAAATTTACAAATTTTTTAAAAAATTTAGATGATGAACATATTAATATTACATATAATTATGAAAAAGAAAATTTTAATTTATTTTTTGAAATTTATGCATTTAAATGTCCAATAATTAATAGTCATGAATTTCAAAATTCAAAATGTACAAAATGTAAGATAACAATAGAAAAATTAAAAAATAGAGATGAAGAATATTATAAAGAATATAAAAATGTATTTATAAAAAATATTATAAATATTAAAAAAAATAAACAAAATAATTTAAATAACTTATTTAATAATAAGAAAAACATTAAGACTAATGTTAAATCTAAATTGGAAAATATTAGTCTTAATGGTGAAAATATTAAAAAATTATCAGATATTATAAATATTGATATTATATATTTAAATATGTTAGGTGCTATTGAAAAATTAGATTATAATGTGAAATCATTAAATATAAAACCAGTAAATGGAATATCTAGAATATTTAAATTAAAAAATTACATCTACTGGTTTATTATACAATTAAATATTTTGACAAAAACATATAAATTGAATATAAATATATTAAAAAAATATGAAGATTACTTAAATTCAAATAATAATGATGACGTTGTAAATATATTATTAAATGTTTTATTTGAAATAGTTTTAGATTCATTATCATCATATAAAAATAATAAATTAATATATGATAAAATTAAAGAAATTTTTGCAAAAATTTTAGAGTTTGATGAATTATTAACTAATTATAATTATGGTGAAATTCGTATATTATTAAGAAAGGGTTATACATCTGAAACTGATACATTATTAGAAAATGATAAAGATGTTGAACACGAGATGGATGAATCTAAAAATAATTATAATGATGTATTCGAATCATCATTATTTGTTGAAGCATAAATATATAACATTATTTTTTTTAAGTTATAATATTTTATATAATATATAATTTTTGTAAATTATGGAAGAAATACACAATATTAGTTATTATATACCATATATAATAATTATCATAGTATGTATAATTTTAGTTTTATTTTATATATTATGTAAATATAAAAATAAAACAAATTATATTGATTCTAATAGTTTAATATTACCAGGTTTATTATATATTGGACAAAAACATAATGCAAATGTAAATAATAAAATAACACCTAATCAATCCAATCAAGTCAATCAATCAAAAATTGGTATTGGTGGAACAAATATTGAAAATATTGAAGAGTTAAAAACAGATATTACGATATTACAAACTGAGTTAACTAATTGTAATAGTTATAATGTTATTATTAAGAATATATTATTAGAAACTATTAAAAAATTATATTTAGATTTAAATATTGTCAATATCAATAATATTGACAATAATATTAATATTAAAAAAATTATAAATATTCAAGATAGTACATTTGATGATACTAATAAAAATAATATAAATAATTTAATCATTGAATTATTGACACCAGTATTAGATAAATATGAACAATTAAAACTTTATGAAGGTTTATATAAAGAACAAATACAAGAAATAGGAAAACATAGGTCATTATCTAAAAATTCTTCTTCAAGTTCAATAAACTCAGATACTACACAAGATTCAAACAAATCAAAGAATGATCGTGTATCTAGAAATAAACAAATTATTTCTTTTGCAAAAGAAATAGAACCTAACAAACAAAAAGATATTACTAATGTTGATATTGCAATGAATGTTATAAAAAGTAAAATTGTAAATATTAAATATTCAGTAATACTTTTAGATATATTTGAAAACTTATATAAATATTTTTTAGAAATGAATATCGATGAAAAGGAAAGATTAAAAAACAAGATATTTGATTTAGGTACTGAGATTTTAACATTACAGAATAAAATTAATGGTAATAGAAATGATAACAAAAATGAAACTTCAAAAGTATTAAATGTTATTCATACTATTATAAATGATCATGAAACAAGTAAAGATCTTAACGATATTTATTATGAATATTTAAAAATGAATGATATAAATAAAGAAAAATTAAGTATAAATAATTATATTAATGTTATTTATAAAAATATTATAAAATCAATTTTACAAAATATTGATAAAAGCGATCCTTTATTTAAAAAAATTGAAAAAAATGAAACAAATTTAAATATAAATTATGTGCCAAATATAGTCCAACAATATAATAATAGTTTAATAGATAAAGTAAAAAATGCAACTATAGATTTAACTAATGTTGATATATTTAAAGAAAATCCACTAAAAAATAATCCATATGGAAAAGAAATGTATAATTATATTAATTCTAATAATTTTAATGAATTAATTACAAATTTATCAGTGATTGTTAAAAAGATTATTGGGAGATATCAATTATTGATTAATACCAATTCAAGCAATATGTCATCATTTAAAACATGTAATGATACTTTATTACAAAAAAATAAAGAAGTTGAAGAATTGACTGCAAAATTATCAACTTTACAGAGTGAATTAGACCAATATATAAAATTAAAAAAAGATTTAGAAGAATGTAATAATATACGTAAAAATCTTTCAACAGAAAATGGTGAAAAAATAAAACAAATGAGAGTGTTGGAAGATAGATTAAATACTTTAACAAAAAATTCAATAAATGATAAAGATTCTATAAAACTACAATTGGAAGAAGAATATAAAAAAATGCAAAAAGAAAAAGATAATTTAAGAAGAATGTTAGAAAACAATATTAATGAAATGGTAAATGAATTAGAAATGTCAAAAATTAAAGATCGTAATGTAATAAATAAAAAAATAGAAAAATTAAAAGAAATAAAAACAAATTATGATAAAGATTTAAGTAATTTACAAAATACTAATATTTCAAATTATGAAGATCTAAATTATAATTATAATAAAAAAATAAAATCGATATCCGATTCAAATGAATTATTTATGAAATCTTTAAAAGAATCATATGATGCAAAAATAGAAACATTTAAAGAGTTAAATAAAAATGCATTAAAAGAATTTGTTGAACAGAAAAAAACAGAATATGATATAGAATTAACAAATGCTAAAGATATTATTCAAAAAGAATATGATAGTAAAATTGAAAAATTACAAGGTGAAAAAACTTTTTTAGAAGAACAAATACAATCATTAACTCAAAATAATACAACTTTGGAAACTGAAAATAATTCTTTTAAAGAAAATCAAAATGAACAAATAACATCATTATCTCGACAATTAGAAAGTGTTAATCAAAAATTAAATTATACTATAAAAAATAGAGATGATTATATAGAAAATGAAATTAGAGAAATAACCAATAATAACAACATGGCTTTACAAAGAATAGTCGAAGAACATGAAAAGAAATTAGAAGATAATAAAAAAGAATATATTAAAACAATTGAAAAAGAGATTAAAAAGATTGAAGATAAAAAAAATGATGAGATTGATGAAATAAAACGTATTCATGGACAAAGTATAGAACGTTTAAAATCTGAACATAAATCTGCTATAGATAATCTTAATAATATACACAAAAATAAAATTAATGTTTTAGAAGAAGAATTGAAAACATTAAAAAAATCTAAACATGCACAATCAATTTCTGAAGATACTATAAATACAAATTTAAAGCAAAGAGAATATAATTTAGAACAAGGTGAACTACAATTAAAACAAAAAGCTCAAAATTTACAAACTGAATATGAAAATTTAATAAAAACACATAATGAAGAATATAATATATTAAAACAATCATTAATAGATAAAATGAATAACGAAATACATAATCAACCAGCTAAAGTTGAGGATGATGTTGGAGCTGAAACTGAAACTAATGATGAAACTACAAATGAAGATGAAGATCCAAAAAATAGTTTATTAAATAAAAAACATAGTAAATCAAATTTATTTACTAAATTATTTACTGGATCTATTAAAAATTCATTAAGTAAATCAAATGAATTAAAAACGTGTAATACTGAATTAAATAATTGTCTTAGTAGTATTCAAGAATTAGAAGAATTAAAACGTGAAAAGGAAATATTAACATCACAAATACAAGAATTAACATCTGGTACACAAATTGATTCGAATGCATCTCTTAAAAACCACATAGATTCACTGAGTCAACAATTAACGGAAAAAGATGAGATAATAAATTCATTAAATAATCAAATACAATCAAATTTAGAACAAATCAACATAATAACACGCGGTTTTGGTATTCCTCAAAATTCTATAGAAGGGATACAGTTACATAGTATAGAAATTAGCAATGAAAATACAAAATTAAAAGAAGAATTACAAGCTTTACAAGAAACTGTAAAATCTCTACAACAAGAAATAATGACAAATAATGAAAATTTTAAAAAAAAATTAACTGAAAATGAAGGTAAATATAGTATTGATAAAAAAGAATGTGATAAAATAATTTTAGAAAATAAAACATTAAAAATTGAAATATCTAATCAAGTTAATGGATTTAATAAAATTGTAGAATTATTAACAAAAATTGATATAAATGAAGATAATTCTGAAAGAATTATGTCTTTATTTGCAAATTATAATAATAATAAAATAGATCCAACAGTATTATTATTTGAATTATCAAAACTAGTTGAAGAATCGAAAAAACCATTAAAAAATCAAAGTTTTACACATATCAACAATAAAACTTTAAATGATATGACTTCAAATAATCCAACTACAAATAGTATTATGTTACAAAAAGAATATAATCCATTAGAATATATAGCTAAAGTTATAAAACATGGAGCTGTTGAAGATATGGTAAATACTGGTGTAAAACCAACAGAAATTATATTATCCGAATCTGCTAAAAGCTTTTTGTTTAATATACAAGATTTAATAACATCAACTAAAAATGTTGATATATTAAATAAATTTATAGCTAAAATGGCACTTGAAAATGATTTTGCACAAAAATTCAATAAATTTATAAATGAAGATAATGATTTAATGCAATCATATATTGATGATATAAAAAGTAAAAATGAAAAAATAAATGAATTAACTAATGAATTACAAATACAAAAAGATATTAATGAAACAGCAAATTCAAACGATTCTAACAAAAATTCAAAATTATCAAGAATGTATAAATTAGCATCATCTGTTAAGCAAATGTATTATGATAATAAATTAGATAAAATTAATACATGTGAAAAATTAAGAAGAGAATCTGAAAAAATTGCTAACGAATTAATAGAAACTAATAAAATTTTAAATTTAGATAAATCAAAATATAATGCAGAATTAAATAATTTAAAAATTGCATTAAAAGCTTTTGAAGATGAAGATAAAACTTATATTGAATTTAAAAAAAATTTTGAAGATAAAATTGAAACATTAACCAGTGAAAATCAACAACAAAAAGAAAAAATTAAAGAATTAGAAAAATTAAATAATAAGAACTATAAATTTAAGTTTAATATATTAAATCTATTAAATAAATTAAATCATTCTGGATATACTGATAATGTTTCAGGACCTGTAATTGATAATATTGTCTCAAAATCTGAAGATGGTGATATTATTATAGGTCCTACAACTGATAATATTAATCCAGAATCACCAACTGATAATAATTATGAATTAGGACCCACAGATAATAATATAACTAAAAAAAGTAAATTTAATATGTCAAAAATTCCACATTTTAATATAAATAATAAATCTATATTAAATAGTGTAAAAAATTTATTACATTTAAACAAAGAACAAGGTATTGAAATGAAAAATATTTTAAATTACAAATATAAAATTATGAACTATTTAAAACGTAGAAATGATAATTATAAAAAAATAGAACTAGAAAATAGACATAAAGTACAAAAATGTTTTGAATTATTGCAAAAAAATATAGAATATTCAAAAGTATTAAAACATGATAATGAAAATTTAGTTAAAAATATTACAAAAAAAGAATATCAAATAAGAGAGTTAAAAAAAATTATAAATACAATAAGACAAAATAGTGTAGAAACTGTTTATGGTGATATTAAAGTTATTGATAATATTAAAAATCAAATATTTGAATATGATAAAAAATTTAAAACTTTAATGTCATATGTCATAAATTTTAAAAATGAAAATGAACATAAAATCGTAGTATTGCAAGATATATTAAATAAGGCAAAAGAACAATATTTAAAAGATCAAGACATGGTATCCAAACTACAATCTGAATTATCAAAAGCTAAATCGACTTTTAGTTTAAAAGAAAAAGAATTACTTGAACAAATAAAAAAATTAAATAAAACTATTTTAGATTTAGAATCTGATAAAAAATCATTACAATCTAAAATTGATAATTTAAATAATGCATTAGATAAATCAAAATCTGATTATATTCAATTATTAAATATCAACACTGGATTAGAAACTAAAATAAGTGAATTGAAAAATGAATTACTATTATGTAATACATCAAATAATAGTAATATTACAAATTTAAACAACACTAAAGAACAAAATAAAATATTACTAGAACAAAATAAAAAATTAAATGAACAATTACAAAATTGTCAAAATTTACATAGTAATTTATTGAAAGAAGAAAATAAAATTAATTTAAATAAATTAAAACGTATTGATACACTAGATGACACATCAAATAATATAATAAATACAAAAAATAATACATTAAATAATACATTAAATAATACATTAAATAATACATTAAATAATACATTAAATAACACACAAAATGATATACAAAATGATATACAAAATGAAGAACTATATTATTAATATATAATATGTATATATTTATATATTTATATATTATTTAATATGTGTATATTAACAAATGATTTTAAAGAAAATATTATATTATACAATAAATTATTAAATTTTTTTTTTGGATTTATGATTAATATGTTTGAAATATTATATTTATTATACTTATTTATTATATTTTTAATAAAATTTTGATATGTATTATTTTTTATATTAAATAAAAATATCTTATTTGAATTATATAACTCAAATATATTAATTAATGTTATATTGTCATTCATAATAATAAATTTAATATTATAAATATTAAATTTATTTATAATATCATTAAATTCTTTATTATCATTTAAGGTTATTATAAATGATTTTGTCATTTTTTTTGAAAATTTATTAAATATGTATGTATTAGTGTTTTTATTTATATCATTAATTTTTATCATTTTTAAATATTTTGCTGTTTTGTTGTTACAGATAATTTTAATTACATTTATAAAGCTTTTTTTATTTGTATGTATAATTTTATTTGTTTTTATATTTTTTAATATGTCAAAAGTAGTTAATATTAAATCATTTTCCAATTCTAATACTGTATTACAAAATGGACAAATACCTAATATTACATGATATAATTGTAATTTTTTTTTATAAGTTGCTTTTATAGCACAGATTTCACACATGATATATTGACAACATGAAAGTATAACTAATGATTTATTTAACATTTCGTAACAAATAGCACAAGTTTTTAAATTTACATTTTCAATAAATCTTTCTATTATATTATTTATATAATATAATTCACTTTTTAAATATTTTTTTAAAATATTTATTAAATTTTTATTATTAGATTTTTTATATATAAAATATACTATATTTTCAATATTAAAAACATTAAAAAATAATTGGTTAAATTCATCATTTAGTTCATAATTTAATAAATATATCATTTTTTCAATATTTTCAATATCATGATAGTAATAATATGGAATTATTTTATTAAATATAAAATTAAATGTATTATATTTAGAAATATCTAAATAATCATTTAATTTTATATTATAGCTTATTTCATCCTCTATTAATTCATTAATTAATTCAATTTTCATATTAAATATTATATCATCTTTTTTTATTTTTAATATATCTATAAATAAATATTCATTTATAAATAAATTTTTGTTTATTTTAAATTTTAATAAATCATATAAATTATTTTTAATAAGATTTAAATGTCTTAAATCGCTTATATTACTTATATTACTTAAATTTTTTAAATCGTTAAAAAAATATAAATTTTTGTATTTTATTTTTAAATTTATCTCCAATAATGATGTCTTTATAATTTTTATACTATTATTGTTATTATTATAAAAATTATTTATTATAATGATATCATTTACGTTATCATCATTATAAATATTATTATATTCATTATAAAAATTATAAAATTTAATATCATTTTTATTATTATATTCACTATTTTCATTATTATTTTCAATATCTTTTATATTTTCAGTATTTTCAATATCTTTTATATTTTCAGTATTTTCGATATTTTCGATATAATTTAATTGATCTTTAATATTATTTTTTTTTATATTAAAATCATAAAATATATCATTATTTATACAACTATCAATTAATTGATTTTCAATATTATTATATATATTATTATTATTTATTTGATTATATGTAAAATCCTCACATATATCATTTAAACATGTGATTAGATTTATTATTTTTGTATTTATTTTTATACTATTTATGTTAAAAAATAGTATATTATTATATTTTTTTATTTTTTTATTTAAATAAAATAAAAAAACGTAAAATAAATCATAATAGTTATTTTTATTCATTTTTAAATTAGAAAAATTTAAAAATAATGTAATATTATTTACATCATTAAATTGTATTTTTTTATTTCTAATTATAAAAAAATCAATTTTTAATAAATCTCTTTTTTTATAATTAGAAATTTCAACAATATTTTTAATATTAGATACAATTATATATTTTTTATTCAAAAATTTTAAAAAAGCTATTATATCTAATAAATATTCATCAGATATAATACATATATTATTGTTGTTTATATCTATATTTTTTAATATATATATCATTCTATAATAAACATTTGGTTCATTAATAAATATTTGATTATTATAATCATCCTGGTTTTTAACACTATTTATATGTTTAATTAAAAATTTATTATAATTTTTATCTAACATTATATTTATAAATATATAATGACAATAAAAACTAAAAATATAAATTGTAAAAATCCTTTTAATGGTATATGTTTATTTTCAAACATATTTTCTAATTTATTTTATACATGTTTAATAAATATAGTTTTATTGTTAATAATAATAATGTGGATAAATAATACAACATTAATTATGAAAGCGTCCAATGTAAAAATAATATTTTATTTTTATTTAGCTAATTTAATAACTTTAACATTGAATAATAATAATATTATAAATAACATAAAAAATCAATATGATGTAAATAGTATGATATAATGTTAATATATGTTAATATTATTTATAATTTATTAATTTAATATAAAAAACATATTTTTAATATAATAATGTCAAGACGCATAAGTGTAAAAAAACAAATTCAAATTGAAAAATTGGAATTTGATAAAAAAAATTTTTTAGACCGTTCAACAATATTATTAGGAACTTCTGGAACTGGTAAATCTAAAATAATAATGGATATTTTACATTTAATAAAAGATGATGTTCCAATGTGTTATATATTTTGTCCAACTAATGATGTAACTGATGCATTTACTGGTGTTGTTCCTAATTCATGTATTTCATTAACTTTAGATGTGATATATTTACAACAGATAATAAAAATGCAAGAAGAACGTATGAAGATTTATAAATTATGTAACGATAAAGAAGCATTATCTGAAATTGCTTATAAATTAGATGATTCAGTAATAACAAAAATTCACATAATTAATGATAAATATATAAAATGTAAAAAAAAATTAGAAGAAATTGGTGATATTGAAAAAATGGATAAATTGGATGAATTGTATGATAAACAATTGATTAAACATTTGAAAACACATATAAAACTCAATTATAATGATTCTACTAAAAAATTATTAACAGAACATGAAAATAATATAGTCAAATTATTAGATATTAATATAAAGGTTGTTATAGTATTAGATGATTGTGCATCAAAAGCTAAAGATTGGGGTAAATCAGAAGTTATTAAAGAAATATTTTTTCAAGGTAGACATTATCAAATTACTACAATTATTTCATTACAAGGTGATAAAGAAATAACACCAGTAATCAGACAAAATGCATTTGTAGTATTTTTTACAACAATGCAATGTATGAAAGGGTTTTTTAACTCTTCAGCAAATAGTTTTTCAAAAGATCAACAAAAAGAAGCAGAAGAAAAGGGTAAAGAAATATTTAAAAAAGAAAAGGGTAGAGATACATTTAAAAAAGCTTGTTATATAAGATTAAATGATTTAATATGTTATCATAAAGCAACATTAAGATCAAAATTTGTATTTAATAAAACACTATTTGATAATTTTGAAAATGATATTAAAAATACAAATAATATTAAACTTACTGATGAATTTATGAAAAAATTATAATTATAGTATATATTTTTTATAACTTTTTTTTTAACTTTTATAAATATATAAATATATTTATATAAATTAATAATACATCAATGGATATATTAAATTATAAACCATCAACTAAAATTGGTGATGATTTTTTAAAAAAATATAATTCAAGTTCAAAATACGTATTAAACAAATTTAGTAATGGTAAAAATTATATATCAGATACTTTTAATACTGGGATAGAATCTGTAAATAATACAAAAGAAAAAATTAAAAAAAAAGCACATGCTGTAAGTAATGCAGCTGGTAATGTGGCAAGTAATATAAAAAATAAATTACCAAGTGGTCAAACAGTAAAATCATTTTTATTTAAATTATTATTGTTTATATTTGTTGTGGTAGTTGCTGTTACTGTTACATTGATAATATTACAAAAAAAATCTATTATTCCAAATTTTTATACATCAACATATGATGTTGAAGCAAAAATCAATTTATTACAAACTGAAAATATTACAGATTTAAAAAATTTAATTGCAAAATTAACAGATAATATTAATAAAGCTATAAATGATGGTATTAATATGCAAGAATTATTAAATAATGATACTACATTGTTACAATCATTACAAACACAACAAGCTAATGATATTAGTAATATAAAAGAATTAATAAATACAAATGCTATTTATATTAAAAATTTACATGTTGATGATATGGCTAAATTAACTTCTATGATAAATGATAATACAACTATGATGAATTCTATACAATCTAGTGAAAAAAATGATATTAATATCTTAACAACTAAATTAAATACAACTGTTGATTCTTTAAATAATTTAATATCACAAGAATCAACAGATATTGATTTAATAAATCAAAAATATGATAATATAAATAAGATATTAACATCATTAAATTCATCATTAAGTGCATATGAATTAACATTATCATCATTAGATTCTCGTGAAAAAGATGATATTGCAAAAATACAAGTACAAATTACTAATATTCAAAATAATAATAAATTAATACCACAACCATTAAATATTACAAGTAATATTAGTGGTTGGAACGGTCCATACATGATTACATTTCCAAAATTAACAAATAAACATAATCCATCTATATTAAATATTGATCCATTATGTTTAGATTCATCTGTTACAGATATTAGTAAAGGTCCAGAAATTAGTAGTGTTGGTAAATTAAATAAATGTTCTAATACAAATAATAATGAAATGTATTATTACAATACTGTAACTGGTCAATTATATAATGTTGGTACAGAAAAATGCTTATCTGTTGGTGATGGTATTAAACCAACTGCATCTTGGGTATCTTGTGATAATAATTCATCAATTCAAAAATTTAATTTAAATAGTAATAGATTACAATATTTAGATAGTGCAGCATTAGATATGGGTTCAACATATAGTCAATATAGTATGAATACAATATTAGCAACAGCTAATAGTGCAAATTACCCATATCAATATGTTAATTTTGTATATAGTGGTGTTTAATTTTATAAAATTAAACATAATTAAACATAATTATATAATTAAACAATCAAACAATTATATAAGTTTTTATATAATTAAATTTGAATATTTATTATAAAATAAATAAAATGCAAGAATGTCATATTTGTTACGAAGAAATTACATTATTAAATAATTATACTTGTGAATATAACCATTTAATATGTTCAAAATGTATATTATTGGTTTATGATATAAATAGTAATGATGAATATAAATGTCCATATTGTAACAAAATTACAATATTATTAAAAATAGTACCAATTGATGAATTGAATAATAATTGCATTAAAAAATGGTTTAAAAAACTTTGTAAAAATATAAAAAAAATTTTTAATGATAATATAATAAATGTAACAAATAATATAGAATCAAATAATATAAATATGCAATATTTTTATGTATATGCCAACCAAAATAATTATAGTAATGTTTATAGATATAGATATCAAAATAGAAATTTTTAAAAAAAAAATAATTTTAAAAATATAAAATTTATAAAATATATATAATTTATGTATTTTTTTTCATATAACATCTAGACATTTCATCAACTTTAGAATTCATAATTGAATGATAATCATTATTTTTACTATGTGCTTTTACCCATATAAATTTAACATTTAAATCATTATATAAAGAATATAAAATTTCAACTAAATCTAAATTTTCAACAGGCTTATTACCAGAACGTTTCCAACCATTTTTTTTCCATTTATGCATCCAATCATTCATTGTATTTACTAATAACATTGAATCAGAATATATTATCAATTGTTTATTTGTATTATTAATTTCATTAATGATTAAAAATTGACTGATTGCATCTATAGCTGCTAAATATTCAGCTCTATTATTTGTTACATTTGTTTTTATAATTTTTTCAACATTATAATCTAAAAAATCTGGAAACAAGCAAGCATAACCACCAACAGCATTTCTATTACCATTTTTAGATGCTGAACCATCAGTATAACATATAATGTATTTATTTTTATCAATTATAGTTTCTGATGTAATAGTGCTTTTACTTTTAGTAGCAGCTGTAGTGCTTTTACTTTTAGTAGCAGCTGTAGTGCTTTTACTTTTAGTAGCAGCTGTAGTGCTTTTACTTTTAGTAGCAGCTGTAGTGCTT
>JACCDR011442603.1_pt1 | contig 30828 bp, 23 predicted proteins | sample 7446431 | NCBI WGS metagenome assembly JACCDR01 (sample SAMN15323443, study PRJNA562643) | freshwater metagenome | isolation source: river surface water | place: USA:Blue River Watershed | collected 2017-08-17
CGGCGTCTTTCTCGCGGGGTGTAGCGCCGTGGTGCCGGTACAGTATTATCAACTAGCGTCGGACAACACTGTGACAGTGCAGAGCGCAACTAGCGCCACCGCTGCATCAGTGTCAAACACACTGTTTATCGAGCCGGTACAGCTGGCGGGGTATCTCAATACCAATGCGCTGATCTTGCAAACCTCAGCGGTGCAGTTGCAAAAAGCCACCCAACATCAATGGGCGGAGGCCTTAGATCAGCAGATTAATCGGCAGCTGACACAACAGCTCTCTGCAGCATTATCACCTACGGCTGTTGTACTAAATAATGCTATGCAAGCGATGCAGTCCAGCACGGCCCAACATCATAATACAAGTATGCGGTTGTGGCTGCAGATCGATAACTTTCATGGCACGGCTGATGGCCAGGTGATGCTCAGTGGCCATTATCGTGTGATGCGCCCAAGCGATGTTAAGGTGGCGGATCACAAGGTGATGGGTGAGGTGAAATCCAATACCGCCGTCAGCTTTCACTTGAAACAAGCGCAGCCCGATGCCGGTTATGCCAGTACGGTGCAGACGATGAGCCTGTTGTTATCGCAATTAGCACAGCAGATCGCCACGGATGTGCGGCGTTAGTAGCGTATTCGATACTAACGATCTCCCTAGCTGGTCGTGGATATGCTTGGCGTGGTAATGCTTTTTGTGTTTGTGATACATGACGGCTGTCACTCGAGCTGGAGGCTACCACAAGCCTGCGCAACAAATCATTACGCTGGCGGCAGGGCTATATCACACCCATTGCCACGCGTTTACTTGTACGCCCGTATCAGGGCGTAAAGCATACGCCAAGCACCAACGACTGACTGGCGCCAGTGACCGCAGGGATATTGCCAGGTAAGCCTGCGTCATAGGCATAAGCCAGGTACGCAAATGCCATGGCTTCGAGCATATCCGGCGCTACACCTAGCGTTGCGGTTGAGGTGACGTGGCATTGCTGCGCAGCCATTAATTCCGCCAAATCCGCCATTAACACTTTGTTATACACGCCACCACCGCAGACATAAAGTGTGCTACTGGCAAAAGGGCTGAGCGCGTCAGCAATGCTTTGTGCGGTGAAACGGCATAAGGTACGCTGAATATCCGCCGGTAATAATGCCGCACCCGACTGCTGCGCAGCAAAGTTCGCGAGTTTGGCATCAAGCCAAGCGAGGTTAAAATATTCGCGACCGGTACTTTTCGGCGGCGCTTGCCTGAAATAAGCATCGTCCAACATCAGTTGCAGCAACGCGGGTATTAGGTTTCCGCTGGCGGCCCATTGACCATCAGCATCATAGTTTTTGCCCAGGTGGCGCTGAATAAAACTATCCATCAATGCATTACCAGGGCCGGTATCAAAGCCAAGTGGTGCGGCCAATGTGGTATTGAGCACACTAATATTGGCAATACCACCGATATTCACAACGGCGCGATTCTGGTTCGGATCGGCAAAGATACGCTGATGAAACACTGGCACTAACGGTGCCCCTTGACCGCCATAGGCGATATCTTTGCGACGAAAATCCGCGATAACGCGGATGCCAGTGAGCGCCGCTAACCGGTGCATATCACCGATTTGCAGGGTATAGCGCTGGGCAAAATTCGGCCGATGGCGAATGGTTTGGCCATGACAGCCAATGGCTTGAATATGCGTTTTCAGGCGTTGCAGGCTCAGTTGATGGTCGCCCTCGGCTTGTCGCTGAACCAGCACTTGTTGTAATAGTTGTTCAACCGCATCGGCATAACAGTGGGCAAGAGCGCTATCAGCCACGGCCATCAGGTCGATTTCATTGTGACCAGGTTGACTTAACTGTTGTAACAAGTTCACCAAATCTGTAGGGAAGGGCACACAACAACTGGCCATCAGTTCGACCGACAGCGGTTCTGTTTTCGTGGCTGTAGCATCAATCGCCACTAACGCAACATCAATACCATCTAGGCTGGTACCGGACATGATGCCAATATAGAGCAGCATTGATTCGGCCGTCGTCAGTTCGGGCAAGACGCTACGCATATCTGATCTTCCTTAAAACGATCTGTGTTTCGGTTGTGGCGCGGCGTTGTCGCGAATCCGCAGGCTGCCGACGTCGCTGCTGCCGACGTCGCAATAGTGCTGTTTCGCGTTGCACAAAATGAACAACGACGCTTCAAGCGTCGTTGTTTAGTTAAGCGCAATCTAATGACGCTTTTGCTAAAGAGGGGAGGGCATTACTGGTTTTGTGCCAGTTGCACCCGTTCATGCGCTTTCAGCTGCGCAATAAGTTGTTTTGCTTCTTTGGCAAAGGTCGCGCGAGCAACGCCTTGCAGTGGTTCGGCTTGAGGTAGCTTCACGGTGCGTGGGTTACGATGCACACCGCCCACTACAAATTCATAATGCAAGTGCGGGCCTGTCACGCGGCCGGTAGCACCTAAACGGCCAATGATGTCGCCTTGTTTCACTCGGTCACCACGTTTGACGTCGCGTTTAGATAAATGTAAGTACTTGGTGACGATGTTATTGGCATGCTGGATGTAAACGTATTTACCGTTAGCGCCTTTTTCAGCGGATTCAATGACTTTGCCATCACCAGCAGCCATGATCGGCGTACCGACAGGGGCGACATAATCGACGCCATTGTGCGCTTTAATCTTGCCTAGCACAGGGTGTAAACGACGTGGGTTGAAGTTTGAGCTTACATAGCGGAAGTTGACTGGCGCACGCAAGAACGCTTGGCGCATGCTACTGCCGTCGGGTTTATAGTAGTTGCCATCGGTATGACGCGCTGCTTGATAGACTTGGCCTTGGTTGGTGAACTGGGCTGCTAAGATAGCGCCATTACCGACAAATTGGCCTTCTGCGTAGTTACGTTCAAAAATCACCGAAAAGGTATCACCAGAATGCAGATCCAATGCAAAGTCGATGTCGTAACCGAAGATACCTGCCAAATCAAGGATTTGACCTTGATCCAAACCGGCTTTTAAACCTGAATTCCAGAAGCTACCGCTGATCACGCCGGTGACAACTTCGGTGCGAACTTCCAATTCTTTTTGCAGCTCTTCGGCGACAAAACTGTCGTTTTGTTTGTGCACGCGCAGTGTTTTCAGGTTGCTCAGCGCATAACGAATTTCCTGTAGTTGACCATCGGCGGCTACACCGAATTCCAACACAGCACCAGGGTGCAAGCGCGTCAGTACTTTATTCGCTTTTTCGGTGTCTAGCACCTGTTGCATGGTTTGACCGTCTAAACCTGCCCGTTTAAAAATGCTTCCAAGCACATCACCCTTTTTTACTTCGATACTGTGCCATTCGAGGGTGTTATCTTCGTGCGGCAGCGTCGTCTCTGCAGTTTGCGTGATGGTCTCGGCAGAAATTGGTACCGCTAAGCTGTAGCGGACGCCGACTTCTAAACTGGATTTTTCGGTGTCTTTTGACGCTTCAGCTTGTTCTGTTGGCCAAAAGGCCATGACAAGCAATGACAGCGATAAAGCAGATATTAATAAACGATGTTTTGCTGGTAAGGATGAAAGCATAGAAGGCGCATCTCTTATTATTGTCATACTCTTTTTGACGAAATTTGAGGATATAACGATTTTTTGCAAGATCCAAGACTTTTGTGCGTTTAATCCACGGGAATGTTGCAGTAGAATGGCCTTTAGCAATATTTAATGAAAAATTTTCGAGGAGTGCGGCATGACGCAGTGGCAACAGGCGCTGGCAGAGATAAAACGGGGCTGTGATGAGATCTTGCTTGAAGACGAGCTGATTGAGAAATTAAAGGAAGGAAAACCTTTAAAAATCAAGGCCGGTTTTGACCCTACCGCGCCAGATTTGCACTTAGGTCATACCGTACTGATCAACAAACTGCGCACCTTCCAGCAATTGGGTCATGAGGTTATCTTTTTGATAGGTGACTTTACTGGCTTAATTGGCGATCCGACCGGTAAAAATGTGACGCGTAAGCCACTGAGCCGTGAAGACGTGTTGGCGAATGCCCAGACCTATAAAGATCAGGTGTTCAAAATTCTCGATCCAGCCAAAACGCGGGTCGCGTTTAACTCTGAGTGGATGGAGCAGTTAGGTGCCGCGGGCATGATTAAGCTGGCCGCGCGGCAAACGGTGGCGCGGATGTTAGAGCGTGATGATTTCAAAAAACGCTACGCCAACAACCAATCGATTGCCATTCATGAGTTTTTATACCCGCTGGTGCAAGGTTGGGACTCTGTTGCTTTGCAAGCCGACGTCGAAATGGGCGGTACCGATCAGCGCTTTAACTTATTGATGGGCCGCGAGCTGCAAAAAGATGAAGGGCAGCGGCCACAGACCATCATCATGGTGCCTTTGCTCGAAGGCCTCGATGGTGTACAAAAAATGTCAAAATCCTTGGGCAATTACATTGGGATCACCGATGCACCCGGCGAGATGTTTGGCAAAATTATGTCGATCAGTGATGATTTAATGTGGCGTTACTACGATTTGTTAAGTTTCCGCCCATTGGCAGACATCGCTGAGCTCAAAGCCCAAGCGGCAGCGGGTCGGAACCCACGCGATATTAAAATCGAGTTAGCCAAAGAAATTATCGCGCGTTTCCACGATGTGGCAGCCGCCGAGGCGGCGCATCAAGATTTTATTCAGCGTTTTTCTAAAAATGCCTTACCCGATGATTTGCCTGAACTGACGCTGACCTTGAGCCAAGCGCATATCGCCATTCCGCAATTGTTAAAGGAAGCGGGCTTAGTGGAGAGTACCTCTGAAGCCATGCGTATGATTAAGCAAGGTGCGGTCAAACGTGATGGTGAGCACAAGATTGAGGATGTCAAAACCGAATTTGCCAAAGGCGAGACGGTGACGCTACAGGTAGGTAAACGCAAGTTTGCCAAAATCACGCTGCAATAACCCAATTAGCAATAACCCAATTAATAGCAGCGCAATAAAATAAATAGCACGCGATAAAAGCAGTACAAAAAACGGCGCAGGTTTCACACCTGCGCCGTTTTTTTATCGACGTCAATGGCCGCGTCATAGCATTGATGTACCGTTCATGCTGTAAGGCGCGAGCTATTGCTCGGTAAAGCCTTATGCCGCTTCTGTAGTGCTCACGGTATGGTGGTCGGCATTAGATCTCAAGATTATCAATCAGCCGGGTTGTGCCCAGATACGCGGCCACTAACAGCACCAATTCTGCAGCTGAGGTGGTTGCCGCGTCGGTTGCTGCGGTGGCTGGCGTTTGTTGAGTAACCGGTACTAAGGTTTGCCGATCAGCAAATGCCAAATAATCCGGCGTAAAGCCACCGGCAACCAGTGCGGCGTGGCCGTCATCCAGAAGCTTACCAATATCACGCTCGCCAGCATGCCAGCGCTGTTTTAATTGACATAACACTTGATAAATCAGCGGGGCTTGCGCGCGCTGCTCTGCTGTCAAATAGCCGTTGCGGGAACTGAGCGCCAATCCATCCGCCGCTCGCTCGGTATCCACGCCAATGATGGTGATCGGCAAGGATAGATCGGTGGTTAATTGGCGAATAATGGCCAATTGCTGATAATCCTTTTTACCAAATACGGCGATATCGGGTTGCACTAAATTAAATAATTTGGTGACCACCGTCGCTACACCACGGAAGTGACCAGGACGGCTGGCGCCACAGAAGTAGTCGCCCAGCGATGGAACCTCCACCGCCGTTTGTGCTGCTAAGCCACGTGGATACATGATCTCCGCCGTTGGGGTGAACACCGCATCGGCACCATGCGCCGTCAAACCCTGACAGTCATCGGCTAAGGTGCGAGGGTATTTAGCTAAATCTTCATGGGCGCCAAATTGCATTGGATTGACAAAAATGCTGGCGATCACGCGATCGGCATGGCGTTTGGCCACGTCAATCAACTGCAAATGGCCTTGATGCAGGTTGCCCATAGTGGGTACAAACGCAATCGTCTCACCGGCGCGGCGCCACTGTTGGATCTGCGCTCGAAGCGCCACAATATCAGAAATTATTTGCATAGCAAACTCGCTTGTCATCCTAAAAGGTTCATCGTGGCCGTATGTGTGCGTCGTCTTTTTTGCAAAACGCAGCTGTTAAAAGCTGTGTTCAGGTCCCGGAAAGGCACCACTTTTTACATCATTGATATACTGACTAATGGCATGTTTGATATCGCCAGTTTGTTGTAAAAAGTTTTTGGAAAACTTCGGGATATAGCCGCTGCTAATGCCTAATAAATCGTGCATCACTAAAATTTGGCCGTCGGTGACTGGGCCTGCACCAATACCAATCACAGGGATCTGAACCGCCTGGCTGATGCGCTGCGCTAAGGCGGTTGGAATACACTCTACCACCAATAACTGCGCGCCGGCCTCCTCAAGGGCAATGGCTTGCTGCAGAATATGCTCTGCGGCTTGGTCATCCCGCCCCTGCACTTTAAAACCGCCAAACACATGCACCGATTGGGGGGTTAACCCGATATGACCACAGACCGGGATGCCACGTTCGGTTAAGGCTCTGATGGTCGCCAGTAAAAATTCACCACCTTCCAGTTTGACCATATTGGCACCGGCTTGCATCAGCGGTGTGGCATTTTGCATCGCTTGTTCTACCGTGGCGTAACTCATAAACGGCATATCAGCAATCACAAAGGCTTGTGGCGCGCCAGCGCGGACACAGCGCGTATGGTAGGCGATATCATTGACTGTGACCGGTAGCGTATCGGCATGGCCTTGTAATACCATGCCCATGGAGTCTCCAATCAACAACACTTCGACCCCAGCATCGGCAAATAGCTTGGCGAAGCTGGCATCATAAGCCGTTAAGGCGGTGATTTTTTCGCCTTGTTGTTTCATTTTGCGTAGTTGCGCTGTGGTAATTTTTGCCATGAGAATCTCATCCGACCTTTGATGTTGGCGCACCTTCGCATAAAGTTGTCATAGGTGCAAGTGCTGTGTCTTTAATCGAAAAATACAATAGGCTGGCGAACGGCGGGCGCCACATGCCTGCGCCATTTATCACCGCTCAGCCATGTGCGCAAAAGGTGCTAACGCTATGCAACTGGGGCAGGCGCTATGATGTGCAAGCCATTTAGTGGAACTTGCGCCAGCAATTGCTGTAGCGATTGGCCCGTGGGTAAACACAGCGCTGGGGCAATCTCATGCAAGGGATACAGCACAAATTCACGCGTGGTCATGCCGTAGTGTGGCACGGTCAAACGATCGGTCGCGATCTGCTGCTGGCCATACAGCAACATATCTAAATCGAGTGTCCGTGGCCCCCAGCGCTCGGCTTTACGCTGCCGGCCATGTTCCAACTCGATGTGCTGTAGGGCATCCAGCAGCGCTTCAGCACTCAGCGTGGTGTCCATGGCGGCAACCGCATTAACATAATCCGGTTGATCCTGCGGCCCCATCGGTTTGGAACCATAAAGCGCGGACACTGCGACCACGCAGCTGTTTGGGATCTGTGCCAAATGGGTGATGGCACGCTGCAGCTGATCCACCGGATCAGCTAAGTTGGCGCCAAGGCCAATGTAACAGCGGATCATGCCTGAGCTCCGCTGCTGCGGGGCTTTCGCGGGCGCCGTTTGCGTTTTGGTGCACTACCGCCTTCACGGCCGACAGCGTTGGCCATGAGCTCGCGCTGCTCCGCATCGGCGTTGACAAACTGTTGCCACCAAAAACTCAACTGCGCAGTGTTGCCACCTTCGGCGATGCCACGCAACTGTAAAAAGTCGTAAGCGCCGCGGAATTTGGGCTGTTCCATCAATTTAAAGCAGCGACGACCGCCACGTTTGGCCAAACGATACTGCAAGGACCAAATATCGCGAATACTTAAACTAAAGCGTTTGGGGATGGCAACGGCGCGCTGCACATCATCCAGCACATCACTCATGGCCATATTAAATGCATCCACCTCATTTAAACCGCTCTCGATTAATAAGGTCTGCATCCGCAGTTCCACGGGGTACCAGAGTAAAGCCGCAAAAATAAACGCCGGTGTCACCGGTTTTTCATCGGCCACCCGCTGATCGGTGTCCTGAAACGCATGGGTGATTAGCGAGAGCGCTTTGCCGCTTTGATCTTGTTTAATCGCTTTGGCCACTTGCGGCAGTATGTGCTTTAACACGCCTTGCTCTTGCAGCAGCATAAAGTTGTCAAAGGCTTTGCCCGCCATAAACAGTTTTAAACATTCGTCAAATAAACGCGCGGCTGGCACATTGCGCAGCATGGCGGATAATTCCGCGATCGGCGCCGCCGTGGCATCCGTCATCTGCATATTCAGCTTGGTGGCAAAACGAATGGCGCGCAGGATGCGAACAGGATCTTCGCGGTAGCGGGTGTCCGGATCGCCAATAAGCTCAATTTTGCGCTGCTGGATGGCCGCAACCCCATTGGCAAAGTCATAAATAGCAAAGTCATTGACCGAGTAATACAAGGCATTGACGGTGAAATCACGCCGCTCTGCATCTTCTTCAATGGTGCCGTATACGTTATCACGCAAAATTTGCCCATCATCGCTGCGCAAACCCGATGAAACGGCGCCTTCGTCATCGCCGCCACTGTGGTGGCCGCGGAACGTGGCAACTTCGATGATTTCGCGGCCAAACACCACATGTGCGAGGCGAAAACGTCGTCCGATCAAACGGCAGTTTTTAAAGACTTGCCGAACTTGGTCGGGATGTGCGTTGGTGACCACATCAAAATCTTTCGGTTGTTGTCCCATAAGCAAATCACGGATACAGCCGCCGACCAGATAGGCTTCAAAACCGGCATCTTTGAGCCGGTACAGCACTTTTAAGGCATTGGGGCTGATATCTTTGCGCGAAATATTGTGCTGATCGCGCGGGATCACCGTTAAAGCCGGTAAAACGGTGGATTTATGATCTGGATTTAACGTCGGCCCTTTGCTGGGATTGCGGCCTTGATCACGAAACGGGTCACGTCTCGTATCACGCGGCTGATCTTGCATCCGAGTATGCGATTTACTGCTATGTCGCCCTGTTCTGGTGGGCGGATTGGCGCTGCTGGTGGTATCGGCTTCAGCGCGTACGCGGCTGGCTACCGGTCGACCCTGATGATCGGTGGTCTCATCCAGTTGTTCTGAGGTTTCGGGTGTCAGTTTCTGCGCATGCAGTTTGCTTCTGAGTTTGCGACGGCAGAAGTCTAATACTCGGGTAATTATGATGTTTCTCCTTGATTTACATTAGGTTTTTAGCCTGAAGCTAACGGGAGTAGCATCGAAAAAAAGCGCAGGCGAAAAAACGTTGGCTATGATAGCGCAGCTCGCATGAAAAATGAATGAATTCACTTGTTGTCGCAGGGATCCGCTGTGTTTTTTTTCAGCATGGTCGAAACATGTTTTATATGACGACGGCGCTTGACAGATAGGTCATGGGTGGGGCAGGACGAGGTTCGATCATTGTATCTATCCATCGAAGCAGCTAGTGAGCACTTATCTTGCTCGCACTAATCTAGCATTTCCCTCGCACCTTATGCTAATTCTGGCACTAATACTTCACGCACCTTTGGGACCTTGCTTAGTTGCCAATGCTGCAATGCCCAATCGCGTTGTTGCCAACAGGGCGCGCCCACTAAGTCGGCGGGTGGCATGTGGCCAAGCACGCCCAGTGCGCGCGAAAATAGCAGTGGCAATTGCTGCGGGCTAAGGGCTGCGGCATGATTTTGTTTGCTGAGCTTAAATCCTGCGGACGCCACCGCCAACGGTAGGTGCGCATAGTGGGGTGGTGCAAGCCTTATCTGAGCCAATGGGGTCGCCAACCAGCGCCATAGCGCTTGCTGACGAGTGGTCATTTCGATCAAATCAGCACCGCGCACCACCTCAGTGATACCTTGCAGTAAATCATCGACCACGACCACCAGCTGATACGAAAATAAACCATCACGGCGGCGAATGCTGTAATGATCATGCTGAATATCGGGTGGGATCGGCACATGGCCAAATACGCCATCTTGAAAAAATGCATCGCAGGCCAACGCGGCATGACCTGTGTTGAGCCGTAATGCCACCGGTTGAGGATTAGGCCAAGCTAACTGCCGCTTTGCGCAATAGCCGTCATATACTCCCCCAAGTTGCTGCAGGCGGGCGCGATTACAATCACAGGCATACAGTAAAGCTGCATCTTGCAGCAGTTGTTGGGCCTGTTCATAGCTGGCGTGACGCTGACTTTGATAGACCACAGCGCCATCCCATTCCAATGCCGCCGCCTCTAACGCCTGTAAAATCTGCGTATCCGCATCGGGTTGCATACGGGGCCTGTCAATGTCTTCCATGCGGACCAGCCATTGGCCTCCACGTGATTTGGCATTAAGGTAGCTACCGAGCGCTGCGATCAGGGAACCAAAATGAAGCGGGCCGGATGGCGATGGCGCAAACCGGCCTCGGATGCAGGAGACATCAGCGGTCATCATTAACCGCCGAACTGTTTTTCCTTGATTTCCGCCAGTGTTTTACAATCAATACACATATCGGCGGTAGGGCGGGCTTCTAAGCGTTTAATACCGATTTCGATGCCACAGGTATCGCAATAACCAAAGTCATCATCTTCGATTTTTTGCAGGGTTTTTTCAATTTTTTTCAGTAGCTTACGTTCCCGATCACGTGCACGTAATTCTAAACTGAATTCTTCTTCCTGCGCCGCCCGATCCACGGGGTCAGGGAAGTTAGCGGCTTCGTCAGCCATATGGTTTTTGGTGCGGTCAACTTCTTCCCGCAACTGTTGACGCCAGGCATCCAAAATCTTGCGGAAATGCTCCAGCTGTTTTGGATTCATATATTCTTCACCTGGAGCAGCCTGATAAGGTGCAACACCTGCGAGCGCGAGCAGGCCAAGTGATTTATTGGTTTTGCCTTCTGGCATGGTAGTCTCCTGTAATACTTTGCCAAGCAAAAAGATAGCGGCTATTGATAACAAAATATCATCAGCATCGCAATGCCTATCAAAAAAAGCCGCAGAAGTATACAGAGCGTTTGTTAAAACGTCATCTTTATTTCATGGCCTTTCGATTTGGCGGTCGTTGGCGTCAAATCTGGTTTTTTAAAAACAATACCTTACACCATGAAAACGTGACGTTCACATGACAATTCACGCTAAAAAAGCCAAGTGATGCCAGTTAAATGATATAAAGTGCAGCCATTACGTGTGAACGCGTGGTTTGGTTTTTTATGGTCTTGGTTTTGGAGAGCACATGGATCTGCCTATTACGTTAGTGCTAGTGTTGTTCGCACTGGGCGCTGTGGTTGGATTTTTAGCAGGATTATTGGGCATCGGTGGCGGTGGTATTATGGTGCCTGTGCTCACATCCGTATTTATGTGGCAACAGGTACCGCTTAGCCATGCCGTCCACATGGCACTGGCAACCTCCATGGCGGCGATCATACCGACCGCGCTGGCCAGTACCCGTAGCCATCATCGACGTCAAGCAGTGCTCTGGCCGGTGGTGTGGCGCTTAGCGCCCGGTATTGTGCTGGGCACATTACTGATAACCCATATTGCCAGTGGGTTGGATGCGCGGTTTTTAGCGATATTTTTTGCCTGCTTTATGGCACTGGTGGCGGCGCAAATGGTGATCGCTAAGCCCAAAACTCCGACCTCGAGCGCCATTCCTGTAGTGTCTCCTCCCACAGCATCGCCGCCGTTGGCTATGTCGGGTATTCTGACCGCGGCGGTTGGCATGGTCATTGGCGGTATTTCAGCGCTGGTTGCGATTGGCGGCGGTACCATGACGGTGCCATTTTTGGTCTGGCGCGGTGTTGAGATGCCTAAAGCCATTGCCACCTCGGGAGCGGTCGGGATCCCGATCGCGGTATGTGGCGCTTTGGGTTACTTTTTAGCCGGCGCAAAGGTTGATGCCGTCCTGCCTTGGAGTTTAGGTTTTATTTATGTGCCGGCCGTGGTGCTGATTGCAAGCTTAAGCGTGCTCACCGCGCCTTATGGCGCGGCATTGGCGCATAAATTGCCGGTGCAGACCTTAAAACGTATTTTTGCGCTGTTAATTGTACTGCTCAGCGGACAAATGCTATGGCAAGTGTTACGGGGCTGACGTCATGATGAATGCCTGATGCATGCGGTTGTGCTGACATGGCCAAACGCATAAACAACAGCAGTTGCGCCCTAGCTCCACGGCTGTGGTATAGTCGCAACACTATTGGCAAACGTACGAGCAAAACTAGCAAAGGTTTTAGGTTTATGTCTGAATTAATTCAAATTTCACTCGCATCTGCTGCGGCCGATGCCAAGTTTGGTAAGTCGCCATTGTTGACTCCCTGCGCCGACGGTTATCAAATTCATGCCCAAGGTGCTGATGCGCTGCGCCAGATCCAAAAAGCCGCGCGACAGCTCGATGGATTGGGATTAGTGCAGGTGCAGTTGGCCGGTCATGGTTGGGATTTGGATCGCCAGTTTGCTTTTTATCAGGGGTTTTGTAGTGCGAAAAAGCTCGGTGGCGTCAGTTGGGCTGGCCCTGATGTGTTGGTCGAACAACTGGTGCAACTACAGCAATGTTACAGCTGGGCAAAAACCCAGATTAATCAGACACCTGAGCAGCTTTACCCATTAGCACTTTGTCACAATGCGATTGAATTCATTCAAGCTGTCGCCGCCAAGGGCACTGTCAGCCATCGGATTATCAGCGGTGATGATTTATTAACCGAAGGCTGGGTCGGTATCCATGCGGTAGGGCGCGGTAGTGACCGCGCGCCGGCGATGTTGGTGCTGGATTACAACCCAACACAAGCGGCTGATGCCCCGGTGGCTGCCGCTTTAGTCGGTAAAGGCATCACTTTTGATAGTGGTGGTTACTCGATTAAAGCATCTGAAGGCATGTTAACCATGAAGTGTGACATGGGGGGCGCGGCAACGGTCACGGCGGCCTTGGCGTTGGCGATTATGCAAGGCTTAACCGCCCGTGTGCAGTTGATCCTGTGCTGTGCCGAAAACCTGATTAATGGCAATGCCTTTAAACTGGGTGATATTTTGACGTACAAAAATGGCACCAGTGTTGAAATTGTAAACACCGATGCCGAAGGTCGCATTGTGTTGGCCGACGGTTTATTACAGGCAGCCAGCTCGGGAGCCTCACTGATTATTGATGCCGCTACGTTAACCGGTGCGGCGATCAACGCGCTGGGTACTGAATATAATGCTGTGTTTGCGCTGGATAAAGCCCTACAGCAGCGTTTAATTGGATATGCCAATGCCGTGCAAGAACCGGCATGGGCATTACCGCTGGAAAAATGGCATCAGCAGCAATGCCCTTCGGCCTATGCTGATACCGCCAACAGCCGTCCCGTGAAAGGTGGCGGAGCTGGTGGCGCCAGCAATGCCGCCGGATTTTTAAGTCGCTTTGTACCGAATGATGGCCAAGGTTGGTTGCACTTAGATCTGGCAGCGGCGTTCCAAGGTACGGCCACCGGGCTTTGGGGCGCAGGGGCAACGGGTGTGGGTATTCGCGCTATTGCGCAGACGTTACTGGCAGAAACCGCCCCGGCGTAAGTCTGCTGCGGTGCACTTCGCTAAGATTGATGTTCAATAACTCACGTGGCGCTTTATCGTAGCGCCACTTTATTGCGATGGATGTTGCGGCAGCTGTGGGTTAGACAATCTGTTACAAATGCCGAAAAACTAAGCTTCTACGGTTCGCGTGGGGCAGATTTTTCATCAGAATAGGGCACGAAACATATTGCCTGAACAACGACATCAGCCTGTTGCAATGAACCTTTTTAAGCCACTATCACTCAGAGTAAAGCCGTAAGGACCTGAGACCTCATCATGACGTTACCTGTAGCCTCCATTGCCGCCGAACTGGTGAACGCGCTTGACCAGCATGCCGTCGTTCTGTTGACAGCGCCGCCTGGCGCCGGAAAATCAACGTTTTTACCGCTGTATTTACTGCAACATCCCGACTGGCAGCATCGTCGCATGGTGATGTTGGAACCGCGTCGGCTGGCCGCTAAAAATATTGCCAGTTATGTGGCGGCACAACTGGGTGAAGATGTTGGCCAGCAGGTGGGTTACCAAATTCGTTATGAAAGCTGTGTTAGTGCCAACACACGATTAACCATTGTCACCGAAGGTGTCTTAACCCGGAAGATCCAGCAAGATCCGCAGCTCAGTGGTATCGACTTACTCATTTTTGACGAATTTCATGAGCGTTCATTGCACGCGGATCTGGCGCTGGCTTTAAGTTTAGAGGTGCAACAGCTGAATCATCAGCTGCGGATATTATTGATGTCGGCCACTCTGGCCAGTGATGCCTTAGCCGCGCGTTTACAAGCGCCAGTGCTATCTTGTGAAGGCCGACAATTCCCTGTTCAGCTGCACTATATGGCACCAAATCAGCAGCCCTTGTGGCAACAAGCGGCCGCCATTGCTCTTAACGCCGTGGCGCAAGGTAGTGTCTTGGTGTTTTTGCCTGGCATGCGCGAAATTAACTTGGCATCGCAGTGGTTAGCCCAACAATGGCAGCTGTCATCCAGCACCGATGGCACGGCAATGCCAGTACAGGTGCATGCGTTGATGGGCAGCTTGACCTTGGCCGAGCAACAAGCTGCGATCGCCCCCGCCCCTGCAGGTTTTCGCAAAATTGTCTTGGCGACTAATATCGCCGAAACCAGTTTAACCATTGATGGTATTGTGGTGGTGGTGGATAGCGGCGTGGCCCGCGAAGCTCAGTTTTTGCCACGCGCGGGTTTTACCAGCCTCGACACCGTGAATATCTCACAAGCGGCCGCCGTACAGCGCATGGGCCGAGCCGGACGTTTGCAAGCAGGGATCTGTTATCGTATCGATACCGCTGAGCGGTTTCGCCGTCGACCCGCCTTTGATACGCCAGCGATTGAAAAAGAAGATTTGCTCGGATTGGTGTTTGATATTGCCCAGTGGGGCGCGCAGGTTGACGACTTATTTTGGCTAAATCCCCCCCCGAAAGCGGCGCTAGCTGCAGCGCGCGACACCTTACAGCGGCTTGAAATTTTGTCTTCCAACTGGCAGTTAACTGCGCTAGGTAAACAAGTCGCTTCTTTGGGGCTGGCGCCTCGGCAAGGCGTGATGTTACTCAAAGCGCAGCAGCTCGCTGGTCGTTATGGTGATGGTTGTATTGCACTGGCGGCAAAACTGGCAGTCGTGCTGGATGAGCGGCGCACTAGCCCACAGGTGGATTTAATTCCGCAGCTGCGCAGCACCGATCATGGTCTGTTGGCCAACCAAGCGATGCAGCTGGCTCGCCAGGTCGGTTTATCAGGCCGATTACCGAGCAGTCAGCAATTACCCCTGCAATGGGCCGCGCTTTTACTCAGTTATGCTTTTCCCGATCGCATCGCGCAGCGGCGTGGGCGGGGGTATTTATTGGTGAATGGTGCCGGTGCTGAATTACCTGCGGATGACAGTTTGCAGGGACAAGACTTTTTAGTGATTGCAGAGCTGCGACGTTATCAGCAGCAAAATGTGATCTCCAGCGCCGTGGCCTTGCCGGCCACTGATGTATGGCAGTACTGGTTGCCAAACTGTACGCCGATCAATATGTTTGCGCTGGATAGCGAGCGTGGTCGTTTTATTGCCCAGCAACGGTTGCAGCTCGGGGCCTTGGTTTTAAAAAGTCAAAATGCCAGTCAGCAATTCACGGTTGAACAGCGGCAGCAAGCGTGGCAGCAATGGTTTGTGCAACAAGGGTTAGCGACACTTCCTTGGACGGCAGACGCGGAACAATTATGTATCCGCGTTCAGATCGCTCGTCGGCTGCGCAGCGAGATACGCTGGCCTGATTATAGCCGAGCCGGATTGTTGGCCGATTGCGAACAGTGGTTGCTGCCGCATGTGTTGGATATTCAGCAGCTGAGTGCTTTACAAAAATTACCTTTATCGCAGTTGTTGTGGCAGCGACTTGATTATTCCCAGCAGCAATTATTGCAACAGTGGTTACCTGCACATTGGCGTTCGGTATTGGGCACTGAGGTGGCGTTGGAGTATCAGTTGCTGTCGGATCATGAAGACGATCAACATGTTATCGCCACCTCAACGCTGGAGCATGAATCATCCGCGGCGCCGGCGATCGCCGATGATGCTATCCATGACAGCATGACGGCGACTGCTGATGCAAAACCGTTCCGGGCACAAGCGATGTTAGCGATTCGGATCCAAGAGATGTTTGGTCAATTACAGACGCCACAGATTGCTGATGGCAAGGTGCCGGTGATTATCAGTTTACTCTCGCCTGCGCGGCGGCCGTTGCAAGTGACCGCCGATTTGGCAAGTTTTTGGCAGAACGCCTACCAAGATGTAAAAAAAGAAATGAAAGGTCGGTATCCTAAACATTACTGGCCGGATGATCCAGCGGTGGCGGAGCCCACCAATAAAACCAAAAAAGCGATGCAGCGATGACAGTTCGACGGAAAAAAACCAATAAAACCCCTTGGCTTAGCGGCTGGCGCCGACAATGGTTGATGCTTGGACTGAAAATCAGTCTGGCGATCGTGTTGGGGTTAGTGATTTATTTGATTTATCTCGACAGTAAAATCACTACGCTGTTTTCCGGGCAAAAGTGGCAGATGCCAGCGCAGCTGTATGGCCGCGCCTTAACCTTGCATCAAGGTAAATATTTGCCACAAAGCGCATTATTGCGCGAGTTAAAAGTGCTGCAGTATCGCGAAGACGCCAGATTGGATGGTCCTGGGCAATATGCCATCGGTGAGCAATCGATCCGAATTTATCGCCGAGCTTTTGATTTTCCTGCCAAAGCAGAACCGGCGCGGTTGATCACGGTTCGTTTTGCTGAGCCTTTTATTGCCTCGGTGCATGAAGGGCCGCAGCAACAGGCCATTGCCAGTATCAGCTTGGAACCACAGCTCATCCAGCATTTGGTCGCCTCGGAGCAAGAAGACCGTGAACTTCTGCAGCTGGCACAGGTCCCGAAGCCTATTTTACAAAGCTTATTGCTGGTTGAGGATCGTGATTTTTATCAGCACCATGGGGTGTCGTTATGGTCCATTATGCGTGCGGCCTGGACCAATGCGGTCGCGGGTAGAACGGTACAGGGCGGTTCAACGCTGACGCAACAATTGGCTAAAAATATGTATACCAATCAACAGCGTACGCTGTGGCGTAAGGTCAATGAGGCGTTGATTGCTCTAGTGCTGGATTACAGATACAGCAAGGACGAGATTTTAGAAGCTTACTTAAACGAAATATTTACCGGCCAATTCAAAGACAATCCAGTGCATGGCATGGCGCTGGGCAGCCGCTTCTATTTTGGTAAGCCATTGGCTGAGCTGCGGCCACATGAATATGCCTTACTGATTGCCGTCATTAAAGGCCCAACTTATTTCGATCCACGACGTTTTCCTGAACGTGCGCAGCAGCGGCGTGATCTGATTTTACATATGATGGCAGAACATGGCGTGTTATCGGCTAACCAAGTAGAGGCGGCCGTTCAACAACCATTGGATGTTATTCCGCTGGGCGACCATTTAAAAGGGCGCTATCCGGCGTATTTAGCCAAGGTGCGGCAAGAGCTGAAGCAGTTATTGCCTTCACCAGAACAACATAGTTCGGGTATTCGTATTTTCACCCATTTGGATCCTGTAGCGCAAACGGCAGCTGAGCAGGCTTTGGTGCAGCGGCTAGAGAGTATCAAAGCGCCAGTACAAGGTGCTGTGGTCGTCACCGATTTGACTCAGGGCGGGATCAAAGCCTTAGTTGGCGGTAAGGAGACGAGTTTTGCCGGTTATAATCGAGCACTGGATGCACGCCGACCGATTGGCAGTATTATTAAACCATTGATTTATTTAGGTGCGCTCCAAAACCCACAACAATTTGGCCTCGCCACTGTACTGCAAGATACCCCGTTGACGCTGCGTAGTGGCGGCCGGCAGTGGTCACCGCAAAACTATGACAAGCGCACACGCGGTGCTGTGCCTCTGTTACAGGCGTTGAGTGAATCATTAAACATACCCACTGTGCGTTTAGGTTTACAAGTTGGCTTACCGCGACTTGAACAGACCTTGCATCAACTTGGCTTTGCGCGTGATATAAAACTACAACCCTCATCGCTGTTAGGGGCGATTGAAATGTCGCCGTTAGAGGTGGCACAACTGTATCAGGTACTCGGCAACCGCGGCCAACATCGCACTTTAGCTGCCGTGTATGCCATCAGTGACGTGACAGGTAAGACCTTGTATTTACGGCCAAAAGATTCAAAACAAGTTGTTGATATCTCAGCTGTTTATCTATTAGATTATGCCTTGCAGCAAGCGACGCGAACCGGAACGGCACAAGCGCTGGCGCAAAAATTCCCGCGACAACGTTTTGCCGGCAAAACGGGCACCTCCAGCGATTATCGCGACAGCTGGTTCAGCGGATATGACCATGACACCGGAGTGACGGTGTGGTTAGGTCGTGATGACAATCAGCAATTTGGTTTAACCGGCGGCAGTGGGGCGCTACCGGTGTTTATGCAGTACTTTGCCGCGACGGGTAGTAATTCCTTGTTCCGAGCTGCGCCACAAAATGTAAGTAAGTATTTGTTTTCTAAACAAACAGGTCGAATCGTTGCCGATCACTGCACCAACGTATTGTTTTTACCTGCAATTTCAGGTCAACTACAGGGTAGTGACAATTGTGATTAATATGTATTCTCATCGGGAACAAAATGTCAAAAAAACCGGAGCAGCATTTAAAGGTTGGCGAGTGGTGGTATTTACCGCAGCAGGATAAATTAGTGAAGATCGGCGATGCAGGTGAAATTACCTCCACCGCCGATTTAGATAATTTATGCCAAAAGGCCATTAACTATTTTATTTTGAATGCTGGTCGGTTGATCACTCGTGAAGAGCTACTGCTTGACGTGTGGGGAGTAAAAGACGTTTCGGATGGTCGTATCTCTCGCGTGATCCGTGTGCTGCGCGTTGCTCTTGGCGACGATAGTAAAGAGCCCAAATATATCGAAACTATCCCCAAACGCGGCTTCCGGTTTATTGCCCCTGTGATTGAAGCTGTGGTGCAAAATGACAAATTGCCAGAAACGGCACCCATCCCACTGCAAACCATAGTGACTGAGGAAATCATCCCCGGTCACGATCAACCGGTGATGACGGAATCGGACCTCAGCCCCGCCACCAACCCTCGGCAATGGCTGGTTAAATTCTCTATGTTTGTGGCCTTGCTCAGCACTGTCGTAATGCTGTTCTTTTGGCAATTCTTTATTAATAAACAAGTCGATGACACCACGGAACGTTTTATCCGCTATAAACCCATCACTAGCTTGCCTGGCTTAGAATCGTATTTTGACGTCTCACCTGATGGAAAAAATGTGATTTTTAGTCATCAGGAGGGGTTTGATAAAAAGCAAAATCTTGTATTGCTCAGTCTTAAAAACTATGAATACCACAATCTATTTTCGGGTAATTTTGATTATGTAGGAGCTCAGTTCTCACCGAACGGAGAATTTGTTGCATATCAAAAAAGGTCAGATGTAGAGAATATATGTGAGATCAGGATTTTTAAAATAGACTTGAATTTTAAAGTCTATGACGATGAATTACTAACGAATTGTAGTAAGCATGCTATAAATTCGAATATAGATTGGTCACCAGATGGTAAAAGAGTTCTTTATACTGATTTTAATTCATCTAACATGATGAATTCATTAGTTATTTTGAATGTAAAAACGAAATTAAAAGATACTTTAACTCTGCCTCCAGCAACTGGCATTGGTGATGTTATGGGTCGATTCTCTCCAGATGGTTCAAAAATTGTATTTATTCGAGATACTTTAAGGAGTGCTGCACAATTATGGCTATTGGATTTGTCTACAAGGTCAACTATATTCTTGCATCAGTTAACAAAAGTTTACCCATCTACTGTTTCTTGGCTCGATAATAGCAATATTGTTTTCAATGACACACGTTGGTCTATTGCCAAATTTAATATCAAAGACAAGAAAATATACCCATTATTCAAAACGGATGAAGATTCAATGGCTGTGTCTGTCATGCCTAATGGGAATTTGATTTCATCAGTCGGTAATTTTAGAAAATCAAAGGTGAGAAAAGTATCAAATCCGTTGTACACAGATGAAGAGCATAACACTGTTATATTTGAATCAAATCGCAGTGAAATTTCTTTGGGTATAAATCCTGAGATAGGAAAACCTAATTCTTTAGTGTCACGAAGAACGGGGTTACCACAATTATGGTATTTGCATGCCGATGGTTCTGAAGAATTAATTACAAATTTTGATAGATTTTATGTTATTAAACAACAGTTGTTCTCACCGAATGGCGAGAGTATTGCAATAAAAGTTGATAGTGAAATTTATATAGTAAAGAATAAAAGTTCAATATTTAAAATCTCTGGGGATGATGTTGTAGGTTCAATTTTTTCTTGGAGTTCTGATGCAGAGCATTTGTTTTATGAATCAATGAGTAATGGAAATTCGGAGATAATAAAAGTTAGAGTCTCAGATGGTTTTAGGGAAGTGTATTCTACAGAAAGTATATTTTACAGAGAAAGTTCCGATGGATTATATGAGCTAACTAGTGATCGGGATGGTAAATTATTTTCATTGAAAAATAAAAGAAGCGGTTCGATTTCAAAGTTTAACTTGCCAAGATTATTCTCTCTTAACGATGTACTATTGCATGATGGAATGATTTATTACTCTTATGCGTTGGATAAAAATTTAAACGAGGTTGCTGTTTATAACATAAACAAAAGCGAGTATGTATTAACTGGTGTTACCTTTAAGAATTCGGCTAGAGGTTTTTCTATTAGTAATGATGCTAAGTATCTCTATATTGGTGATGTCGAAATTGGCGATATGGATTTAGCAATTCTCGAAATTCGATAAATTTGTAACGGTTTTATCAGTCTCACATTACCACAATTAGGGAAATGACTACTAATCTTTGTTTAACCAAGGAGGTAGTCATGCTTAAAAATACAAAGTTAATAATTTTTCTATGTGCATTTTCAGCTTTCGGTCTTAGTGCTTCAGAAAATCCAGACTCAGAAGCCGTTGAACAAGCTGAAGTAGATACAACTTACAACTCTCTAGTCGAGATTAGTGATTTTTTTGGTTTTATTAATCCATTAGATAGTTCTGCTCCTCCAAAGCTGAGACCGATGCCTGATGACGATCCTGGAATACCTCCAGGTAAGTGGTCTTGCCCTGATTGGCCTATTTGTGAAATGTATGAAAACAACTAACTAAATACCATTTGTCCCTGTAAATCAACCACCTATAGACGCTGCGTAGGTTTCAGGTATACTCAAAGCCACTTCTTTCACGAGGTGGCTTTTTTTATGTTGGTCAGCGAACCCTTTATGATTTTTGGGCACTGGCGCTATACCCCAGCCAGCGGCACCTTGCAATCATTACATGATTCTGATGATGTTCGGGTGTTAGAACCTCGTTTGCACGCCTTGCTGAATTGTTTTCTAGAATATCCCAATACCATATTGTCGAAAGACCAACTGTTGCAGCTGGTATGGAAGGAACTTGAGGTTTCTGACGCTGCCGTGATGCGCGCTATTGGTATGCTGCGTAAAACGCTGGATGATCCCAGTCGTGATCCGATTTTTATCGAAACTTTATCAAAACGTGGTTATCGCTGGTTAGCACCGATCAGTGAGGAAAATCCTGATAAAAACCATCCCGTCGACATGCCGGCACTGCTGCCTATCCAGTTTGCAGGCCAGCACAATACACCGCAGTTTTGGCCGCAACCGCTCGAACAAAACATCGCTGGAAAAATCCAGAACCCATTTTTAAATAAAGTAAATCGGGTTCATGTCCGCGTTATTGAACGATTAGTTGAACTTCGTTGGCGTCGTTATCAATACATTATGTTTATGGTAAGCCTGATGACGGTTTTATCTATCGTATTTTTTTTAGTGTTAGTTGGGATTGCCAGTTTTCAACGTGATTACTATTTAAATTACCTATCACCGCAAAGTGGCATGGATGGTTTTGAACAATACCCTGTTATTGATCATAATAATGAACAAGTTTTTTATCAAATGAAGCGAAGTTCAATGCCATATTGGCATTGGCAACAGCATGATTTTAAAAATTTACGAAAAGTTGATTTTTCTGAACGATATAGTGCGATGGGGAGTGCAGTATTTTTTGAAGAGAAATTAATATTCCCTGCGGTTCAAAATGATCAATGTCAATTATTCGTCTGGCGTTGGCTAGATAATGAAACCGCAAAACCATTTTGGAATTGTTCACAGTTATTGCCGCAGAATTTGGCCGTGAAGCCACCATTTCTTTATATGATTGATAACAAATTAACGGAGGGTGAGCTAAAGCATATAATTTTGCGTCGGCTAGAACTTGATGAGTCAAGTAATAATCAAGTAATCACGCATGAGTTTGATAAAAATTGGCGGCGTCCAGTTGCCATCGTTGCCGATCAACGTTGGTTATATGTGCTTATTCAAATCGACTTTACCCGTAGCATTTTATTGCAGCAATCTTACGACGGCCGATATTCAAAGCAACTTGCTATGTTTAGCCGACCAGTTCACCATCTTTCTTTTTGGGATCGACGGCATTTACTTGTGGTCGGGCAGAAATTGATTCAAGTTGTGCCATTGGGGTTTGGTCGAGCCAAAGATATTGTGGCACCAGAGGGCGATTGGTTATCTGCGCAGCGTTATCATGGTCGTTTATTAATGACCCAACAGAAAGAACAAAATCGAGCCATCTATGTTTTGAAGTCTACATTAATAGAGCCCGCGCTAGCCAAAGATGCAGATATACCCTTGCTTGAATTCGATAATTCAAACCGTTCTGAATGGATGGTCAGCCCGCTCGGCAATGGTATGGTTTATTTATCAAATCGAAGCGAAGGTCATCAATTATGGATGGCAGACCATCTCCGTGCCCAACCCATATTACTGTCGAAACTTCGTCATACACCAGCTATTACACAGTTGCTGTGGTGGCAGCAACAGCTGCATATTTTATCCGACGGGCAGTTACTTCGGCTCAGTCAAGACCAACGGAGTCTGGAACCAGTGCCGATCGGCGCGCAATGGATTAACCGTGTTGCACAATGCCATGGGCGATTATTTTGGACTGAACTTGGCAGTGATGGTTGGCAGTTACGTGAGTATCAAGAACCGGGTGTGCGACTTCAAGATGTAGTTGATATGCGTTGTGGGCCACAAGGTAAATTATTGTTACAGCGCGTCCACGATAGTGAATTGGTGCTGTGGCGACCAGGGCAAGTCTCATGGGAATCCACCGGGATCCGACAGAATTGGCGCCACCACTATGCTGATGCCTGGGATAGTGATTCGCAAAGCGTGTGGTGGTTTGATGACAAAACGCAGCAGCTTAAGTTTTATCAATGGCAGCATGGCTTGCCCATGCTGCCTGAACACCTCAAGGCGCGTTCGCTCGCCAATCATGAGCAATTAACCAGGCTGCGACTTGATCAGCATGGGCAGTTATTTCTCGAATTCACCCAACCACGAGACAGCGATATTGTTTGGTTACAAGCAGGTCGAGACTAATGATGTGGATGCTGAAGAAAAAGGTGCGCTGCTGTAACGTCTGATGTAGCGTTAGTCAAAATGCTGATGATGCTCAGATGAGCGATAACGCGAAACACGGGCGAGACCAATGTCAAAGGCATCGCACTACTCAAACATATCGCCCACCCCAACGGATGTGGGCGATGTGCTCACGACTCGCTTAGGCAGACGCCTCTGCAGCTAACACCGCAAAACAACGATCCGCGGCGGCAATAGTGGCGGCGATATCGGCATCGGAATGCGCAAGTGAGAGGAAACCTGCTTCATATGCCGATGGCGCAAGGTAGACGCCTTCAGCCAACATCAAGTGGAAGAAGCGTTTAAAGCGTTCGATATTGCACTGGGTGGCCATATGATAGCTGGTGACCGTTGCTTGTTCAGTAAAGAAAATACCAAACATGCCACCTACTTGATTGACGCTAAACGGGATTTGATGACGCGTGGCCGCCTGTTGCATACCGCTGAGTAGTTGTGCTGTTTTCGCCGTTAAGGCATCATACACACCCGAGGCATCGATGGCAGATAACGCGGCTAACCCAGCCGCCATGGCAATCGGGTTACCTGATAACGTGCCAGCCTGATAGACCGGACCAATGGGAGCAATATGCTGCATGATGGCTTTTTTACCACCAAAGGCACCGACCGGCATGCCGCCACCGATGATTTTACCCAAGGTGGTTAGGCATGGTGTCACGCCATAATACGCCTGAGCGCCACCTTTGGCGACTCGAAAACCCGTCATCACTTCATCAAAGATCAACACACTACCATAACGATCACAGAGCGCACGCAGCCCTTGTAAAAAGCCATCCGCAGGCGGGATACAGTTCATATTACCTGCCACAGGTTCGACGATAATACAGGCAATCTGTTCGCCTTGTTCGGCAAATAATTGCTCGACCTGCGCTAAGTTATTAAATTCACAGGTTAAGGTGTATTTGGCAAAATCGGCAGGTACACCCGGTGAATTTGGTACGCCCATGGTTAGGGCACCTGAGCCGGCTTTGACTAGTAACGAATCCGCGTGCCCATGGTAGCAGCCTTCAAACTTGACGATGGTATCGCGCCCGGTAAAACCACGCGCTAAGCGGATCGCACTCATGGTGGCTTCGGTGCCTGAGCTGACCATACGCACCATTTCCATGCTTGGAACCAGCGTCTTTACCTTTTCGGCCATTTCAATTTCGGCAGGGCAGGGCGCACCGAAGCTTAAGCCTTTGGCGGCTGCATCAATCACGGCGTTACGGATCCCGGCATGGTTGTGACCCAGCACCATAGGGCCCCAAGAACCCACATAGTCGATATAGGCGTTGCCATCGACATCATGGATATAAGCGCCATCCGCGCGGTCAATAAACACCGGCGTGCCACCCACGTGACGAAACGCACGAACGGGAGAGTTAACACCGCCAGGGATTGTTTCGCTGGCGCGGGCAAATAGTTGTTCAGATAAAGTCATGTTCAAAAGTCCTAGCGCAGGTATTAGCCTGCGTTATGTTGTGATTTGTTCGAATACCAAGGCACTGCGCATTCATATTTTTGTACCAGATCTTCCACCCCTAGTGTTAAGGCGAATAATGCCATGCGCACCAGAACGCCATTATCGGCTTGGCGGAAAATCGCCAAGTTGGGATTGAGGTTAAGATCATTGTCGAGCTCATTGGCTTCTAAACGTGAATCACGCGGTAATGGATGCATGATGACGGTATTTGATTTGCAATATTGAGTGTAAATTTGCTGATTTAAACGAAACTTACCGCGGTATTTGTTCGCCTCATCTTGCGAGGGGAAACGCTCTTCTTGGATACGCGTTTGGTAAACAATGTCAGCCCCTATGTTACCTTCCAACCGGTCGGTAATCGTGACTTTGTGTCCGGCATTTTCCAGCACCGCCACTATATCGGCTGGCATCGCTAATTCGGCTGGGGCAATCAAGGTAAAATGGATATTTTTGTATAAGCTCAGCAGTTTGGATAGCGAATGAACGGTGCGGCCAAATTTTAAATCACCAATCATGGCAATGTGCATGCCATCGATGCGCTGTGCTGATGCTGCTAATTCGCGCTCGATGGTAAACAAATCTAGTAATGCTTGCGTTGGGTGTTCGTTGGCGCCATCACCGCCATTAAGTACAGGCACGCGGCTACCTTGCGCAAATTCCGCGACAGAGCCGGATTGTGGATGGCGCATGGCGATGACATCACTATAACTGCTGATGACTCGCGCGGTATCAAATAACGACTCACCTTTAGATAACGCTGACGATTGCATGCCGGTGGTTTCGCGAACTTCGCCACCTAATAAGTTAAAAGCACAACCAAAACTGACGCGTGTGCGCGTGCTAGGTTCAAAAAACAGGTTACCTAGGATGGCGCCATTGAGCACTGTGGTGCGTTTCTGGCGAAGGGCATAGGGCTCCATTTTGCGGGCGATATCAAACACCTGCTGGATACTATCTCTGTCGAACTGTTTTACCGAAAGGATGTGTTGGCCTTTAAAGCTCATGGTGATTGCCTTTTGCTATGTGCTTCAGATCACAAATGGCAACAAGACGAGCGCCGGTTCGCCATTTGAACTGGCGCTCAGTATATCAAATCTCTGCGATAGACCGCAGCCTTAGCTTGCAATTGGTTTGTAGACGGCTAAAAAAATCACGCCAAACAACATGAACACAGGTATTTCATTGAATACTCTATAAAAACGCGGGCTGCGTTTATTGCGATTGTGTTTGAAATCGGCCAATAGTTTGAAGCAATAACCATGATAGGCGACCAATAAAACGATCAGAACTAACTTGTAGTGCAACCAAGTGCTGACGCTAAACCATGCTGCACCATAATGCGCGGTCAGTAATACGCCACACAGAATGGTTAACAACGCAAATGGGGTAACAAACCACAGTAGGCGTCGTTCCATACCTTTAAGGAGTTCATCAATGTCGCCGTGCGGATGCGCCGCGTGGTTCACAAACAGCCGCGGTAGGTAAAAAATCCCCGCAAACCAAGCCACCATAAAACTTAAATGTAAGGCTTTAAGTAACAACGCTTTATCCATGATTTGTCCTAAGTTACAGCAAGTTATTTTGACGCATCAGCAAGCTGCGTACTTGTTCCCAACTGATCAACCCTATCGGTTGATCAGCGTGTTTTTCATCATAAACCAGTACCGCACCTTCGCGGCTATCCCCGAGTTCGGCGAATACTTCGGCCATGGTTGCTTGGTGATTAACCGCACTTAGTGTGTTGAATTTTAACATGCTATTGCCGGACATCGACATGCTCAGATCGTAGCTGGCAAGCTCGTAATGTTGATCAACCGCAAAACGACGACGAATTACCAAAGATTGGCCTTGCTGCAGTTGATCAAGCGCCTGAATAACTTGCGCATCGGTTGGATTTTCTAATAACGTGTAATCTTGTCGCATCATTGCCAGCACGCCAACCTTTTGCAGTACATCATCTGCCGGCGCTAATTTATAGGGCATCTGCATAAAATCAAGCTGCTGCAAAAAAATCGACTTGGTGTGAAAGAACTGCACCGCGATGACATAGGAGGACACTATTACTAGCATCGCCGGGACTATTAAATCTGGATTAGCAGCAAGTTCAGTCACTGCAACAAGCGCTGCTAAGGGAGCGTGCAAGGTGGCTGCCATCATGCCTGCCATGCCCAATACGGCATAAGTGCCTACAATGCTGGCATCGGCGCCAAGTAGGGTTGGCAGGTAACACAAAATAGTTCCAATGATAATACCAATGCCAAACACTGGGCCAATAATACCCCCAGGAATGCCAAGCCCTAAGGCGGCAACGGTCAATACCAGTTTGGCCAAGAACAACATAAATAACAGCAACAATTCATTCGGTGCTGTGATTGCATAATGGATGGCGCCCGTTTCGGCACCTAACGCTTGTGGCACCAAGCTGCCAACAACGGCGGTCACTATGGCAGCTAAAAGCAATCGCAGCGATAAATGCCAATGTTTAAAGGTGCGCATCGTGCGCATGAGACTTTGATTAAAAAATGTTGCAACGACGCCCATCACCATACCGCAAATAATGAGGTAGGGCAGATGCCAGCTGCTGAGGGTCGGCATGGCGATGGTTTCGAGATCGTTGCCCGCACCAAAGACCGCTTGTGTCATCACAGAGCCCACCACTGAGGCCAACATGATGGGCACAAAAACGTGAATGCGATATTCACGCAGTACGACTTCCATGACAAAAATAACGGCGGCTAACGGTGTGTTAAAGGATGCTGAAATGGCGGCGGCGATGCCGCAACCGGCCAAAATTCGAATGCTGTTATAGGGTAATCGTAGCCAACTGCCGATGGTGCTGGCGCCAAACGCCCCTAGATGCACCGATGGTCCCTCACGTCCTACCGAAAAACCGCTGGCGAGTGCCGCAATACCGCCAAAAAATTGATGGCAGGTATTCCAAAACGGCATCATACCGTAACGAACTTTGATGCGATGGATGACAAACGGGATGCCCAAGCGATAATGCTTCAGGCCAATGGCGACCGCGAGTAAGGCGATAAAGGCTGCCGCGATAAACGGCAATAACGCTCGGGTTTCGCGATGAATAGTGGTAAAGTCATCCGCTTGAGTCAGATACAAACCTTGTAATGTACTGATCGCCAAGCGAAATAAAATGATCAACAATGCAGCGATAAAACCACCCAATACGCCCAAAAGACAAAGTTGGAAACTGGTCACGGGGTAAGCTAAGCGGCGACGAAGCGGCGGTAGCCAGTGCTGCCAAGATTTCATGGATTGGTGTAGTATCGTAAATGAATGATGATAAAAGATAACACGTTGAGTAAATTGATGAAAAGAATTCCTGCTCTGTATCGGCGTTGGATCGCAGAATTAAGCTTAACTTTTTGGTTGTTGTTGGCCTTACTGGCGGGCGTGATCGGTTATTGGTTGGGGGTTTGGCAATTACAACAGCAAGTGCAAGCGTTACAAATTGCGTCAAGCAACGCGTCAACTGCGCTTACCAGCGTGACGTTATCGCAGCAAAAGTTACAGCAACAATTTGATTTTGTCAGTGCAGAACTCGCGCTTGAAAAGAAAACACACCAACTTGCTCAGCAAGATTTAAAAAAAACGCAAGATGAACTTGCTGAAACCAAAAAACAGTTGGCGTTTTTACAGCAGGTGACAAAACCAACACAAAGTGTCGGTGGTGTGGTGGTGGAGAGTGTATCCGTGCAGCCGGGTAAAACCGCAGGTAAATTCAATTACAGCTTGGTCCTCATTCAACAAAATGCCAAAGCTAAACCAACCAAACTCAATTACAACCTGGTCCTGCACGGCAAACTTAAAGGTAGAAAACAGCAATACGACTTACTCAAACTCAATAAATTGGCAGAAAGTAAACGCCGAATGAGTTTGCAGAAAATCCAGAAAATTAACGGTAGTCTGACCCTGCCGAAGGGATTCACCGTGGAACGCATGGACGTTGTTGTGCAGATTATCTCGGGGCCACAAGCCGGCAAGCGTTTAGTACAGAATCATGTGTGGCGCTCAGTACCTGTTGCTGGAGAAATACTTGAATAAATTAGTCAGGTATTAGATAATTTTGCTTCATTGTTACCGAGGTAAAGCAAATGTCCGATGTAGAATTGCCTATTCAGTTTACTGATGCTGCGGCGAATAAAGTGTTGTCGCTCATTACTGATGAGGAAAATCCAGCGTTGAAACTTCGTGTGTATGTCACAGGTGGTGGCTGCTCCGGTTTTCAATATGGTTTTACCTTCGACGAAAAGGTGAATGACGGTGACCTCACGGTTGAAAAAAACGGCGTCACCATGGTTGTTGATCCGATGAGTTTGCAATATCTGATGGGCGGTGTTGTCGATTACACGGAAGGCTTACAAGGTAGCCGTTTTTTGGTGCAAAATCCCAACGCAACGACAACCTGTGGTTGTGGTTCTAGCTTCTCGGTATAAATCCTGCCTTTTTATGTGACCAGCTGAGGCTGGTCACACCGCAAAATAGTTGATTCTTTGTTAAGAATATCGCATTATACTCTCAGTGATTGCAAATTTGTTCCAAAAGTAAACTTTTTGTATCTGCAACCGGTAAAGTAACGCCTGAAAGGGGTTTCAATACGAGTTTTTAGATACATTGTTGTGATTTAAAATCAATGAATTACAGCGGAAGCACAAGCTATTAGCAAAAATATAGCGTTTAAACTATACGCTCGTCGCATCCTATGGTTTAATTATCTGGTTTTATTTGCTTATTGGCGTTTCCAATAAGGTTTGCTATTTGGCAGGAAGTGTTTTGATAATAACAGGCGTTTAACGCTGGGAGACAATGCAAAAATGAAAGGTACCAAAAGCGTCATTTCTGACGAAAACAAACGTTTGTGCTTATGGCTAAAACGTCAACGTCAGGATAAAGGGCATACAATGCGTAGCTTATCTGAAATTTTAGGCACGCCTCATTCGTTCATTGGTAAGGTGGAGAACCAAGAACGACGTTTAGATGTCATCGAATTTGTTCGTTATTGCCAAGCGTTAGAAATCGATCCTAATGAAGGTTTAAAGCACGTTTTAAACCAAGCCTAACTGACGTCTATCCTATCAATTGCTGTTTAGATTTGTGTTTACCGGGAAAGCCCTTGTGGCTTTTCCGGGCGCTTATAAAGCTTGATACGTAAATGCGATACAACAAACAACAATGCTTATCGCACCACGCCATTCAACAAAAACACAAATTACCCAAAACCAATCCATTCGTTAACAAGAACATCCTACTACGCCGAAAACCCGCTGTAAAGTTGTGTTAATCCTAAAATAGAAAAAAAATTTCAGAATTTGAAACGTATACCACTGATTGTGCTTAATTTTTATGCTGATTCCGACTTGCAACTAGGATCCAATAGAGCAACGCGAGCGCCGGCAATACCATCAGTGCCGTTATAATAAAAAATAAACTCCAATTACCATCCAAGATATCAACGGCAGCACCGCCAAATGAGCCCAGCGTGGTACGCCCGAAATTACCGATCGATGCAAGTAAGGCATATTGAGATGCGGAAAAGGCAGAGCCGGTAAAGTGCGTTAAGAAAGACACAAATGCGACCACCGAGAACGCCGTGGTAAAATTATCCAGCAGTATGGTCCAAAGCAATAAATCGGTATTCGGTCCAACTTGCGCTATCCAGGCAAACATCAAATTACTCGCGGCCATGGCCAAACCACCTAAGACGAGGCCATTGATCAAACCAAATCGCATATTCAGTAAACTACCGAGTAATGTAAAAACAACCGTTGC
>JACCDR012271506.1_pt1 | contig 30812 bp, 29 predicted proteins | sample 7446431 | NCBI WGS metagenome assembly JACCDR01 (sample SAMN15323443, study PRJNA562643) | freshwater metagenome | isolation source: river surface water | place: USA:Blue River Watershed | collected 2017-08-17
CCCTCTACCACTACTACACTGGTGGGTACTGGAACCGCTGATACATTGACTAATAAAACACTAACTTTACCCATTATTTCTACGATCTCGAATGGGGGCACCATTACACTACCGACTGCAACCACTACACTAGTGGGTACTGGGACTACTGATTTGTTGTCAAATAAGTCACTGCTATACACTAACTGCAGGTTTGCAGACTCATTAACTACACCCAAGCGAATAGCTTTTGACCCGTCATTCGCGCAGCCCAATACTACTACCACCTTCAGGACTGTGCAGACGGCCGACCAAATAATCTCATTCCCTAATGCCACGGACACAGTGGTCACATTGGCCGCACAGCAGGGCCTTACAAACAAGGATTTCACGAGCGGGTTCACGCAGTTCAGCTTTCTGTACATCACACAAAGGGGGTCAACACAGACCACCGGAGTAACCACGCCAACACTCGTAACTGTGGCAACCAACCTAAATACATGTACTATGCTCGAGATTAACCTTGTTGCATTCAACACTACGACCAATGCATCGTCATCACAGCGTATGCTTATGAAGGTCATGAATGTAGCTGGCACGTTAACCATTACACAGATAGCCAATCAATTCTCCAACACCTTCACTACTGGTCTTGGGGTCGCCGCTAGTGGCAGTAATGCTCTTGTACAGGTCACAGGTATCTTGCTTAACACTATTAATTGGGCTGCTCTAGTGGTCTCTTATAAACAGTAATGAGTAATAATAAGATTACCAACGAAAGTATATATGCGTATGTATAGGCACATACATGTCAATAACTAACGGCCCAATATGCAGCAGTGACGAGTCTTATGGTGACTCAACATCATCCTCAAGCGCATGGCTTGTGAGCACAAAGGGGGACACTATGCGCATCTGTGATAACCGAACACCATCGGGGCCGACAGCTACGGGCTACAAAGGGGAGATATGCTGGGACATTAACTATATATACATATGCATAGCTACTAATGTGTGGAAGCGTGCAGCTATATCTAACCTACTGTGGGTATAAATATCAGTAACTATAAGGCTACACTGCCACTTCTATGGTGGGACGGGGCCATTCATAGGGCAAAAAAGAGAGCAAGACTCTTTGTTTTTTATGTAAAGAAATGCTAAAAATCGGTACCATTGGGTGATTTATCCATGAATGCCGCGAGTATTCTATTGTCTAGTTCGTCTTCCGCAGCATTACCGCTAGGCTCAACAGTGGGTGCTCTGCCGCGTCGAGGTGCAGAACGCGGGGGTGAATCGTCATCTCGGATGTAGTCTGCTATATTATCTTCATCTTCGGGGATGCCACTATCGTCACGCCTGACAACGCGACGTTCACGTGTGGGCATGTCTATGTTACGCTCACGTTGTGCATCGGGTGTGCGGTGAGCTGGCGGTCTGCGGCGATACTCCGCCATGCGGCGCTCGAGGTCGGCACCGGTATCTTCGCGTTCATCTTTATCTTGTAATGGGACACGCTTGCCGTTCTTATCAGGCCGCGAGAACATCTGTCGCGCATAGAAATCATCTAGGTCGGTGGAGGCAGACCCACCAAAGTCATCATAGTCTCCTGTAATGGGGGACACTCGTCGAGAGTTACGACCCCGCTTTATATTATTATCAAAGACAGTAGTGATCTGTTGTAGCCCGATGAACACTTTACCATCTGGAGAAAGGGCCGCGGGTAGACGCGTTATACCTTTCTTGCGGAATAGATCTATAATCGACTCATCGATCTCGTCGGATCCAATGTTTTCTATACGAACACCTGCACCCAACCGGTTCACCGTCTCTATATTCTTGTCTAGATATCGCAGTACTGCCATACACTTGGGTGATGGTCTAACGAAGATTTTGAATATGATCAGCTCAGTCATTGGCTGTGTATATACAGTGCTTATACAAATGGCTAATGCTTATTTATATATACATCATCATGCCTTCTAATGTGCGTTGTATTGCGATGATAACCCATACTTAACTGGCAACGATGTTATATAATATGATTACGGTGGCTCACATGCTGGCTATTATCGAGCCACCGTAATCATAGACACGGAGAGGTGATAAAATTGAATAAGTATCATTGCTATATATGCCCTCTATGGACCTTTTACACGATGATGTGATAATGAATATTGTATACCACTCCCTCGAGAACGCACGAGTGGATCTCATAACTTTGAGGACGTTAGTCAATGTATCATGGCGGTTCAATAGACTCATCACTGCCCACCGCAAGGAAATCATAGATAAAAACACTCGTATTGAGTATCCCAAGGGGGGGAATTACACACTCTATACATTCGGCCTCATACACAGTGAGGGTGACATACCCGCTATTGATAGGGGTCAAGAAGTGGCGATAAGTACTGGTTTCGGTTCGGCAAGAAACACCGCGAGGGTGACTTGCCCGCATCGGAAGAGTGCTTTTGGACTGGTCCTATGTATCGGTGGTTTCGATATGGTCGCCCCTATCGCGAGAATGATAAACCCACTACAGTATATCTATGGGGGACTATGGAGTGGCGCGATGGTGAGGGTCGCCGACATAGGGACGACGGCAAGCCCGCTGTCATTCACCCACTCGGGGGAGAAGAACATTACCTGCATGGTTTACGTGTGAATGTATATACACCGGGCAAGTCCGTGTAGGACATATACGGTGATAATGCCAGTGACCCATAGGGCGCGGTGAGGGGTATTTTTTTGAGTGATGGGCTGTCTTTACGGGTAGTGTAGTGGGTGTGGTGGGGACAAAAAAGAGGGAATATTGCGCGGGAAGGAGCCCTACTCTGAGGGGAAATGCTTACCTATCTCTTTGAAGATGCGCACAATCTCTCTTATGGCGGATGTGAATACCTCACTTATGTCCTCAGTGCAACGCACATGTATAGTGCAAACACGTTCTATACCGCCCACTGAGTATGTGACAGCTATGATGCCCGGGTAGAGATCGCATATAGTACGCATGAAGAGGTTGCCTATAGTGTGTGACTCATTATTGATTGTGAGTATATATTCATCATCCTTGGTATCGATAGTTTTTAGCAAGGTTCCCACGAGAGTAACCCTGTTTATCAAGTTATTACATGCGGCCGCAAGTATGGCCGTGGGGGATATGGTGCCGTTGGTATTGAATGCCAGGTGCCACTGTCTTGCATTAGCTCGGCTACTTGGAGTGCCCACGTTAGGGTCTTCATACACATTGATAGGTGACTGATCGAGCGCAAGACTCACTGCATTGAAAGCCACTGCGTACATACCATCGCCATATATATATCCATATGATTGATTGACGCGTATATTAGTTATACTTATAGACTTGCCTGGGTGCAGCGTGAATAATGTAATATTATCATTGAAGGGTATATGTGTTATGGGTTTATGCCCAGTGAGTTGTTTACCTTGATGCACTATACGTAATTCATGCGTCTTGACATCTCTGATCACTGCAGTTGCATTCACTGCCTTAAGCTCAAATACCATATCAAGTGGGCATCCCTGATCTAATGGTATAGTAGATATGCGTTTCGTGATCATCTCAGGGATGATAAATATATCCGTGGTGATTATATCATCATACTTGCATGCCATGGCCTTGACCAGCAGTTCGGTGGAGAGTGTTTTGCGCAAGGCACTGGAGACAGCATTAGACACGTTATGTATGTCCAACTCCATACGTTGCGCAAAGTAGTACTTCGGGAGAAATATCTCAAGGGCGGGGTTATCTAGCTTGGGTTTCAGGTCAGTATGTTTAATATTGAGTACACGAACACGTGATGTATCGGCCATCGGCAACGCGTTGTATATACTCAGGTAGTATATTCAATTTTAAAACAGCATGTGTTGGATGATATTGGACATAAGATCTAGATCATGTAGGCGCGAGTTTGGGCCGGTGTATGTCTCATCTATGACCTTGAGATACGCCCTTATGAGACCGCCCACAGTAAACTCATAGTCCTCATTCCTAAGGTAAAACATGTACTCGTTAAGCTTATCTACTATCGCCCCAACGGGACAATAAATGAGAGATTTGCCCGCTTGACTGGCCGCTAGTATCTGTTGCAATAGCTTTACCTGCATATTGGCACCGTTGAAACCATACGACCAATTGCCCCCAGACACGGGCACGCTATCACGGCTAAAGCTTGCAGCTGAGTAACCACACCATAATTTATCAAGATCACGCATGAAGTCATCGATGAATTGACTCTTAACGCTAGTGCGTGGACTTGCATCTGCAAATATAATGCATCGTTGTATCATTACATCGCGACCTATTCGCCCGCGACTAGTGTCATCGGAATATCGCCCTATATATGAGGTTGAGGCCCCGTACCCGCCATATGCTGATAACTTTTCGGCCCCATATATCGCCAGCGTTGAAGCTAGATCAAGCACTGAGCAGAAGATAGTGGATACGAGGCACTCAGGAAAGATTAATAGTATGGTTTCTTCTTGTGTAAGAGACGCCTGCTTGAACATGTCCCCTCCGATATACTCATGGGCAAATACAGTGAGCACTGGGGCTCGCTCGCGGTCGACATACATCTCTTTACTGACCTCAATACGGCACACCGGTGAGGTGGAATTGATCCAATCAACAGGTGCCTCGCGAATGAATTGAGATCGTTTTAGTATGACCACACCATTAATGAAGTTATCGTCCTCGATGTTGGTGCTGACCATATCGAAGTAAACAAGTAGACATTGAAGAGCGAATACATTGCGCCCATTGCATATGTTTGGCAACAGCACAGGCACTGGAAAATCATCAACGGTGTGATTTCCCTTCGTAACGTAATCATAATCGAATAGACCAAACCACATGCAGGTGATTAATGTGGCCACCTGTGGGCGCGTGAGGACGATGTTCGTGCTCAATATATTCTCATTGTTATCGCGTGAAGGAGGTACATTGGGTGATGTAGATGTTCCATTAGCAGTAAGTGCTCGTGCGTCGAAACCTTTGAATAACTTCGGTGCCCCCAACAAAAGCCGCTGCATGCATGGTATCAAACGATGTATAACATCATCAGCAGTGATACGATGAGCAGCGTATTGTTCATCCGCAGAGTATATATTGAAGAGATCACTGAACTGCTTCGGCCGCAACTTTAGATCAGAGGGGCCGAACTGGGTACTCGATAGGGCCGTCAACAGTGTGTCTAATTCAATAATACTATTTATTCTTTCTGTTATCTGTGGGCATACCTCGCGCCACCTGCGCGTGTGCCATGGTAGTATAATCTTTGTTTGCCGCGTTGTATTATTACGGACTGTAGTAGGTGTATTCAGTGACATGTATGTATACCTGTCGTTATACATACTTATGTACTGCACGTCGAAATCACAAAAAAACATAGCTAGATATGATCTGCATAGCCTATTCAAACTTGTACTTGGCTACCTCATCATACTTCCAGAACGTACGATGACCTTCTTTGATGTTGGCCTCGAGAGCATCAAGTTCACTTTCCCATATAGCAGCGCCTGGGAAACGACCCCTACCTACAGTATTATCATGCGCTATGAGTTCCTCACGAGCCACTTCGAGGGCGGCACGGCGATCTACTAGAGCCTCGGCGGACTTCTTGAGATCACTGAGCTTGAGTAAGTAGTCATAATTTGCACCTGGGCCGCCAAGAATCAAGCGTTCTAGGTCAACAGTGAGTGTATACTTGGGCGCATTAAGCATCCCCACATCAATCTTATCATATGTATGTTGCGCGAGTATGGCCTCCATTGCGGCCTTCTTTTGCTTTGAAAGACCATAAGAGTTGCATTCCTCGATGTACCTTATAATATTTTCGAGTTTACGTATAGTAAGTACCATGATGATGCGGGCCCTAATGATGCGCTTCTCATAGTATTCTTTGCGCACTGTGAACCAAGTATACATAGCAGACTCATAGTCAGTGTAAGACAGTACTTCACCGCGCACACCCATGAGATTGATGTTCGAGAACATGCGTGATCGTAGCTGAAAATACTCTTCTACGCCATCAGTATACACTGAGTCATTCATCCCGGCGAGCAACGACATGGCATCGGGCCTGAGTTTGATCGTGATGTTAACGTGCAAATCATCACTAGAATTGTGTAATGATGCTATAATGCGAGCATCGCTTGCGGCCTTCTTTTTCATATCTTTGACGTAATTGTTAGTCCACACACGCAAGGGTAGTTCAGTAATGCATAATGTATTCGTCTTGGCGCTGTAAGTATATGACCCGAACGAATAGAGATTACCACGTATAGTGGCGAAACGACCCTTCCATTCATAAGGAGCACCTTTATATATACATGGGGGCATTCTAGAGAGTACACAATCATCGGAGAGTAGTATCATGCGCCTAACATTACTCAGTATGGCGCCGATATCACGTGCCCATACAACGAGACTCCACCCATGCGCCGGTAGTGACGTTGACTCTGCGATGACTAGTGGTATGATTGGCACGAAGAACTTGGGCTCTGCGCGTTTCCCATCCTCATAATTGAAGGGTAATAACCAGTAATCATCTTGCGGAAACAGTAAATCAGTGATGCGCTTGTTGAGCTTGGCGTATATATATCTTGGTTGCCCTACATCTGACCCGCCTCCGAGACGTGACCCGAACTGCGATAACGGTAATAATAAGGGCAACTGCTTGCCGCCAGTAGTGATGAATGCCTTGCCCGCTATGGAGTCCATGAGGCATGCTTCACCGTGATGATAGGCCTTTTTTTCAGAGATATATCCTGCTATTTGGGCCACTTTTAAGGATTTACCAGGCTTTTTGAGAGCCGCAAGTATACCATCAAGGACCTTGCGGCCCGCTTGATTCTGACCATCAACAACGTGATTGAGCTTGCGTTCAAGGTTATCTTTTTGATAGAGGAAGGTCTCGTATTCAAGGTGTTCAGAGCAGCTAATCTTATGATGAGTCTCTTGTTGTAGTATGGCCGCAGGGTCGCGATCAATTATCGGTCGTGATAACTCTGCTTTGCGTAGGTCGGAGTCCTTGCCGAAGTATGTGTTGAACCTCTCGCGCGACCTATCATCGCAGTAGTATGTATGTAGATTATCCCTAAGTACCTTAAACATGTGCAGTGTTTCACTCCTCTCGTGGGAGGCTATACCCTTATAGTACCGCACTTCATAGCGCGCGATGTCCACTGATGCAGACCATCGATCGAATTCTTGTGTACTATAGAACTCCATTATCTTACCTCCAGCGCGCGGATAGGCACGTACGATAGGGGTGCAGAACCATTTGCAGTACCCAGCATTGAGCAGTCTCGGCCAGAAGATCTCGAAGGTGCTGAGTAGTAACCCAAGTATACACCCCTTGCCATCTAGATCTTGATCTACACAAGCTATCAGAGAACCATAGTGTAACTCGGCGATTTCCTTTGCGTATGATGGTGATGCTGGATCATATTTATAGGCCGCGTTGAGGCCCGTTACATCAGTAAGTACCTTCATAAACTCATTATTGGTGAGCTTGGCGGTAGTTTTTTTGACGTATCGCCCTATGTCTGTCTCTATAACTTCGCAGTTACGGCGCACGTTGATGATCACACCGCCTAGTGCTATGACTCCATAGTAATCCCACCCTACAGTGTTAGCGATACCAGTGGCCACTTGACTGAGTGCTGATAGCCCTTCACATACAATAAGACTACATTGTTGGCTATGTTTGGTGCCACATCGGATAGCAGGTATGTATTGTTCATACTGGACGGCCTTTTGTTTCTTGCGCCCTGTGGCCACTTGTATATCACCAAGTATACTATCCATGATATGGTCACGCAATCTATTGGTTATAGAGGCTACAAAGGCCTTGTCTATTGTGTACCCCGCCAGCTTACGTATGTCTACTGTGAGCATATCCTTGCGCTGCCCTGTCCATGCAGGCTTGGGTATCTTGGTATTGAGCATCAATAATACATTGTTTTCTACCTGTGAACGTGAGAACTTAAGGTTCTTATCCTTGAAGGCCTTGGCCATAGTAATCGTTACTCCTGCCACTAGCTCATTCATGATGTGCTTATAATGATTGCCGTACCTCACTATTATACCGTTGACTGTCCCCATGGCGGGTGGGTCATATGAGCTCGCACCTGTGACGACTGCAACTACCTCCCATGGGTACTTGTATGTGGCCAGATCACCGGTACTTGGAGTAATCTCACATCTATATCGGTCACACGAGGGGAACAGTATGGCTGCTACATCGGCCATGTTGCGCACTGGTATCAACTCATCATTGAATCTCACAGCAACCGCATGGGTTTTACTAGTGTAATTAGCATAGGCCGATGCAAAGAATGCACGTGTTCTAATGAGGTCGCACATGGTGATGTGTAGTGGCTCATCGTACGAAGTATACTTGAACTGGTTAATGTAATCGGGTATAAAGCTTACTGTTGTATGTGGTAACAGGCGTGATGAGGGTAGGATGTTGCGCATACTGTCCACTGTCCCAACCACCGGTGGATTGGCCATCTCCATGCGATTGCTCCATGTCTGCGAGAAATACATGCCATTACTCACCGTCTCTACTGTAAATCGCGTAGAGAATACATTAGCAAGCTTACCACCCAATCCATTAACACCACCTATTATTGAGTCTTCGGCCTGGTTTCGGTTGGAACCCTGAAATACTGACCCAAATATAAGCGTGGGGACATATGTGGGGCGCCCTAAGCGTTGACTAGCTACGTTATGCAGGGCTATATCTACGCCCGGGCCATCATTCATTACACTGATTTCTCCTTCCTTCGACAGTGATATTGCGATACTTGTCACTGGTGTTGGGCCGGTCGAACAACGTATATGATGGTCCAAAGCATTAACTATAACCTCGTCGCAGAGCTTCCATAGTGCGGGTGGAAAGGTGACAGGTACATGTACCCCAACGTACTTTCCGGAACTCGTCGGTTGTGAATTTGAGGCCTTACGTATGAGAAATTCAGTGCTTTCTACTTGCTTCGATGATCCAGCAGCCCAATCCTTCTCAGTGAGTGCCTCATTGATCGTGTTATACGGGTATTTATCTTCTATAGTACTCATTCGTGTACTTATATGCATGAAGGGTGGCTTTGTTTCAATTGTTGAATAGGCTATATGTATGAGTGATGAAGTATGATGCCCGGACGCGGGGCAGTTAATATTTACTTGGATGACCCCTTCTGCTTGTTATGTATGGACTCTATAAGGGTCTCTATTTCATCGTCTTCAACGGGAGAGGTGCTCTTTTTCTTGCGCTTGCATATGTTGGAAAGTGAACCACTGCTGAAAGATGAGGCCACTATGAAGATAAGTAATATCACTATGACCACTAAAAGCACATATGGGTGACCTTCTGCGAACTCTAAAATCTTGTACTTGTCAGTCGTACTGTCCATGTCAGATAGGATACTATGTATAATATAGATACTATAAGGGACAAAAAAACAAGCATTGAGCGCAATATCTGGCTCTTTCACGACGTAATAACCATGGCTCAACTACGTAATGCTGGGGGTCTCGCGATATAACACCGCACTACGTAATGATGTATATTGTGGTAATATATACATCTTTATTGACCTGCAAGTACCTTTGAAAACTCATTATCGGTCTTAGGTTTACCCGCAGAGAGGTTTTCTTTAGCAACGCCGGACATCCATCCCCAGGCATCATCTGCAATGGGAACGCGATTAGCGCAATTGAAGTCCGAGCTATGTAATACTTGCCATGCTATTGAGCCTGGTTGATTGGCAGTAGCATTAGGGTCAACAGTAAACTTACCCCCACCGCCTGATTGGACCTGGGTTGCAAAGACCGATGTGGATCGATCACCATCTAGTCTCTCTTTCTTGGCACCTAAGCCGAACTGATCACTGTCCTGATCACGCAAGTTCTGTGTGGGATTGAATCCCTCTTTTCCTTTTAACATCGTTAACCATATCACAACTATTACGAGAACTATAATGATTGCGAAAGCGATGAGGTAGTGACCAGCTACCCATTTATATGCGAAGTCGTTGACAACTGTGGGGACGAAACTACCCGTGCCCATCATAGGGCGGTAGGTGTCTCTAATGCTCGACGAATCTATGTCCATAGTAGATATGTGGGCTGGATTGATCCTATATATACACATACATATAATCGTGCGTAGAAAATATATTATAAGATGCGGTCTAATGGGGAGACAGTATGTTTACTATTGATCCCTCATTTTAAAGTTGAATATACACATTACCCATAGAACTATAGCGCGATATCTATATAATGGACGAACTCGTTCCGTGGGATGTATATAATAACTTACTACGGATGCTTGAGTATCGGGGGGTGAAGGTAACCAGCGATCAGATGGATCTCGATACTCTAATGCAGAGGCTCAGTCATTATAACTTCGTGACCATTACAGGTACGCGGGATCAATCTGATACACGCGAGCACTGGGTAACTATCATACTATTGGCGCCGGATAGTAATTACTCTACCAAATCGGGCGATTTCAAGCGTTTGCTTACGAAAATAAAGATAGTGGAAGGCGACACGAATAATCTCGTGTTCGTTGCCAGAGCACCGACGGCAACACCAGAACTACCACTTACGAAGCATATAGAAAAAAAGATAACAGCGTATCGCGCCAGTCATCCTAACGTGTATGTCGAGACACGGGGTTACTCTATATTTCAAATCGAAGTACCGAAGCATGTACTCGTGCCTCTCCATGTTGTAATGCCAGAGAGTGAAGTAAAGGCGTTTTGTAAGCTGTATTGTGTATCTCGCGAACAGTTCCCGCGCATCACTCTCAATGACCCTATGGCCGTGTGGTTAGGGCTACGCAAGGGCAATGTGGTGAAAATCTTCCGAGTAAGTGAGACTGCGGGTATTGCAATAGGCTATCGCTTATGCGAGTGAGAGGGCTGCTGCGCATCGTATTTTTTTTAATCATCCTCAAAGCCCTCACCAGTATACTTACGCACGAACGTGTTGTACATCATCAATTTATCGGCCATTGACTCCGCGGTTTCATTGCAGTGCTTAATGAATCCTATGACTTCGGATATCTTATCCATCCACGGCGCAAGATAACCATCCTCCTTTTCTATATAATTGTAGTTGACTGTAAAGAGTTTCCATGGTAGTAATCCATAGTTAATGTGGTCATTAGTCTCGCAGAATGCAGTATAACTGGCAAGATGTTCATTGAGTGCTGTACAATACTCGGCTTCGGTCACATGGACACTGAGTACTACTACCGGAGCATAATAAACTGATAGAATCTTACGATCAAAAGCCTCAATGATGAGCTTGAAGAGCGACACGGGGCACTCACCAAGATCATTGCTATGATATCCATTCTCCGCATATCCCTTAGCGGCATATACGTTGGAGTATACATCATTAAGCGTGTTGAAGAACTGTGTGTTGGTGGTATTGTTGGTAGTGTGGATGGTAGTGTTGGTGGTGTTGATGTCTTCTCCACCCGATATCACTTGCTCACGTCGAAGATAGAACCCAATAACACCTATAGCCAATGGAGGTAATGTTTGTTCTGTTGACACTAGCTTGGTATCATGTACAGGGCTGTTATCGAGATGATCCCACCCACAACGCCTGAATACAGCTTCAGCGAATAGCCCTCGAGTTGGTAGTTTGAGCATGTCAAGACCCATCTTCACTTGCGGTATGTAGTACTTTGGAGGGCCACCACTAGGTATTCTTGAAAATGGGCACTTAAATTCGCATAACATAATCTCTGGACACCCATGCGGCGTAGTGGATAATACTGTTAGGCCATCAGGTGAGTATGATATGTTCCCCGGAGCTTCAATGAATAGGTTCTCACCAACTATCTTACATTGACGATCACGCTCCACATAGTCGCGTAATACATCCTCAAAGAGGCTCCCCCATCGTGTCTTAATATCACCCTTAAACACTGATATGCCGAGCTTCTCGCTGATTAATGAGGGCAGCTTCTGATATGGATTCAACCCCATAAGTGTGGATAGTATTGAACCACTGATAGTGTTTACCCTTGCCTGATACCATGCTTTATCGTGCTGTTTGATGCCATTACTATAGCGCCCAGCTACCCATTCATTCAGCAAGTCGCACAATGATGTATATGATCCCGCCATTAGTGTATGAAGGTACTAATGCATGGGACTACGTTTTTAATTGGAGAGTGCCCGATGTATTGACGATACTTGGCAAGTAGTGCGCACATGACAACAGCAGCTATATGTACACGTTCTACACATCCAACACATCCCACACATCGAGCCGCCCCATCGCGTGATAGAGTTGCTATAGGGATAGCTTGTTGTAGATTTATAGGTTCGCGGACTGAAATTTTGCTCGTTTGCCCACGATGTACCTATGCATATAGGGCCTTTACCCGAGGGAGATACAACTCCAATAACTCATACGAGATGATAGCCCTCTTCAATGGGATGACGATAGATGAGAAACTTGACATTTTATCGCTCAATTTCCTTCAAATATGGTATCGCATGTGGCTAGACACCGGGTTCACGGGCCCTAGTTACTTCGTGGCCAAAAACAAGTTTGAGGGGGCTTTCATCTCTGATGGAGGGGCAAGATTGCGTAAATTAATAGGTAAATCTACTCACTCGCAGAGGATATGGGAGATACCTAAGGGGCGAAAACGCAGTAAATGTGAGTCCGATATCGATTGTGCTGTGCGTGAGTTTAGTGAGGAAACGGGTATCCAGAAACGCGATTATAAGTTATTTCCCCGCGCCATGAGGCAGTATTCATACATAGACGACGGGGCACGTTACACAAATATATACTATTTCGCACACATGCGGCACGCCCCAATAGAACCACAAGTAGACCTCAGTTCGCAGCAGATCAGTGAGATATCGGATATAAGGTGGATGGATATCGACACTATTCGACATCATGATGCGACTGGGCGCTTGGCCACGTTTGTGCGGCCTATATTCAATTATATGCGTAAACACGTTAAAAAATAAAGCGTGGGGCACTCGGGGCCTCATGGATAATCAAACAATTCATCATCTGCATGCTCTCGAGCCACATAGTCCGCCACTTTAATATGCAGTGGGGCCGCTAGTTTTTTGCCTGTTGTAGTGTTCATATACTCATCGCGGTACTTCAATACACGATTTACAAGTATGGTTTTGATCCATCCTCGGCACAAGCGCCCTCTATCATCTAGATGAGAATTTATATGTTGCATGGTGTCTCGCCCAAAGTGCTTATTGATCTGGTATGTACGACAACGCTCTACGTCGAATCCATCTAACTGGTCGGCATCTACTACTATAGCCGTAGCTAGAGCAAGTGGCCCGGTGGGTATCATAGACAGGCCATTACGGCGCCGCGCAACACGCACACTGAAGGACATAGATGTTATGATAGTGATCAACATGGCTATATTTTCGCGACCATAATGATGCTCTTCAAGGACACGAGTGAGGCGCGCTATGCCCTCAACTTCTGTCATGTACTTATGATCTATAAGGTCATGCGTGAACGCAGCATCGATGATAAGACTCTCCTCTTGGGGCTTCGATAATGAACGAATGATAGATACATCTGCGTACTCCTCGAGTATAATCCGCGCATATATAGCTGTATTGATCAGATGTCCAAGACCATGAGAAGAATCTATGTTGTACTCTGCAATCGTATTCACTGCGAAATCTAGCAACCATGGGGCCACTGGGATTTCACAGTTATATGAATTACCACCGTCGGGTCGCTGCAATGTACCCAACCATAAAGGTATGTCTGCCTTAATAGTGTCCTCCTCAGTGAGCGTCCAGTGCGGTAATGCTAGGTTAGGCCGCCGTGGAGATGTTTTCATGCGTGAGTGATTGTATATATAGGTCTACACAGACCTCTTCAATAAAAAGAAGAATCACTGTGGATGCGTATTATATACGTTATCTCTCGGGCTGAATACTGCGGAGTATCTTGGTTGGTCAGGCATCAAATACTCATAGTATCCTGTAACGTCTTGTGTATCACTATAATGTGCCTCCTTGATTGAGTATCGTTGCCACCTATGTACACGTTGTTCTATTGCATCATCGTGGCATGGATCATAAATATTGGTGGCGTGGGCCATAAGTATTGGTGACGAGTTGGATAGATATGGTATTCCTGCGTGAAATGTAAAGATAGAAGAAGGACTACAGTGGTGGGACTGTAATGATACAGGTGCAGGCCATATTGATAATAACTGACCGATAACACTGTCATTAAACACGAGCATCGGTCTGGTGCGGAATAGCGATGCATTAGCCATGATTTTGCGGGCACTGGCGTAGAGTACATTAGGTGACGATGTATATGGTCCTTCATAACGAATCCATTCCCATATATCCCGCGCGATAGCATCCATTCTTGATATTAATCGATCAGTGGCATACCGCCCCATGGATTCACGCATATATTGCAGTCCTATATGACTATTGCACTTCATTGTGTTATCGTATTCACGGCACCCGAATGATCGCGTGAGGGGGCGCATGATATCAATAGTAATAATCTTGGTGAACGCTTTACATGTAAGTCTGACCCTCATCATGGTCTTTAGGTTGAACTTGGGCATCAATGGGGCAATGAAGTGCACGATAAATGTATACTCGGGTTTATAGTTATCTATGATTGCTCGCATGATTTCATGCTCAGTAGTATATGTTAAGAGGTTCATTGGAGGCAGGCAGTATATACTTATGGGGTAAGTAATTCAATTTTGAATGCGATGTGGTGGTTTAGGTAGACGGTTGAAAGGCCTGATTCAACAGCAATGAACACAGTAAATCATGGGCTGTTTGATCACGAAAGCGCGATATCTCATCCTCGCTCAAGCTTACGATATCAATATCTAGGTTGGCCCTCGACCCAAACCTACGTGACTTATGAGTGTTTTTACACGACGACGCCACTGCTGTTGCAGAAGTATAGAGCCATGAGCTGGCTATGAAATTGCGCCTGTCGCGCGATCCACCATACTTTAAGGGGTCATGATAGTAATCACAACGATCGCGTTTCACGCATGATTCGGCGAATTTACACTCTTTGATCTTCTCTGGATTCCTTTCATCGGTGTATATATTACCTATATTTCCATGTAATAACAGGCCCGCGATCTTCACAGCAAAGTGATCGACAGTGGCTACGTAGTATAGCTCACCATCTTGTCGCACGTAGTTGAATGTGGGGACGCGTATAGCATTCAAGTATAGTGCTTCTGTGATCTTAACTACAGTGTATTTAGACTGTGATGGGTGCAATAGTGGGGGCACGGGCACGTGTTCTTTGCTATCGGAGCGGGCTGGCGCAAGGTGTTTTGGTGGTGAGATGGGGTCGGGTAATGATGCAGTCACTTTACTACTGTACGTAATATTTGTAGGTTCGCCCTTCTGAAATCTATGTTTTTTGCCCACTATCTTCCACCCTATAGCATCACTCTTGTTCAGTTTATCAATGAGAGGTGGTATGATGGATAGTTCCTTGGTGTGAGCGTCTCGGGCTTTCTCAAGGGCTTCGTCGATTCTCGCCCCAACATCAGCAAGTGCATTACTCATCGCGGCAAGTACCGACATAAATACCTCGCGCGATTCAACGGTTTTAATATTGATAGTATCGTAGTTTGATGGGCCCGATATGAGGGCCGCATTGACAATCAGTAGTTTATCGAGGCCGTTAGAAAGTGCAGTGATAAGCTCCATTAAGGATATTTTGTGTGTTGTGACTGAGGTCTAATAGGTGGCGGACTGATACTTATCGTCTGAAGTAAGAGATATGTCTTTCAATATAGTGATACTGCTGGTCACATCACATGAGTTATCCAAGCATCAATAATGAGGATTTCTTTGCTGACATATTGCGTAGGAAGGAGTTCTATTCACTGAAAGCTGACCCCGCATATAATTATAGAGACCCAGGTGTGCATGATCCGTTGTCGGGTAAGTACTTGAAGATACACTCTCATCAGCTATTTGCGAAGAATTATATGAGCCCGAACACCAAGTACGCTAGATTCCACCTCTCCCATGTTATGGGTAGCGGTAAAACACTGGCGGCCGTATCCATAGCACATGGGTTTATAGAGATATATCAGAAGATGTATGCTGCGAACGTGGCTAAATTACCTCTGGGACGCAGAAATTATGCAGAGTTGGATAGGGGTACGCCCACTGTGTTCGTGCTTGGTTTTGGGGGCACGAAGAGTGCCTTTGTGCGTGAATTGCTCAAGTATCCCGAGTTCGGGTTCATTACTCTCACTGAGAAGGACGAACTGAATAAGCGCCGCAAGATGTCGGAAGCGGGACTGCCTGATGATGTGAAGAGCTATAAAGAGTATTATGTAATGCTCAAGAAGCGCATCACCAATAAGAGTAAATCTGGATTTTATAAGTTCTTTGGGTATGATGAGTTCGTCAATAGACTATTCACATCGGATAACATCAAGCTTACTGATCTTGAGGCCATAGCCGTACAGAGATTGCGCAATGGTGAGTCAGTGCGCCTGGAGGATATATTTCATGAGTACATACAGTCCGGCAAGATACGCGTGAACTACCAATTACTGGCTATGTTTGAGAACTCATTGCTCATTTGCGATGAGGTGCACAACACATATAACATGACTATGAAGAACAATAGGGGGGTGGCTATACAATTTATACTTGATTCCGTACCGTCAGTAAGATTGCTCACAATATCGGCTACACCAATTAACAATAGCCCCACTGAGGCTGTAGAACTGGTAAATTATCTCATTCCCCCTGAGCTTAAGATCACCAAGAAGGGTTTCTTCTCCAATTCCAGGACGCTATTACCTGGCAAACTTGAGGAACTTGGGCGCCTAACACGCGGTCGACTATCATTCTTGCAAGATATTAACGTTAATTACTTCCCCAAGAAGGTCTTTGTGGGTGAATCTATAGTGTTACCAAAGGCTGTAGATGTATTTCCTGCAGGCAGTAGTATACCCTACTTGAAGTTTATCAAATGCTCTATGTCGCGGTTTCATCAAGCTACATATGTTAATTATGTCAAAGAAGCAGAGTCTTCAAGCACTGTGCGTGATATCGCGCGTGATAATGGCAAAGGTGATGATGCTGCACATGATGATAATGATGGTAATAATGACGATGAAGACGTAGGTCGCGAGAGTAAAAATGATTCACCCAGCATGCCGGAAGACAACACTATAGCAGAAATGTACCCTTACCACCGTATACCTACAGATGGATATGCTATATATGATATCGTGTTTCCCAATCCAGAGTCAGAGACTCACGGCATGTTCAGGTCGTCGGAAGTGCGCAACAAGATAGCTATGGCCCCACAGGAATGGCGTGACAAACATAAGATAATGGTCAAGAAGTATAGTGTACTCAACAGTATAATTACTGGTGACTTCCTGCTGCGCGAGCACGTGGGCCACTTCTCTGCGAAGTACAAGGCACTTATTGACATACTCATGGATGAGATCATACCCCAAGCAAAGAGCAACCCTGAGTTATGTCAAAAAACAATGATCTATCATGACCGCGTTAAGATGTCGGGCGTATTATTAATACAGGAATTATTGAGAGCTAATGGGTTTATTGATGAACATTCAGAGCCATCTGAGTCAACGATATGTTGTGTATGCGGTGGACGCCTCGCCGAACATATGGGGGATGATAGTGCGATGGCAAAGGGATCACATACATACCGCCCTGCTAGATTTATAATTGCACACTCAGACATGGATAAGGCCCTCATGGATCAGTCATTAGCGAAATTCAATAATCCCAACAACAAGAATGGATTACACTACATGATACTTATCGGCAGTCGCATTATACGTGAATCCTATGATTTCAAGGACATACGTAACCTCATCATTGTCTCCCTACCAATCAACATACCTACGCTTCTGCAGGTACTCGGACGATGTATTCGTAAGAATTCGCACATCAATCTACCCACTGACTTACGGCAAGTAGATATTCGCATATTGATATCTACAATCAATGAAGATCACCCATATGTTGACATCATCAGTCCTGAAATCTATCGTTACATTGACAAACTGGCAGATTATATGGTCATACAGAAGATCGAGCGTGAGTTCAATCGTAACGCGGTAGATGCAACTATACATCGCGATATCATTATGCCCCCTGGATTGCGTCGCGAATACTTCCCGCCGGGTGTAGAGGGCCCAGTAGAAACATTGGGGGGGCTATACTATGAACCTATGTATGAATTACCTAGTTATACAGCTGATAAGCTCAACGTGACGACTTTTAACGCGTATAAGCATTATGAGGAGGAAATAAAGGCCATTTCTTACATAATTAAGCGATTATTCATAAGCTCTCCAGTATGGTCCTACGATGACCTCTGGGCGGCAGTCAAACGCCCCCCTGTGGGCCTCGAAGTTAACCCCGGATTCTTCAACGAGAGTAACTTTATTATAGCATTGCATAACCTAATCACAGCGGCTACACCTGTGATATCAGCTACTCCTAATGGGCGAGAAGGAGAGATGACCGAGTCCATGCTGATTGAACGGTTGTTCGACCGCGGCGAGAGGTACATATATATGGGCGGCAGTAAACATAAAATAGAGCAAGTGGGCATATATTATATACTTTTTCCAATGGAATCGAGCGTGGCAAGTCCATTAAACGTCGTGCACTCTGAGTACATGGAGCATATACGTGATAAGGAAAGAGCCATGATTAAGGAGTTTACTGAGCCAACAGATCGTATACTTGTTGATGTGGAGACGTATCTAAGGCGCGTGCATAAGGGTAATGGTGTAAGAATAGGTATAGATTCGTTCGTCAAAGCATCGAAAGCCAGTAGTAATTATACGACCAAGAGAGCCCAATTCATCAGTTCATTCTCCGACAAGGAAGATATAAGTGACTTCCTCATTGACTATTCAGAGCAATTTCAGATGTCTTTTGTGGAGGAAGCTATAGTTACTACAGTGTTGGGGCCACTAGCCGCTGGTAATAATACAGGGGCGCTGAAGTTGTATGCGAAGGTCATTGAGCTACTCAACAAATTCAAGGTAATAATATATTTGAAGGAAGTAACGAAGTATCGGGACACTGCACGTCAGTATAAATATGGTCTCCCAGTCCTACCCGATACGACCCCACTAGGATATATTACTGCCAAGTCAGTGCGATTATTCGACCCTCAAGTGGCCACTATCGACACCCCAACATCACGTAATCCCACTGAAAACACGCCTGACAACATACTTGAAAACACACCCGACAACACGCCTGAAAACACGCCTGACAACACACTTGAAAACACACTTGAAAACACACTCGGCAACACATCCGACAACGCATCCAATACTCATGTTACAGGGGGGTCCAATGGTATCGCTAAAGGTCGATGGATAGAGGTCAGTAAGATCGCACTCAATAAACATGTATCCTATAAGGAGAATGAGGTAATTATAGGTGTACTTGAAAGTGCTGGCGATCACATGAGATTCAAGCTGCGTAAGCCTGTGCACAAGATCAAGGAGGATATAGCGAAGGAAACACAGTTACGTAAAGCTATCAAATCCAACGTTATGTCTCGCATCAATAGCACTGTAGAGGGTGATACTACATCAACTGTCTATGAAAAAGAGGGTATGGCCTCGCGTACTGTAGCCAATGACACACGCCTTATAGAGCGCGGTATAGTGTGCGGCACTAAAAACAAGTGGGATTTGCTACATATTATAGCGGCTTTGGGTATATCCGTATCTAAGATGGGGCGCTCAGAGATGCGTATACGGCGCCTATGTGATATCATTAAGGACAAGCTCATATCCAATGAGATAAAGGAGCGGCAACATGATGGCAAGTACAAGTATATATATTCATGGTGGGATGAAATGCCTAACATTGTGGCATCACTATAGTGCCTTCCCTCGTTGGAGGGCCAAAATAAAATTGAAACACCGGCGCCTTAATGTATTCGGTAATAGTAAATAGCAATGTCTACTGACCAAAGCAATACCCCCAGCAATAATACTGTTCGTAGTAATAATAAGACGCATCGTAATGATGGTAAGAGGTCGAAATACTACTCAGGTGGCAAAAAACCTGATAATAAGCGACCAGTTACACACAACGGGTGGAATGATAACAAGACGAAGGAGCAGGAGGCGGCGATAGAGAAGATAGTGAATGAGCGAGTGAATGAGGCGATGAAAATGGTGGGAGCGGTACCTGCACAGAGTGAATTAGAGAAGGAACAGGCGGCTTTGATAAAGGAATTGAAGGAGAAATTGGCGGCGAAAGAGCAAGAAGTTGAGATTTTAAAGGGAGCATTGACATTAATAGGACGATCATTGCCAAGCGACCCATTAAAAAAAGAGCCCCCCGCACGTGTATATACGAGCACATTGATATGTGCTAAGGATATGAATGTGGGCCCATTCAGCGAGGAGGAGATAAAAGAGATTCATAAGAATGCAAATATATTTAAGTGCTGTGATTTTGCATTAGTGTCATATGAGCCAAAAGTTGAGGCAAGTGGTGTCTACAGTATTTCCCGATGCGGTGATATTAAAGCATCAGGTAGTAAGTTCTGCGCAAGACATCTCAAAGCCAAACAGGATAGAAAAGAGCGCAAGGCTCTGGCATTGGCGGCGATGAAGATTAATGTACCTGAAATTAAACAGGGAGTTATATAAAGAGCAAGAGGCTAGGTTCTTATTTTTGTTACAAATTGAATCTATAGACAGGTTCTATATACTCTTTAACGTGCCGCTACCATGATAATACAGCGTCGCATATCAATAGCTTTACATATCACTGATTGTATAGGGATATATACTGACCCCAATAATATACTCACGCTCGTAGTCAACACATATGAGGGCGTATGTTACAACGGTGTGTATATACTCAAGGTGTTGCGCGTGGTTATGATTGGGGACTGTGAAATCAACAAGGATGGAGCACCTGGGTTCGGAACCATTCCAGTCATGTTTGACGCAGAGGCCCTAGTATACCTTCCCGGTGAGATTATTAATGGTTGTGTAATACAGAAGCACGACGAGACGATCATCCTTTGCAGTACCCCATTAGCAAATATATTGATCAAAAATCAACCTTCAACGGCATCATTGACGACAGGTCAGATGATATCGGTGCGCGTAGGGCGCGCTGGATACACTCCTATGGTCAATAAGGTGGCCATCACGGCCATTGTATTTATACCTGATAAGACCTTTACGGTATATAAAATAGTCCCTCCTGTAGTAACTAAAGCGGCCGCACAAGAGTACTTGAAGGACACCATCATGCGCATAGAAGAAGAGAAAAAACGCGTGGAGGGGTTCACCGCCGGAAACGCTAAGGGTATTGCATTCTTCACACAAGCCTTATATGCATACACTTCACCACAACAGCCACCTACAGGGGCCAAGATAGTTGACCTTATGACGCTTATCAGTAGCGATGGGCCGCCGATGCCACATTATATAAGTCGCGACCGTCGTATAGATCTCACAACTGCTAATGTATATGTTTACGACGCGCCTCCTGCAGGTCTCAATGTTCAAGAGATGAATACCCAAAACGTATTGGTGTCTATGTTTGAGGACTATTGTATGTTCTTGAGAACGCTGCGTGAATCATTAGAATACTATTCGACCCCTGATCTACTACTCTCTCACAAGAACCTGTGGACAATATACGCCAAGAGTAAAACAATGGATAATTGAGCTTGGCTGGGGCCAAAACTGAGCTTTTTTTTATTTACACCATTGTACCTGGGTGGGATTATAAGGCACCGTAAGTTACATGACTAATCGTATACTTGGCCACGATATAGCTTCCAAGATGCTGTCGGCACTGATGGATGGCAATGCACCTGAGGTCAATGTTAATGTTGGACTTGAGGACCAAAAGCGATACCTCAAGAAACATATCGATAGTGTTGGTGTGCCCACAAGGTTATATATAGCGCAATTGCTTGTTGAATGTGGCCGCAAAGATATCATTAAAGCGTGTTCAGAGGGCGTAGTTATCAACCTTGATACTCTCTCAAGCGCGGAAGTACGCAAGATGTACGACGCACTTGTTTATGAGCGAGAGCGTCACCAGGGGCATGGACATGATTGATATATACACTAAAGTAGCATATATATCTACTTATATACACGCATGAGTGAATACTACTATAGATACTTCAAGGATCAACCTGTAGATGATACCTCACATGTATTCAATGCTGCTGCGATTGTAGGTGAGGGGCCATTACCTACTCACCCAGACTACGAGCGTTTTACTGAGTACGTGGGTGGATACTATGGGAATGGGGAGTACGAGATAGCCATAAGTGAGCTTGATAATTCAATAGTAATGGAGCCATATTCTACGATAGTAGTTGGTAGCATGGAGGGAAGGCGTAGTGGAACACGATCACTGTTTAGGTCGGCAGCATCGACACTTGATGATCGTCTAGTATCTATGTTCAGTGGATCAACTACAACACCAGAGTCGGTATTCATCACACTGCCGCGCGGCAGATACGAGCCAAGAAAGAATGGTGAGTACATATCGATACATGGTGGGGACGATGATAACAGCAATAATGATGATCAGTCGGACGAAGATAGCAATAACATGCATGAGGTAAGTGGCCCTGACCCTGATAGTAATCCGCCAGAGATCTGTGATAGGTGCCCAGTGAATGATGATATTGATCATATAACCTTAGCGCCACCCGACATAGATGAAGATCGCACTAATGTAGTTGATTTATTCGATTGAAACTATGAATAAGAGGTCATTATTATACATGGCAGAGTACACGACGGGAGTTGGAAACATGGAGCTGAAGGCTCATTTTACATCAGAGAAGGAGGTTACTATTGACCAGCTGGTGGATGAGGCTAATGTGATATGGAAGTACGCGCGGGCCCGCAAGTTGCAGTTCAATGACACTGAAGGAGCATCAAGATTGATATCTGATGTACAACGTTTGCACCCTCAGTTCTGTCAATCATACCCACTTGTCAACAGATATATATGCGAAATGCAAGAGTATAATCCCAAGGCTTTCAGGTTATGGTTGATGAAAATCAAAGAGCGCCCGTGGAAATCCGAGGCCGAATATCTCGACGCTCAAGCCGACTACGTGGCCGTACTCTTCCGCATCAAACACCCCAGAGCTACCAAGACGCAAATCAATAACCTACGCATAAATATTAGGACTGTGCTTCAAGAAGAACACGATAAATTCAAGTACTATACCAATGAATTCGATAAGGAAGTAACGGCCGAAGACTCAATACTCAAGCATAGAAACAAGGCCGAGCTGTGCGAGTTCGTTAAGATAGCGGGTGAAGTGGGCATGTCTACTGCCGAAACAGTGCGGGTGGTTTATTCTCTCGGGGGACCTGTGCGTGTAGAGCAAGATATCGATAATATTGCTAATAATATGCCTCATGAGCCCCTTGTTGAGACCTCCGATGCCCTGCTTGCGGATGAATAGACGGCGGCTGACGTAACACAGTTCCCACAAAAAATACAAGTAAGTCATGTTTACTTGAGCGTTGAAGTCGGTGTTGAAGTTGATGTTGAAGTCGGTGTTGAAGTTGATGTTGGTTTGAGGTCCTTCATAAGTACTATCTTGTGAGATATCGCATATATCATGTATGCGATAGCTGGCATGACGCCATCGGCCTCACTTTGCATGGCAATGAGATAATCCTGTGCGTGTGCCACATATGCCCCATGATAGAAATCTAGGGTCCGGTCATTGAATACATATGCACTGGCGACTGCTTGCGCGCGAGCATTGAGTTTAGCAAACATAGCTGCATATTTAATGATGTCGGGCATATCGGCCTCTAATGTGTGGGCCGTGAGTGGACTGGGCTGCGACATGTCTGGCCTTCTATGATGGCGGCTGCGATGTGAGTTTCGCGGGAGCTTGTCGGGAGTATTATCGCTCTTGAGTGTATTATTGCAGCTCCTTGCGTTTGTGATTGGGGGCTGTTCTCTATACTTTTCATCGGATGTATCGCCTAATTGCAAGTAGCTATTCATCTATTGTTTATGATTATGAAGGTCATGGATTCATTTTTTTATTGAGATAATTGAGATAATTGGGTAGTGCGTGGTAGCTTTGAGTGATGGTATCAGTCGATGAGATGTAGGGGCAGGGTAGTATAACATCACCCTCTATAGATATGGGTTGTACTTGGCGGCCACTGCACGCTTATAATCAACACGTTTATAGAGTGAAGTCATGTCATGCCCACGTTGCATGAAGCCCTTTTCAGTGGGTCGAAGGCCCTCACTAATGTCCCGCTCAAGGTATCTTCTCTGTAAACGAGCCTCTCTATTGAGTATACCGCTTTCTACGCCATTCTCATTCCGCCTGAAGATCGAGCGCTGAAGTAAGCGTGTATCTGATGCCGGAGTGGAAACACCAAAGGGTACAAGCTCGTGAGGGTGACTAACGGTGTTGAGAGCTATCTTATATGATGTATTTTCATACTGGTCCACGTGGTTCTGCATCCCCAAGTGAGATTGGTCGCAGAATATAATACCCGTATTCAAGTGCCTATCTGATGCCCCATAGTAGGGGTTACCATTGATACCCGATGTGATATCACCCGCGCAGTCTGACCGCAACTCACAGCCCTTGGCTGGGTTATTCCTCCAGATCTCGAGTATTTCATTTGGAGGCCTTTGGTGATGAATAACACCCCTGCGAGAGGTAGGGGCATCGTCTCTAACTATAAAAGCAGTGGCCTCTTCGCCACCGAACACGTGGTCAGTGATGAGCTCGCTCATATACATGATAAACTGTGTATTGCTGCAATTAAGCTGTTTTTCAATAGTTACCCCAGGCATAGGATCACTCATGCTGAGTTCCTGGGACATGCGGTCCATGTAATTGATGAGACTAGTATCGAAGTTATCATGAATATACGAGCATGCTCTTGGGTACGAGCTGTATACTCTGAGTAGCCTGTCACGTATAAACTTGATGTTCGTCGGGTCGTTAAACTGTTGGATGAGTGTCCTTGAGTATTGATTCATTGAGGGTATATCTGAGGTATATATATGCGTCTATATATATGTGCGCAAGTGAGTCCGCAAGTGAATCATCCATATGTATGGCGGTGGAGAGAAAGCAATATTATTGATACTATTGATTATAACTGTGATAGCTATTGCGTATGTATATAGCACATGGCAAGTATATAAATCTGGGCCATTCAGCAGCGTGCGTGTTGATGAACTGGACATCGTTCGCAGTGGCGCGTGGAAAGGCGGCAGCGGTGGAAGTAATAATGATGGGGATGGCAAGGGCAATGATAAAAGGGGTGGTAGGTTGCGTATCAAGAACCTAGTGAAGAACCCTAGATCCCGCTCCGAGGCAGAAGTTATCAGATACCTCGAGTCAATAACAGGGGAATCCTTCCCCACTGCCTATCCTAAGTGGCTCATATGGAAAGGTAAACATCTAGAGCTTGACGGCTTCAATGGCAAGGATCTGGCGCTTGAATTCTCTGGCCCATTACACACGAAATGGGCCCCTGCTAATGAGCAATATGTAGATTACTTTGAGCGTATTGTACGCGACGTAGTTAAGCGTCGATTATGCAAGAAACACGGTGTGACCCTCATAGTAGTTGATGCATCATTGCCCCCAAAACACTGGCGCAACTACCTACTATCTCGTTTATTTGATGCAGGTCGCGGACAGCGCCCTACCGTGTATATTGATGAACAAACGGTGGACCCGTACAGAAATGAGCAGATAGAGGCCGAGATGGGTATATCCAATGAATACCATGTGGCGAGCAAGCTATAGTAGCTCGCATCATCCAAATTGAAATCATATACATGTATATATACAATACTATGGCGGTTACTAGTGACTATACTGAGAAGCACCTGGCCGATACATTAGCTAAATATACATCTGAGGCAGCAATGACTGCCCCCGGCGAGAATATAGAACTCGAAGTACGCTTTAAAGACATAACTCAGGGCGTATTCGAGTCTATATACTCGGCCCTCAATAGTGATGCGGCATATGGTGAACCCACTCTTGAATGCTCTGTTAACGTGATCAGTACCGATCTGATAACAGCCTCTGATAGAGACGCGAGCTACATACGCAAACTCATATTCACGGGCCCCACATTGGCCTCTGAGGTGTATCAAAAGAAAACCAGACTCATGCGCCCTGTTTACATCAACGGTTACATCAAGTACGCTATAGGTCTCGCACGGGAGGCGATAGTGCCAAAGTTCGATTCCAGTAGTAATGCCACTGTGAGATTTAAGGTGCGAGTTAGTTTTGAGCATGCGGGCAAGTGGAGATATGATCTTACTGCAGTGCGCAGTGGGTCACTTTCGGGCCTCAAGTCTACACTCAAGACCATTAAACATGATCTATTTACAGAGCGTTTATCAGCGAGAGACCTTCTTAATAGTCTCAACTTCAAATGCATTGATGCTCTTGAAGTGGAGATTGAGTATATAGGTGGCAAAATCGCACCTGCAGCGAGCGATATAATGGCCATAACAGGCTCTATATTTGCAATGATTAACCCACATTACCTGGTTGAGTCCGTGTATCAGGACGAAATATACAAGGTTGCAGAGTATATAATAACCAATCATGACCACTTGCGGGAGTTTAAGAAGCCTGCATATGGGCTCAAGCAGTTGAGTAATCAGGTGATGGCATTGAGTAAAAACACTTATTATCTTGATGTTTATCCCCCTGAGGGTATGTACCTTACTATTAAAGCTGATGGCCAGCGCGCTATAGTGTCGGTTGATGGTAATCGTTGCCGTATAATACGCGCCAATGATATACTTGAATATATAGCAGGGGATGCGTACATTAGCGGTGAAACTACTATAGCAGACGTAGAGCTGGTACCCGATAAGGAAGAGAAATCATCACTCGGCGATGATACCGATTCACAACCAAAGGGCCTGATAGCGCTCGTATTCGATGTTATGGTCTATCGTAACGAGAACATCAGCAAGAATGATTTCTCACTGCGCGTGGAGTACATAACAGATGCCGCAACATTGATTGCTGGCATACTAGAAAAGAGTAAGAAACAGGTAGATGTTCCACACTGCACAGCTACACCCAAACACTATCTTCGGCTACGTGAAGGTGCTCTTGAGGCCGGATTCCGTGAGATATGGGAGGGCAAGTATCCATTTACATGCGATGGACTGATCATCACGACCCCCCTGGGCAACTATACGACCACAAAAAATTACAAGTGGAAACCTCTGGACCGCAATACTATTGATTTCCTTGCTGTCAAAGCTCCACAAAAAATGCTCGGCATCGCACCATATGAGACCCGCAAGGGCATGACTTTATACTTATTGTTTGTTGGTATTGACCATAAGATGCGCGAGGCGCTTGGCATCGGCCTATTACCACAGTATGGGAGCTTGTTTCCGGCTTCTCAGATAGATAATAAGAAATACTATCCTATACAATTCTCTCCATCTGCCGACCCATTGGCTTACATATACTATCATGATGCTAACGACAATATAGATGGCAAAATAATCGAGCTCTCACGCAGCAATGACGAGTCCGGTACGCCAAACACATGGGTATTCCACCATGTGCGCGCCGACCGCAAGGCGAGTAACACATACTACGGGAATGATTTCCGTATTGCCGAGCTCACATACATCAACCATATAGATGTCTTTCCGCTTGAGGCACTGTGGACACCGTCGGATAGTTATTTTACCAAGACAGCTGATGGTATGTATGCGGCACCCAATAGGTACAAGCGATTTGTAATATCAATACTATTGGCGGCTCACGTGCGCAATGCCAAGTTTATCATTGACCTCGCAAGCGGCAGGGGCGCCGATCTACATCGATATCAAGAGCTTGGCGTGGAAAACGCATTGTTTATAGACGTAGATGCGACAGCTATTGCGGAGTTAATACGACGTAAATATTCATTCTTCGGAGATAAACGGCGTAAGGATCGCGCAGTGAGGGGTGGCAGCGTGAGTGACCCAGTGGCGACGAATGGTGATACTGCTCGGGATAGGGCGACACATATATCCGGCCTCATCAATCGTAATGTTTTAACAATCAAGGACATTAAGGCCCTCACAGTGCATACTCTAGTGGCTGATTTGCGGGACCCACATGCACGACTCATAGCGAGTACCTTCCAGTTCGGCATCAATGAGGGCATGATCGATGCTATTGTGTGTAACTTTGCATTGCATTATATGTGCGATACGGTCGAACACTTGCGCAATATACTGCTCTTTACAGCCAAGATGTTGCGTGTGGGGGGTGTGTTTATCTTTACCGTGATGGATGGTGAGTCCGTGTTTAATGCGCTACGGAAGGTGCCTACTGGTAAATGCATGGTTTCACGCGAAGGTACTGTCCTTAAATATGCTATTCGCAAGGACTATTCTGGCGATAAACTCAGTGATGTCGGTCAGATGATCTCAGTTATGCTTCCATTCTCCGATAAATTGTACTCTGAGCCTTTATGTAACGTCAAGTTTGTGATCAGTGAGGCTTCGCAACTGGGCTTTAAGAGTGAGACTAGTGACCTTATGGGGGTACATTTGAGTAGCTTTGAGCGTGCAGATAAGGCACTTTATGGGCGTTTGACGGCCGATGATAGGATCAACATAGATCTACACCGCGGTGTAGTCTTGCGCCTTGTGAAGAAAGCGAAGTAATTCGCAGGTCCACTATGCTCCCTTTAGTGCTTATTTTTTGTAAAATTGAATGATAAAAAGGTATAGCTAACGTGCATTGGTGTCATTCCTTCACATCAAATGAGTACTATATTTCCACCTGAAGTGTTCAGATCGATCATTGCTGCTACCCTAGAGAGCCATATAATAGCCCTAAAATCACTATCTTGCGTAAGTAAATCCTTCTATGATGTCACGATGGAGACCTACCCCATCGTGTTGAGAAAGTGGTATACAACGTTTTCAGATCATGATTTAATGGTCAGAGAGCGCGCTATAGACATCAGCCAGTACAATGGTTTCACCGCGGGAACAGTAACATTTAATAGTATAATATCGCACACAGCCATACAGTGGAGGGTAACGATACTATGCCATATTGATCAGTACTGTGAGGATGCTTGGCCGCATCTAATGCATACAGCCCCACGATTACTTCTCATGTTCAAGAATAATAATATCAAAGTAGTCATGGGGCGATCCCATAGTGGACCATATCGCTTCTCCCATGCAGTGGGTGGTGGGCTATATGACTCAAGGGGCTTCCGGAAGGTCATTGGTCGAGTATATCCTGAGCTACTACATGCTGTAATGTGAGTGTTTTTTAACGTGTTGTAACGTGATAGGGGAGCGATGATAGGCCATAAAATTGAATAAGTTTACCCTTGGTAGTATCATTATATGTCGCTGCACAGTGAACTATACAAGCTGATTATAGGGAACTCACTGTTGATTGATGCCCCTGCGCTAAAATCTTTGGGACTTGTATGTAAGCTATTCAGTGAGTACGTATATGAGTTGTACCCTACTATACTGCGCCGAGGTCTTTGTTTAACATCATTTGACCAGAGCACAGACCTGATTCTTGAGATTCAAAAGACAACGAATATACCCGAATGGAATCGTAAATTTATGCGGCTCATAGGGACTAACCATGATGGACTTCGGCTCAGCGTCCACCTGTTCATAGGTATGGGTTTTCAAGCACTCATAAGGATGGGGAAGTGGTATGTAAATTTAAGATTATGCCCCTATGAGGGTGATTTCTTCATATACGAGGTGAGATATAAGGACGAACTGATGCCCGTGAAATCCGCGCGAGGTATGCTTAATATCGCTCATGCTATCTATCCTGAGGTCCCGGAACTGTTAACTATACGTGAATAGAGCCCTACTTTTTTGTACTCTGGGCCATAAAAATGAATACGCTGTTACATTAACTACACATGGAAACAGTACTCTACTTTGATGCTTATAAGTGCATTATTAAGGCCACACTGATGGCTGATATCGCATGCATAAGGGCCCTCGCAAGTGTATGTAAGGCCTTCATGGCGGAGGTATATGCGGTTTATCCACTTATACTTAGAGACCTACTAGTGTGGCGTCGTGAATGCGAACGTGACCTCTTCATGAGAGTCATCACTGGCGCGAGCATCACCACTGCGCGCAACACTGAAGATGGTGATTATTGGGTACATAAATCATATGCATTTGTGCGTGGTTGCCGCCCTATGTTTGAATTAGAGATGCAGCGCTCACCGGAGCATCCATTTATCGAGATTGACTGTCACGGTATACATCGTGGTGGTGTATACCCTGCGCAATCAGTAATTCGCTTTACTATGGGCAATATAATCATAATAATCACATCCTTGCCGAAGGGTGGATTTACTGTTACTTTATGTAAGAATATGCAGAGAGATGATGCATTGCTGAAGTGTATTGTGATAATTCGAAGGGTTTTCCCTGAGATCGAGCTTAAAGTTGGCTTGTTGTAATACATGATGAAGGGCCGTTATTTTTATGAGCTTATGATTCACGAGTACACGTAGAAAGACCATGAAAAAAGGGTAAGACCTCATTCAGAGTGTACATCGATAACGTAGTACAACATCCTTACTGAGGGCGGCCACGGCTTGACATCCGGGCCCCTTTCTGTTAGACTCCCAGAACGCATTAATGCGCCCCAGTCATCAAGGTTAGACAACCTTCAATGTTATTATAGACGTTAC
>JACCDR011860455.1_pt1 | contig 30751 bp, 24 predicted proteins | sample 7446431 | NCBI WGS metagenome assembly JACCDR01 (sample SAMN15323443, study PRJNA562643) | freshwater metagenome | isolation source: river surface water | place: USA:Blue River Watershed | collected 2017-08-17
GGGTGGTCAAAGAGAATAGTCGCGGCTTTTTGCTTGTCCCAGCCAAAACAAAAAGCAATGATTTTGGCTGAATCCTTTTCAGGATAAAGCGTTGTTGTTTCCGTATCTACCGAGATAGGCCACGAATCCGCGTCTACCTTTTCGCTATGTGCTGCGAGAATCTCGTCGCATACCGCCAATGCCTCGTCCATCGTTTTGGGCAAGCGGTACGACTGAGCAAGTACATCGAGGTCGAGCTTTTCTTTGCTTAGATTCAGTACCTTGTCGAAGATATTGACAAGGTTCATTTTAAACGTGTCGAAAACACCCGGTGCAGCAAGCAGTGCTTTTTCACTGAATGTCACATAGATGGGTGCAGGATACGCAAGGTGCGAGACGAACTTATTACGCACATCGCTGTACTGCTGCTTTACGCCCAGCTGACGTAACGCGGTCGCGCCCATCGCAACGATGACTTTGGGTTGAAACTGCTGAATGGCGCTGCGCACATGGCTGTGGCAGTGGTGCAGCACGTCTTTGTTCGGCGCTGAGGTGTCGTCTTCGACCTCAGGCAAGCACTGCACCGCGTACGTCGAGGCGTAACGCAGCCGCCCGTAGCGTGCGAGATTTTTCTGAATGACGGCCATGAGCGCAGTGTTGACGACGCGCCCGCCGTGGCCGGAGAAAGGGACATTCTTGGAAACGGAAGGACCATCCGGCTGTTCCGCGATGAAGAGTACGTCTACGAAGCCATCTTTACGAGTGCTTCCACAACGCGGACTGTCGAAGCGCGGGCATCCTTCACATATTTGACCTTTATGTGATTGGACTACCGGTAGCATTAATCAATTCCTTTTAGAGGATCTACCGGGTCTGTGTCTTTCTTTTCCTCTTCTACAGCAGGCGCAGCGGGCATTTCAACCACCTTGCTTTCGAGCTCGTTACGGTCTGCTTTAGCGACCGCTTCAACGGCATCATGGTGCTTTTGAATTAGTTCTCTAACACTAATTACCGTGTAAATATCAGAAAAACTCGTCATGCCAACGGCCATCAAACGATTTACAAGGCCCAGTTGCGTGGCGGTCTCACGGTCAATGACCCAGTGGCTCACCGCTTCTGCTTCAGCCTTTAATGAAAAAGCCGATTTCCATCCAAATGACGTGCCTTTAATGAGGTTCTGTTTTACCTCAGCCCAAACAATGCCCAAGCACATTGTACGGTCGTCATAATAAACTCCGACCTTCGCTGTGTTAATCTTCTCACGCTGGTTAGCCATGAGAAGCATTGATTTAATCGTTGTTGTCTGATTGACTTCTTCACGAGAAGGAATAGGGCATGTCAAAATTGCATCAATAATGCTGTGACCGGAAGTGCTCTTGGCGCGTTCGTAAACCTGCTGCTTGCGCGTCTCACGATAGTCTTCAATAAACTTCTTACCGTCTGCGCCTAACATATCAAGTACCGCGGCCATAGGCATCAAGTTCTCCGTGAAACGATCGACTGTCGTAATGTTGATTGAACCTTCTCCGCGCCCTTGACGACCGAACTGTTCATAGAGTTGCTGATACTGCATGTAAATACGGGGCGCTAAATTCAAAGAATGGATAAGGACGCTGAGACGCAACTTTTCTATTTGTTCGCGAGAGAAAGTATTTCTTAAAGTTAGTCGAACGTTACTGCGTTTCTGGTCTTTCTTCAAATTAATGGTGTTGAAACGACTTTCATCCATAGCGTCGTTAATTAGGGTGCCGCTTGCGGTAATGACGCTGTTACGGATGTGATAAGCGCGCCCTTGTCCTTCTATCGTGCCTTGACTGAGTGTTGCACGCCCTGCGGTAGCAAGAGTACGACAGCGCTGATAAAACGTACGTTTATTTCGTGAGTCAGGTGATTGGTCGTCCAGGTCGTTCATTTCGTCCAGCGCAGAGACAAGGCGCGTGTTCGTGAATATTTGATAGAAACCTGCTTGAGTAAACGTATCCAATGCCAGCGCATGGTCACACAATGCAAATTCACGCATCTGCGTGTGGTTAGCGGTTACAGAGAGGAGCGTGGTTTTACCAGATTCAAACTGCGCATAAAAATGCGTCAGCATGCGTCTATTAGGAATGACATCGTGGATATAGTTGTAGAAAACCAGCCCGGCGCAATACAACGCATCGACTTCTTGGTTCATGAATCCAAAGCCGGTATTAATGAGCTGATGCACCATGCCCAGCGTAGTCGATGCGTCGTAAGGCGCTCTTTGCGTTAAATCTGAAGGGCTCTTGATAAGCTCGGTCCAGCCAACGGCCATGTCCTCTAAAAGATTGCGGCGATGCTCAACGTCAAAAACAAGGCCATTGTCATAAGGGCCTTCGAGCTCCGTTACCTTAGAAAGAGCCGTAAGTTTATCATTCCACTCAAGACGGTAAACGCGATTGCCATTTACAATATATCCAGGAAGACCTTTTTCTACGCCTTCCAAATGAATGCCTTGGCCCTTAATAAAACCGCCGCTGTCATCGACCGCTTCGGCGGACAACATGCTGTACGCACGTTGTATGTCTTTCTCCACCATGTCTTCGACTTTATTCAAGGCCGTTTGCGCAGCCTCGGGGTCGTCGACAGCAGGAAAGAACGAAGGCAACCCTATTTCATCACGGGCCCAGTAATAAAGACTGCCGCGTTGGGTGTACCGTTTAAATTGCGTAATCGCGGCTTTTTGGTCAACAGGTACGTTAAGGTATTGCTTTCTCTTTTTGTTCCAGAGCTTAAGTACACCGTCATGATTATCCCATGTGGTGACTTGGTAGTGCTTACGCATCCACGAAGCAATTTGCTCAACAAAACCCAAGGCACTGTCGTCCTTGAGCTGCGTTTGCCGTGCCACCTCCTGCATAGGCAGGATGGGGCACATCTTCGCAAACTCTTCAAAGAAGACCTGCCGTTCAGCTTCATTGCGGAGCAGAGCTCCGAATTCAACGCCTACTTCTTGCAGGCCAATGATGTTGTCCGGGTGTATTTTATCGACGCGTTTTTGGGCGTGCTCAATGCACCAGCGGGCGGCGTACTGGTAATTGCGTGCCGCAATGAGCTGTTCGTAGACATGAACGAACCCGTGCGCTTTGACAGCTTCGTCAGGGTCTATTTTCCCCGGCAAAGGATTTTTGATGACCCCGGGCCATTTAAACACCTGCACATTGATGTGCCGTGTTTTTGGTAATACGCTTTCAGGATACGCGTCACCAGCAGGGTCATCATCACCGACAAGACGGCACTCGGAAAAACCCAAGTCCGCCATGAAATCAAGACCACTGTGTCCCTTGCCGCCTAACGCAATTACGACTTCATCGACATCGGGGCAATGCGTGAGCATGCCTTGCATCAAAGCAAGTGCGTCATGCTCGCCTTCAACGGCAATAAAACGCGTGACCTTTTCGCTTGCGTAATGCTTGTAGTACGCGGATGTGACAATGCCGAACGCACCGCCCATCTCTTCGTCTGCAGACGGACGTACCACGCGGACAGACTCTTTGTCTGGTCCTGGGATACGGAGTTTAAATGCCGTGATTTCGTCAGGAGACTTTGCGTAAGTGTACGTTACGCAATTCATATAAGAGACGTTCAGGTAGTCTCCGAGCAACCGCGTACACCACGTAATGTCTTCTTCAGTGGCTCCGACACTGAGACACATTTTGTGCAAGTCAGCGCTTGTGGGTAGCATACCCAACGACCCCAACATATCGGGGGTCGTGATGCCGCGGTTCTTCAGCCACGTAACAGTAGTGGCCGCGTTTTGCGGTACTTTATCTGCTGTCCAGACATTGCATAAATACTGATGAAACACTTCATTCAGCATCTTCATGCGATGCTGTTGAAGCTCTGTTTCATCTAGTTTTTTAAGGTCCAGCTTTTCGAGCTTGAAGTGATCTCGAAAAGTGCGGGCGACCTCGATATACGACGTTTGTAAGAACTTATTTACAAAACGGATCGGGTCGGCGGTGTACTGTCCACAAGCGAAACAACGATAATGCCCTTTTAATACGTGTACTGTACCGGATGGATTTGTATCTGGATGGTAAGGACACTGGAGTTTAATCGTGTCTCCAGCTTCTTTTACGCGTTGGGCTCCTAGAGTGTTTAGTAAGGATACCCAAGCAGAAACTGGTTGACGCCAAAGCTTTCGGAGATCGGCCTGATCAAGTTTCCCCGCCTTCGGTGTCGTTTTTTCCTGCTTCGCCATTAGGCCCCCAAACAGTACATATATTACGGTAATCGCACCAAGTACATTGACGACCTGGTTTCCCCTCTGGCGAATCCGCTCTTTCGGATTTTTTATTCAAGTAGTCGATTATCCAAGGACGCAACACTTGCCTTATATAGGAAGGCTTCACCGGATCCGACCACTCTAATTTGCCATGGGCTACGTAGTGTAGGGCGCATTGGACGCCTTTTAAATCTGGAAACTGGCTTAATGCCATAACCGTATAGAAATGCAATTGCGTAAGGTAATACTGCGCGGGACGTATTTTCCCTGTCTTGTGGTCAATGATGATTACGTGCCCGTTCTCAAGAACGAGACCCATATCAACCACGCCGCGCACGACACCCCGCGGGTCAAAGAAATCACACGGCTCAAAATCCGCCGTCATAGCCCATTTGTTTTCAAGGAGAATTTCCTTGATGGGATAATTCTTCCCGAACTTCGTGATGCGGTCGCCGAACTCAATCAAGTTCTGCGCGAACGTGCGCACCTGCTCAGTTTCTTTGTGGGTTAGCTCTTCTGCCGATTCAGCAATCGCCGTATCAAGCGCAGCCGTTACTTCATGGTCTTTAAACAGAAGCTCTTGCGCGCGGTGTACCGTGATGCCGACCTTTGCCGGAGTCCCTTTAGGACCCGTAGGCAACTTGTCGATGTAACGGTATTTGAACGCTAAAGAACACGAGTCTGCCAGCGCAGCCTTGGATGGAGACCAAGGGCCGTACTTGACCAACGGCAATTGCTTCGACATTTTCTACCTAAATAAAAAAGGCGTGAGGATGCTTAATCATCACGCCTAATAGCGATACGCGTTCAGACCGTGTCTTTGAAGTTGAATTCTTCTTCGTTACCCATCACGGTCGTTTCACCGACCGCCGTGGTGTCTCCCGAAGCCTTCTTCTTTGCGTATTCGTCGCGAAGCAACAGTGTCTTCTTGTAGTTCGAGTGAAAGAACTCGTACAGCGCGTCGCAAACCGCAGAAGTCTGCGCGTCCGTGCGCTTCGGCGTAGCTGACGTTTTCAGCACGTAATAAGTGTTTTTGCCCTTCGTCTGCTTATCGACAGACAAAGTAAATACACGACTCCACATATTGGGAGGCAAAGACAGTTGACGAATGGTCTTGCCTGCGGGCGCGCTCGTCTTCGAGAAATCGATGGCGTAAATCGACTGAAGATCCTCAGTGACCACGTAGTACATCGCGCCAGGGCTGCACTGCGGTTTTTGGTTCGGAACATACTGCCCGTAGGGGCATTGTTTGCACGCACCGTAAACGCTACCCACAAGGCCATCCATGGCCATGCATTCAATCTTGTCGTCACTGCCCCACTTTTTACGAACATTGTGGGTGTAGACCGGAATGAAGTTGAACGAGTCTCCCAAGTGCTCGCTTTGCGTGGTATACAATTGACCGACGGCGGTTTCCTCTGGTAGCTTCGGCGAATTTGAAGAAGCCTGACGCAGAAGGATGTTCGGAATTTTTACGCGCTGCGGTGCTTCGATGCCCTTTACGAAGGGTGACGTCTTAGCCGCCAGATTCTGCACACGAACCGCGAGGTCTTCTGGCAGCGTCTCCGACAAAGTCAAAAGAGTCCCGGACACACTTTGCAGAGTCTCGTCGTATTTCTGAATTTGAGTATTTTCTGAAGTCATTTTTTCCCTGCTCATCGAGCTATTGAGAACGCTCAGACTAACGCAAGACCCCTGCGAGCACAACAGAGTTTAGAGGAAATATGAGTTCAACGTCGTCTACAGGCTCCCTAGCGCGTTACTACAAAGAGGTTGAAGCAACGCGAATGTTAGGAGCTGAAGCAGAACGAGAGCTCATATTACGCTACAAAGAAACGAAATGTCCTCGCGCACGCGATTTAATCGTCAAAGGCGCACTCCGTTACGTGATCTCCGAGGCGCGCAAGCATCCGCGCAGTATGTCTGAGCGCACTATTTTAGAGGACTTGATTGCTGCAGGAAACATCGGCCTTTTACGCGCACTAACCAAATTCGACCCCAATGCGGGCACGCGCTTTCTGACATACGCCAGCTGGTGGGTTCGCCACGAAATGCGTGAAGAAGGACGTCGCCTCGGGTTAGTGCACGTACCAGCCCATGCTATGGCAAAAGGGACGCGCACCCCTCACACCACAGAACTTACTGAAAACCTGCTGAACGAATTAGACGACGCCGAGAAAGAACACTACTCGCTCGACGTCGAAATGCAGCAGAGCTTGCTCAAATTGTTCGAATTGACGGAACTCTCTATACGAGAAGTATTCATCGTCAAAACGTCGTTCGGTATTCACACGTCGCCCAAAACGCTTAAGCAAATTGGGCGTGTGCTTGAAATTACCGGTGAACGAGTACGCCAATTACGCGAAACGGCTGTCACGAAACTTCGGACAGCCGCTGCACAATTTGTTTAGGCGGTTTGCTCGGCAACCGCGTTCTTACGAGGACGGCCGCGTTTTTTCTTCACGGGCTGCTCTGCGTCCCCGTCCGCCGCGGCTGTTTCTTCTCCTTCAGCCGTCTCCGTGTCGTCCTGACGCTCACGCGCATGGTAATTCACGTCGACGTATTTCTGAGAAGGATCCAATTCTTTGACACTCGCAATTCCCGCGTCGCCCAAAGCAATGCGGATTCCTGCGGCAACGCCGTTATAGAACGTCTTGTCGTTACTGCTGCTGATTTTGCTTTCAGCATTGAACGACACATCGCTCACCCACTGCACCAAATTCTTGGCGGTAGGACGGCCCTTATTTGCATACTTGCGACGCTTGCTGCTTTCGCTCGACGCGTCTTTCAACAGCTTGCGTGCTTCCGCGCGCGTGTCGGCGCTAAGCACCTGACTGACGAGCTCAGCCTGTTTGTCTTCGGGCACATCGGCAATATGCAGTGCTTGCTCAAGGGTGATTTCCCCTGAACGCAACGCCTGCGACGCAGCTGTAGAAAGCTGTGTCGCAGCCTTGTAGTGGTAACTTACCCACGACTGATTACGGCCTAGGCGTGCAGCGATTTCGCGTTGCTCATAGCCGGCCAATACGAGACGCTTCACTTGCTGAGCAATCTCGTACGTAGAAAGCTGTTTACGCTCAATATTCTCTTTGAGGTTGCGAATGCGCAAGTCTTCGAGGTTTCCCTCGTTCAGGACTGCGTCGATGGTCGCGTAGGCATCCAGTCCCAATTCCTCGCGTATTTTGCAAAGCGCGAAGTAGCGTCGGAACCCGTAAACCAGTAAATACTGGCGTGGTTCCGTTCCTTGTTTCACCGCGACGCCGATGGGCTGCAGAAGACCATCGTCCATGATGGAGTTTTTCAACTCATCGATGTTCGTGTATTCTTTGCGCCCGTTGAAATCGGTATCTGCGACGATCGATTCGAACGGAATGGTGATGGTATGTTTCTTAGCTGGCATTTGACAGATTTTCCTCTGAAATCCGGATGAACGTATCTCGGATAATGTGATACAGCTCCGAGAGAACCGCCACGACTTGCGGTAATTGCAACCACCGCAGTATTTCAGCGACTGCGTCTAATAACAAAGAAAATTTATCCTTGCGAATGCCAACTGGCTCTATTTTTTGCTCTTGCGCATTTTCTATAAAATGATACGTGAGCGATGCTACTCTTGACGTTCCCTCAACCAAGCTGCCTCCTCCCTCACTTTATCCTTGCTGATATACGTGAGGTTGAGTCCGGATAACGCTACCCCCTCTAGTACGTCACCTATCGCTTGATGGAATTCTGCAAGAATTTCGGCCCGAGGGCCGTTTGCAGCAATGCTGACGATGTACAGCGCCCGGACCATGCTAAACCGTCGCGAAACTAGTTCGTTGACAGAACGAACTATGTCGCTAGGTTTGCTGTTAATCCTTGTGTTCGGCGTGTTCAAATGGTTCAGACCCGTGAGTCGGACATAAAACAATAGAGCCGTGGCGTTTCAACTCTGCCCCACATAAGGGGCAGTATGCAACGTCAGAAGCCAATTTTTTACCGGAAGCAGAGGATTCGTCAACACCGTATTTGTCCATGTCAATCACTTTCGCAGCTGACTGGGCAATACTAGCTCTTTTACCTTGCTTGCCCGTCCTTTTTGCAACAGCGGCAGTTTCCACCGCGAATAAACTCGATTGTGTAACGGAATGAAGCTTGCGCGTCAACGATTTTTCATGACCGAGCACGTGCTCAAGGATGACAAGATTGCCCTTGTACAGGACGACCAAGTCCGGCAACGCATCCGCTAGTTTCTCGAACACCCTACGCAAACGGACCGCATTCGCATGAACGCGGTCCCTGTGTTTGTGGTGTTTTGCTACTCTCGATAAGCAAACGGTCGCTACGTATTCAATGCCGGTCCGGTCACAGCGTATAGGTATGCGAATAAGTGGGTCATTCGTCATTGTTCTCCTCGAAGTAATCCGTCACAGCTTCTGAGCGACGGACTTCGAGCGACTTTGCGATGATGGCGTCTACGTCTCCGCCCATCTCACGATAAATACGAATCATTCCGGCCAACAAAGGCTCGAAGTTCTCTTTCGAGATGACCGCCGTAGCCAAGTTAACACGGCCAGTGGTGTCTCGAATGTCCAGCTCAAAACCGTCATTGACGTTGATGGCAGAGCTGCCCTCGGCTTCCTTTTTGAACCGCGCGACATTCAAACGCGCGTTGGGATGGAAAAGCCCAGGGGTATTCGCATAGATGACGAACGCCGTGTAGCGTTCATCCGGGCGCAGTGAGATAGGCTGTGTAAATGTTGCGCGTATTTCGGGAGGCAGCCTTGACAGGTCCGGCACCATCCCGCGGTTATCCCATTGGTCTCTCATTAGCGTTTCCTTCCGCGACAATCGCCCCAGTAAGGGCACCACTTCGCCGAGCACCACCAGTTCTCGGGGTTCGTTTTGCGAAAACGTCCGACTGAGATGTCCTGCGCCACTTGCCCTACCACGTCGAGTGCGTGCAAGACTTCTTGCCGTGTACGAATCGACTCGAGACGGATGAAGCGCTCGGGCAACGTCTTCGTGGGTTTGACGATTTGTTCGTGGCGCACGAGCGGTTTACCTGTGACATGCGCATACAGACTGAGCTGCAGGCTGTTGTCGACTTCAGCTTGCGGCGCCGCTTTTTTCTTCGTCTTGAGGTCTGCGATAGCGTTGGCCTCTTCAACGTCAATGACACCCAAGAACGGGATAGACAACCCGTCGTCGGTAATGACGTTGGTGCGCACGATGCGTTCCGCAGCAATGGGTTCGATGGGCGCATAATACACGCCCTTATCTTTGTTGAATTCTTGCCCAAGAGCGGCGCGGCGGTATTTGCTCGTGAGTTTTACGCCAATATCTTTGATATTACCGGCGTTATCTTCAGGATCCAGTACCGCGTCTTTAATTTCGTTATCGTGCAGATCAGAGTAAATCTGAAGCATTGCTTCTTCAGAAATCACATTCTTTTTTATCATGCTGAGATGTAGATGCTCAGCAGCTTTGTGCACGCCGCGTCCTTGCACCTGGAAACTGTTCGAGGGTATCTGCCGCTCCATAACATAGCGGTAGTAATACGCCTCGCCGCACTTCATGTATTGCGCTACCTGCGAAACCGACAAATAGCCTCGCGGTAATTTATCCCGCAGCTCATCTTCTTTTTGAGCGGGGATTTCTACCATCTCTTCATTATCGATGGAATCAAACACTTGGTTTACCTGCTTCTTTTAACGCATTACTTTGCCGCACTAATTTGGTAATGGACAAGGCGTCTTCAGAGGGCGTCACCCGTGCTTCCTGCCGCGTTGCGCGCGGCTCAGTGTCAAACAGCTCTGACATAGTTAGAACCGGATTGGCGTCATCGTCTTCGTACGGAGGTTTTTCGTACTCGGGAACAGACGGAATCGTGAGCGGTGCGTCGTCGTCTTCGTCGTCCACCGGTTCTTGTTTGCTTGGATAAACCGGCACGGGCGCAGCTTCGACAGGGGGCAAGTCAATGGGGTCTGCCTGGATGCGTAAGCCGTCCGGGTACGCAGACAAAAACTTGGCGCACAATTCATCTAGGTTACGAACACTGAAACCGCTTTGTGCGAAATGCTCAAACAGCATTTTCTTTACGTCTTCTTCTTCGAGCTCGATCGTCAGTTTCATGGAATTACCTTCACCGATGCTGTATGTCGCAGCATTTTCCGATCGTATTTACACGCCTCAGAATAAAGTGCGATTTTGTGCTTATGGCAGCGAACGAAGTAATCTGGACACATAGCACAAACACTCGATGCTGTAACCAAATTACTAAAATCAATTTTCTGATCTAAAGCAAGGGCTTTGGTCTCGTCTAACGTGTACCGCCCAATGAGGCGATACACGGTGACTTTTCTATTTTGCCCAATGCGGTAATTCCGATCCAACGACTGCAAATACTGCTCAAGGCTCCAAGGCAGGTTATAGTAAATGGTGTAGTTGGCAGAGTTTAGGGTTATTCCAATGCCCGTGCTGACCTGCGCTATGTACACCTTATACGTGGCATCGTTATTAAACGCATCAAGCGCGATCTTTAATGCGTCAGACCCCATACCACCTTGAACACGTACGTAGCGTAGACCGAGTTCTTTTACCGCAGATTCGATGTCGTCTAATTCTGCGTGATACCGTGCCCAAACAATGACTTTGTTCGCCTCGTCCGCTGTGATGGTCTCAAGCAAATCCTTGCAACGCTCGAGTCGTGCGTTGTTTTTGCTGCGCCAAACAATAGGGTCGGGTTCTTTTTTAACTATCTGACAGAGAGTCGAGTACGGACGTACTGCGTTGTTTGTGCAAGGCACGACGTGCGCACAGCCGTCGCAAAGGCGCGGGTTTATCGTCGTCTGATATACAAACCCGCTACTCAACTGGTCTAGCTTGCCAAGCAGCGTAATTGTCTCGTCAGTAATAATGTGCGCGGACAGTACCGGACCTTGTGCATGCCCTAGAGTGCCATCCAAAATGTCATGCTGTATGGCCACGCCTCCGGCATCCGCTTTATCTTGGATTAACCGGTTGTAGTCCCCTTTTTGGTCAGCGTATAAAGGGAACAAAATATCAATGATATTCTGGTCTGGTAAATCTAAGCACTCTTCTTTGGTACGTCGAATGCTCACTAAATTGACGCGAGTATTAATGATGTCGAGGTTCTTAAACCCAAGTACAATCTTGGGGACCTTTTCATCTTTCTCATAATCAGGGAACACCCCAAACATCTTGCGGAAGGCCCACCAATTCTCAGAACAAAAGTACGTGCCGAGAAACCGCAGTTGTGCGTACATGTCAAAAGGCGAACCCAAAGACGGCGTACCGGACAACAGAACACGCCGCGCTGCTCGAGCAGACAACGCGGTCACGGCTTTGGTGCGGTTCGAAAATGGCGTCTTCAGCTGATGAGACTCATCTGCGACGATGGCGTTGTACCCAATGCGGATAAGGTCATTTGTGTACAGTGACGCCACGTTGTATGTAACGATGACTGCTTGAGGGGCGCGCTCTTGTGCCTTAGCAATGCGCGAAAGCTTTTCCTTCTTGGACCCGTCAATTGCCACTACATCCGTAACGTTGCCGTGCTTCGCAAACTCTTCTATCCACGTAGAGAGCATCACGAGCGGGCAGACGATGAGCATTTTGCTCTGGGTCAAGCGCTGCAAGTCCACGGTTATCTTGCATTTGCCAAGACCGGGTGAGTAGAAAAGCCCGGCGCGCATAAAGCGATACAGGTGCATGACTCCGTCCACCTGGTGTTTGTACGGCGGAGTGATGAAACTAAAATCGCTTGGAAGCTGAAGTGGCTGCGCTAACGCTTGCGCGTGTTGGATGACTTCTGGCGAAAGTGTTACGGCGGGCATTTCCTTTTTCAAGTCATCCAGAACAATCGAGTGCACTGGGTAAAAAGCAGGAAACCGCCAAAGCCCAGCCGCCCCCGAGAAAGACGCCCCATAGACATTTTTCACTGCAGGGGAGAACGTTTGCAGTGTAAATATGGGGGTACCGTAAATGGTCGCTAGATTTAGTGTCTCTGCCACGCCGACTCCTATGAGGGATGAACGCACATGATGAATGAACCGGGCATACTAGATCTCGCGGGAGGTTCTCGCGGCGGTGCAAGTCATCCCAACCCCATGTTTGACTTCATTACGGGGTTTGCGCCTCGTAAATTGAAAGACCTCTTCCGCTGGGTCGAATACCTTTACTACAACTCAGCACACATTTTTGCGGCACTCAAGAAGTTCGCCGAATATCCCATTACGGAAGTCACCTTCCCTGAATCGAATGACGAAGCGCTCATTAAGAACTGGAAGCGCGTCCTCAACAAAGCCATCAAAATTAAGAATGTCAGTATTGCGTCTGGTCTTGACCTGCAGCTTTACGGCAATTCATTTATTTCAGTCTACCAGCCCTTCAATCGCTTTTTGGTATGCAACAACTGTCGTGCTCGTACTGGCGTGCGCAAAGTAAAATATCGTTTTGACTTAAAGTCCATGCTGTTCACGTACACGTGTCCAGCGTGCCATACCAGTACAAAAGGCAAGCTTCAAGATGAGAAGTCCGCGGACGAGAAGCGCATAAACGTCATTCGCTGGGACCCCAAACTCATCGATATTAACCACAACCCAATTACGGGTGAGTCTGTCTATTACTACACCATCCCGCAAGACCTAAAGCACAAGGTCGAAAAGGGCGACGCACACATCATTAACACGATTCCTATCGAGTTCTTGCGCGCCATCAAAGACAACAAGGTTTTTGAGTTTGCCGAAGGGCAAATCTACCACATGAAGATTGACCCGCCTGCGGGTATCTCTTCTCAGTGGGGTTTTCCTCCTTTAACGACCACGATTAAGCTCTTTTTCTACACCGCTGTTTTACGCAAGGCGAACGAAGCAATCGCTTTTGAGCACATCGTCCCATTCCGAGTCCTGCACCCAGCCCCGATAAGCGGCGCGGCCGACCCCGCACAGCAAATCAACCTGCAGAAATGGCGCCAGGAACTGCAAGCCAACATTAAACGTTGGCGCCGCGACCCGTTGCACATCATGTTCGCGCCCGCGGCGTTGGGCGTTACTATGCTTGGCGGCCAAGGTCGGTCTCTTCTCACTCTTGGAGAAATCAAAGAAGCCGAGGAAGAGATTATCGCGGGTATGGGTATTCCTCGCGAATTCCTTTATGGCGGGCTGTCTTTTACGGGCTCGTCTATTACCCTGCGCATGCTCGAAAACCAGCTCGAGACGTACACCTCGCAACACAACGAGCAGCTCAACTGGATTATCGGCCAAAGCGCGAAGATTTTGGGGTGGAAACCTGTCGAGGCAGAATACTTGCCCTTCAAACTCATCGACGACTCTGCGCAAAAGCAGATGGAGTTGTCGCTTCAGCAAGTTACTGGTGGCATGATTTCGACCACGTCACTGCTTGAGGTCAACGACCGCGACATTAACGAAGAGCGTGAAAAGCGTCTGCAAGAGCAACTTGACGAAGCACGCATGCAGATGGAGTTGCAGCAAAAACTGCAAAAGATGCAGAATTCTTTGCAAGCCCAGGCGCAGAGCGAAGCAATGCAAGGCTCCGGCACGTCATATAACCCGAATGCCGTTCTTGCTATGGCTGAGCAAACAATTAATGAAATCAGCCAGCTTGACCCCGCGTCGCAGAAATCAAGGCTTGACCAACTGTCCCAAGAAGACGCAGTTATGTATGCTGTCGTAAAAGACCGCTGGCAAACAATGCAATCTATGCAGAAACAAGAAGCTGAAGCTGCTGGGATGATGGCCGCACAATGACTGACTTTTTCAAAGCAATAGAGAACGCTCAAAAAGTACCGGAAGCACCGGATAGTGACAACCCAATTCCAGATATGTTATCTGGCGCGGCATTCGAAAAATTTATCAACACTGCCGCAGATAGCGTCATCGGTAAAATACCTGGCGTCGTAGAATACCAACTCGAATACCGCAGTGCTCGTCTCACTATCGGTCAGCGCATGACCGGTTTTGAAAACGGGCAAGCAGTGTTTGAAGACGTGGATGAGTCTGCGCGGCTAAAAGAAATCATGGATATGTCGCTTTCGGGCCGGGCGATTATCCTGAAGAAATTAGAGTCTTTCCTCAAAGATGGCACCATGGTCATCTGGCTGGAATATACAGAGCAAAAAGCGGCTCCAGCTAAAAAAGACCGGGACTATTTGACTACGCCCGAGCTTTTCTCTCCATTTTCCGAAAAGGACGATGAAGATTCTGACTCTGATACCGAAGATGATGACGATGACTAGTACGTCCTGCTCGCGCGTCCTGCGGAGCAGGACAAATACTAACCGCGAATCGGACGAACTGGCCGGATGTGCATCCTAGCTTTCCCCCACGACTGGTAGCGGTAGATTCGCAACCAGCGTCTGTATTTCCCCTATATTATCCCGTTGCTCAGGCATCTGCAGGCGTGGCGTCGACTTTGGCGCGACCACACGCTGTGCAAGAGGTGCCGTCCTCACGGAATTGCCCTTTCGATTGTCCTGGTAGCAGTTGTGACAGAACTTCCGGCTCTGAAAATGCCAAGGTTCTCTACGACGTAATGTCGCTGCTACGACCCCCGCGGGAATGGGATCTGTGTTCTTACAACGAACACAGCAAATAGTCTCGACGATAAGACTTTCCCAATTACGCGGGTTTCTTTTCCTGAGCGATTCGATCATTTGCAACGTGATGTAAGGCTGACCTTCTTGGTCGTGGCCGTCGCAGATATAAACCCCTGCTTCAGCCGCCCGGAAACACTGGCACAGACGTTCGATGTGTTCAGGCAATGTACGGTCACAAAGAAAACAATGCTTTCTCGTTTCTCGAGATTCATCAATCCGCCATTCAAGACGGTAATGCGCGGCCAATTCATACAACTCGGCCTCAGTCAGCATGACGCCACGTGAATGGCATCGTGCTAATGCTTGTTCGAAGCGCTCATGATGCACTCCCCAAACTGCTATCATTGCAATTTTTAGGTCGATGCCATCAAGTGCACAGGCCGCCACCTGTGTTGTCACCTGATGATTCATCGCCTTTAGGGCTTCGAACCTGTCCACTTATCCTCCTCAGTGAAGCAAGCACCGGTAAAATGCTTACATCTCCTTTTACCAGATTTTTTGGTATTTGCTCTTTACAGAAAAGAGGGCTATTCTGTAAACGTGCTCCGTGCTTTTCGTTATCGCTTCTACCCCACAGTCGAGCAGGCGGCGTTATTAAAGCAGACCATTGGTTGCTGTCGCTTCGTTTACAACAAAGCGCTACAAGAGCGCAGTGAAGCATGGGTACAAGGAAAACAAAAATTAGGGTACGCCGAACAAGCCCGTAGGTTGACCGCTTGGAAGAAAACAAAGAAACTAGCTTTTCTTAATGATGTTGCCTCTGTACCGCTACAGCAAGCACTACGTCATTTACAAACAGGATACGTAAATTTCTTTGAAAAAAGAACAAGTTACCCGGTCTTCAAGAAACGTAAAGCAGGCGGATCTGCTAGTTACATGCGCAATGCTTTTAGTCTCCGTAACAAAACGCTATTTCTTGCTAAAATAAATACTCCACTCAACGTACGTTGGTCTCGGCCTTTGCCCGCTGGCGTTACGCCCAATTCCATAACAGTTAGTCTTGACGCAGCAGGGCGTTGGCACGTGTCGCTGTTGTGCAAAGACAATTGCATTAAGCCGCTCAAGTCTCTTCAAACGGCTGTTGGCCTTGATGTTGGTTTGAATGCGTTAGTAACCTTGTCGACCGGCGAAAAAATTGCCAACCCTCGGCACGATGACCGAGAACGCGCACGTAAGCGTACGCTATCGCGGCGTTATGCTCGTACACAGAAAGGATCGAGAAACAGGGAAAAGGCACGGCTTAAACTCGCACAATTGCATGCACGTGTAACCGATCGCCGTCGAGACCATTTGGCCAAGCTGAGTACAAAACTCGTTCGTGAAAACCAAACGATCGTAGTAGAAGATTTAGCGGTAAGGAATATGGTTCGTAATAGGTCTTTGGCTCGGAATATTAGCGATGCGGGCTGGTCGATGCTGACCACGATGCTCGCTTACAAGTGCGCGTGGTACGGACGTGAACTGGTTAAAGTCAACCGATTTTTCCCGAGCAGCAAGACTTGCTCTGTTTGTGGTCGTGTACGGGAAAAACTCGACCTCAGCGTACGCGCGTGGTGTTGTAGTTGTGGCGCAGAACATGACCGCGATCACAACGCCGCGAAGAATATTTTGGCCGCTGGCCTGGCGGTTTCTGGCTGTGGACCCGGTGTAAGTCAACGTGCCATCCGTGGTGCGGTGCTACCGGGGTTGAAACAGCAAGCGGTGTCGTGAGGCACCGCCTTTTCTGTCTAGTTTATTTAGACAGAGAAATCAGTCAAACTAGGGCGCCATGACTCCAAAACTGCAGCCGTTAATGGTGGACGCGGACGAGCGTCGCGAGCAAATCCGCAATAAAACCATGCTGGGCTTGCGTGGGCTCTTTCCAATAATCGGCCGCAATACAACGCTCGAACTCAAAGATTTGAGCGTCGCCAAGAAAGAATATTCGCAGACAGAGCAAAAGGACGCTCTGATGAGCGGCCGAACGCTCCATGAGCCCATCGCCGGCACGCTGCGTTTGCGCGACAACAAGACGGGCAACGTCATCGACGAGGGCAAACGGACCCTTCTGCACCTGCCCTACTTTACAAAGCGGCACACCTTCATCGTCGGCGGCAACGAGTACGAAGTGCCCAGCCAGTTGCGTCTGAAAGCGGGAGTGTTCACCCGTGAGCGCAACAACGGCGAGTACGAAGCGGCGTTCAACTTGAGCAAGGGCTCTAACTTCCGCTTATCGATGGAACCCGAATCGGGCCGTATCCACATGGAGCTCGGGGCATCCAAAATTCCGCTTTACCCTCTTTTGCGCTCTTTAGGCGTGCCTGACACAGAGATTCGTAACTACTGGGGTGCAGCGCTTAAAGACGTGAACGCCAATGCGGCTAAGGACAAAGAAGAGATTGTCCTGAACAAGATTATCGCAAAGATAAAGCGCCCGAGCGAGACAGTGCCTTCAACCATCGAGGGCAAGCGCGACTTCGTGCACCATTATTTCGAAAATACCGCAATGGATCCCGAGGTAAACGAGCGCACACTCGGTAAGCCTTTAACCAAAGCTTCCGCCCCTGCCTTACTTGCCGCATCACGTAAACTTATCGAAGTGCAAAAAGGCACTGCGCAAGAAGATGACCGTGACAGCCTAGAATTTAAGACGATACACTCAGCAGATGACTTCTTCCAAGAACGGTTGAATGTCGATGCTAAACGTACAATTGCTAAGAAACTCGCCGGCCGACTCAACCAGGCCCGAGAAAATAAGGTTAACAGCATTGTACCAAATTCCGTTTTTACCAAGTCTCTTAATTCATTTCTCACAAGTGCAGCGCTCTCAGCCGTACCCACCCAAATCAACCCTATCGAAATTATCGATTACGCTAGTAAAGTCACTTCTCTTGGCGAGGGCGGTATTAGCAGCGAGCGCGCTGTGCCCTTTTCTTCGAGAAAGGTACACAATACACATTTCGGAATCTTGGATCCTGTCCGTACGCCTGAGAGCGGAAAAGCAGGTATTGATGTTCACAGCAGTCTCACTGCACACCGAGACGACGCAGGAAATCTCTACGCTTGGATGAAAGACATGAAGACGGGGAAAATGACCCACGTCCCTGTCTTGACCTTAGCCAAAAGCGTTGTGGGGTTTTCGAACCAAGACCACCGCACCCACTGGGACGCAATTAAGGGCTCTGAAACGGTGTCTGTCGCAAAGCATGAAGTTGATTATGCGATGCCCGACCCGACGTACATGTTCAGCCCTGCGACGGCCCTCGTGCCTTTTATTAATGGCATGCAGGGTAATCGCGCCATTATGGGCTCGAAATTCCAGACTCAAGCACTGCCACTCGTAGAGCGCGAAGCGCCTCACGTTCGTGCAAAAGGCCCGTACGAAAACGTAAGCATGGAGCACGAGCTCGGTATGCTCGTACTGCCCACAGCTCCTGTAGATGGGACCGTGCACAAAATTGATGAGCACTACATCTACATAAAGCCCCATCACGAAAAGACGAGCGCTGCGTCTACCGAAGGGCTCATCAAAATCCCTTACAACACGTATTTCCCGCTCGCTTCAAAAACGTATTTGCACGATGAGCTGCACATCAAAGAAGGCGACAGCGTCAAAAAAGACCAGACCCTTGCCGAGTCCAACTTCACGAAAGGTGGCGCTGTTGCTTTGGGCAAGAACCTGTCTGTCGCTTACATGGCCTACTACGGCAAGAATTCAAACGACGCCGTGGTCATCAGTGAAGCGGCAGCTAAAAAGCTCACGTCTGAGCACATGTACAAAGAGTCGCTGCAGAAAAACCCTGACGTTATTCTAGGCAAAGACAAATACCGCGCTTACTACGGCATGCAGTACACCGCCGCGCAATTAGAGAACCTTGACGAGCACGGCGTCGCAAAGAAGGGCGCGGTGCTGCATAAAGGTGACCCTGTCATTTTGGGCTTGCGTAAAGCTGCGCCTACGCCAGAATCGGTGCTCCTCGGTAACTTCCACAAATCGCTCGTCAAGCCTTACCGCGATGCGGCTGTTGTGTGGAACCACGCTACCCCGGGCACAGTGCAGGACGCTGTGAACGCGGCGCGTCAGGTCATGGTTACTTTGCGCACGCAAGAGCCTATGAAAGTAGGCGACAAGCTTTCGAACCGTTTCGGCGGCAAAGGTGTCGTATCGGAAATCGTCGCCAACGACCGAATGATTCACGACGAATCTGGGAAACCTGTAGACGTTATTTTTACGTCCGCAGGTGTCGTCAGCCGCATTAACCCAGCACAAATCGTAGAGGCTGCATTAGGCAAAGTCGTCGAGAAGACGGGCAAGCCAATTGTTATGCCTCAATTCAACCCAGAAGATAACGTCAAGTTTGCCAAGAAACTTCTCAAAGAGCACGGAGTCAAGGACAAGGAAACCATCTACGATCCTGTCTCCGGAAAAAAGATTCCCGACATATTCGTTGGGCGCTCATTTATACACAAGTTATTCAAATCTACCGAGACTAACTACTCCGCTCGAGGAGTCTCAGCGTACGACATTAATCTCCAGCCCACCAAAGGTGGCGAAGAAGGCGCCAAGGGATTGGGCCGCATGGAGATTAATTCCCTTCTGGCTCACAACGCTCGCAATATCGTTAAAGAGGCTCTCACCCTCAAAAGCGAAAAAAGCGACGCATTCTGGCGCGCCTACGAGTTCGGCCTACCCGCCCCGCCTCCCAAGACTCCCTTCGTATCCGAAAAATTCATGTCCATGCTCAAAGGTGCCGGCATTAACGTCACCAAAGAAGCAGGCCACGTTACTCTTGGACCGCTTACCGACAAGCATATACGTGAAATGTCCTCCGGGGCGCTCGCAACCCCGAGTCTAGACAAGTCCAAGTCGTTCATGGTTAACGCCAAGAACATGAACCCAGAAGCAGGCGGGTTATTTGACCCTGCATTGACGGGCGGCATGGGCGGCACGAAATGGGCGCACATGGATTTGGCGGAGCCAGTGGTCAATCCGATTTTCGAAGAATCGGTGCGCCGCATGCTCAATATGTCTAAGAAGCAGTTGCGAGATGAAATTGGTAAAGTCGGCGGACACGGCATTAAGGCACAGCTCAACAAACTGAACCTTACCGAAGTAGAAAAAGAGCTACGCGAGCAAATCAAAACCAAGCGCGGTTCCGATCTCGACAACGCCATCAAGAAATTAAAACACATCGAAGCATTGCGTGCAGGTGGGTATACCAAGGCCGGAGACGCTTACATTTTAAGCCACGTGGCCGTGGTGCCTCCTGTTATGCGCCCTATTTTGCCATCTAACCGGGGCAACGAATTGCAGGTGTCAGATATCAACTATCTGTACCGCGACGTCGGTCTCGCTAGTTCCGCGCTGCATTCGAGCAAAGACACCGAGGTGCCTACGCTCATGCAAGAAGCGCGACACCATTTACACGACACGGTAGGTGCTCTTTTCGGCCTGCAAAAACCCACCAGCCCTCAGCTGCAAAGCCGTGAAGCAAAAGGCTTTATCGAGCAAATTACGGGCTCGGGCTCTCCCAAGAGCGGTTTTTTGCACAAAAAGATTCTCAAACGACAGCAAGACTTATCCGGCCGCGCTACGGCTACGCCCGATAATACCTTGAATATCGATCAAATCGGCGTGCCCGAAGACATGCTGTGGAGCACGTATTCGAAATTCGTAATGCGCGGGCTCATCAACCAAGGCTACCGCCCACTCGATGCGCGACAAATGATTGAGGAGCGCCATCACGCGGCGCAAAGCATTCTCAACCACGAGATGACGCAACGCCCTGTTTACGTGAATCGCGCGCCGACCTTGCACAAACACAACGTCGTCGCAGCGTACCCTATTGCGGTGCCCGGCAAATCTCTGCGCATCAACCCTTTCATGGAAAAGGGCATGAACCTTGATTACGACGGTGACGCGATGCAGGTGTATGTACCCGTTACGGAACCTGCAGTGCAGGAAGCCCGTAACTTGACGCTCTCTAACCTATTGTTTAGCGACAAAAACGCGCATGACTTGATGGTCTTTCCGCAACACGAAGCCATTTTAGGCACCTATTTGGCTACACGGAAAGACGGCAAGACCCCTGCAAAGAAATTCAAAAACAAACAAGAAGCCATGGACGCATATCATCGCGGTGAGATCACTATGAATACTCCCGTAGAAATCCTAGAATAGCGCCAACATGCCTGCCGCGGATAAAACCCCTCAGCCGTCTCATCGCACTGCCTACGAAAAAGGCGCGATGGCTGCTTTGCAAAAGCTTGGTTTTATTAATTCTGTAGATCCAGAAGATCTACCGGAGTTCATAGCCAAGACAAAACGCAAGCAGCTGCAGCGCTTATATCAGATGAACGCTGCTTCGGGTTTTCCTGCGGGCGGGTTAATTGGGGAGCCAGAAAATGCGTATCAAGGCAAATGACCTGTTCGTTTCGACACTGCTACTGTCTGTTCTAAGCGTCTCGGGATGCACATTCCTCGATACGCCATCGGGTCGCTCGCTGATGGACTACGTCGTTCAGACGGTGGTGCTCATCGCGACGCCGATCGTCCTTATCCTTCTGAAAAAAGTCATTAACGTCTTCGAGGTGAAGACAGGGCTCAACGTTTCGGCACAGCAAATCAGCATGCTCGACGAAGCAGTGCGCGGCGGCATTGCATACGCAGAAGAGCAGGCACGCAAAGCAGCGCACCTCGGCAAACCTCTGGATGGCGAGGCTAAGCGCAACGTCGCTCTCGACTTTGTTGTCGATACCCTAAAAAAGAACGAAGCTGGCGAATACGGCCGTGACTATCTGACTAAATTGCTTGAAGCTAAGCTCAACCAAACACGAGCATTCTTCGGCTCAAGTGAACCTAAGATTAAAGCATGAACTACTACACATCTGGTTGTCTGACGGCGTTGCAAAAACTTGGCTTCGACGCTGAGTCGTTCGCCGAAGTCGCACAACAAGATGACACCGCAAACTTTGTCATCGACAAGTCCACCGACCCCAAGAAATTAGAAGGAGCAGGCAAGCCTGTTACCTGGGGCGGACAGGCGTCGATGGAGTCCGGTGACGCCGGCACGCGCAACTACCAGATGGGTCTTCCTCGCTCTGGCGGTGTTTGAATGAAAACGCTGGGTCAGCTTTTGCTCGACGACGCAATTCCTGCCGCGTATCGCCCAAAGACGGGTTATACGAAAAAGGAATTGCAATCGAACATGATTCGATTAGCAAAGGATGTCCCGGCGCTTTACGCCAAGATCATCACGCACGTAAAAAAGCACGACGATGAGTTCGCCACCATGATGGGCGTGTCCGTTGGCTTGGACGATATTGAACCGCTCTACAAAGAGCGCGATGCCATTGTTAAACCCGCACTAGCGGCCATTAAAAAGGCAAAGACCAAAGCCGAGCGACAGAAAATTATATCTGGCGCACAAGATAAACTGCTCGACTACGCCATGACGCACCCCGGGACGATGGGTGATATGGCGCGTTCTGGCGCCCGCGGTAATTCTTTGCAATTGATGCGTGCCGTTGGCGCTCCGGCCGCTAGCAGTGACGAACACGACAATTTGCAGGGGTGGCTGACGACGCGTAGCTATTCCGAAGGATTACGTCCCTCGGAATGGTGGGCCAACAACCGCGAAGCGCGTATGAACGCGGTAAAATCACAGCTCGAAGTAACAGAGCCCGGTGATTTATCTAAAATCCTCATCAATAATACAAGCGATCAGGTAATCACAGCCGACGACTGCGGTACACACAACGGCTTGTTGATGAAGTTGACGGACGCCCACGCGTTAGACCGTTATATGGCACGCGCTGAGCACGGGATGCCGCGCAATACGCTCATTACTCCGCGCGTTATTGGCACCCTGCAAAAACAAGGCGCCTCTTCCATCATGGCGCGCTCTCCGATGACTTGTGAATCGCACCATGGCATTTGTCAAAAATGCATGGGGCTTAATACAGTCGGTGCGCTCAATCGCATTGGTGAAAACGTCGGTATTCGCGCAAGCCAAGCATTAGGCGAGCCTTTGACGCAGTTGGCGCTTAATGCCAAGCACGGCGTCCGTATTTCTGGCGAAAACCCACACGAGGTCTCAGGCCTTGAAGGTTTTCGCATGATTATCGAATCTCCGGCGTCGTTTAAAAACAAAGCGACGCTCGCACCCGAGACAGGCAAAGTCACTGCAGTGACTAAAGCTCCGCAGGGTGGTTTTTACGTCACGGTCAACAGCACCAAAGCGTACATTTTGCCAGGGCTCAATCCGGTCGTGCATGTCGGCCAGTCAGTTCACGCCGGAGATGTTCTATCCGAGGGAACTCCCAAGCCGAATGAAGTGGTGCAGCACAAAGGACTTGGCGCAGGCCGCGAATACATCGTTCGCAAACTAAGCAACATTTATAGTGACAGCGGGATTAATCTCGACCGTCGTCATTTTGAAGTGCTGGCCAAAGCCACGCTCAACCATGTCCGTGTCGAAGACGTGCACGATGACCACTCAGCTGAGCACGGTCTTGTGCGCGGAGACATCATTGAGTACAACCGCTTCCGTAACATTGCTGCGGCCAAAGATGAGGTCACGCCCATCGAACAAGCCGAAGGCAAATACTTGGCAGCGGGCGCTCTGCATCATTTAGTAGGCACGAAAATAACCAAGCCTATGATCACAGAATTAAAGGAGGCCGGCATTAAGCAGGTGCACACTGCTATCAAAGCCCCGACGGTCTCTCCTGTGATGGCGCCTGCAACGCGTAATCCCTTACTCAATCCTGACTGGATGATACGCATGGGGCACCGCTATTTGAAGCAGTCTCTCCTTGAGGGCGCTCAGCGCGGTCACAGCTCGAACATTCACGGACCAAGCCCAGTACCGGGCTTGGTATTTAGTTCTGAATTTGGTGCCGGCGAAGGCGGGCACTATTAACAAGCCCTAAGCTCTCGTACGCTTGGGTCAAATAACAAGCCACACTATGATTAACGCAATGCCGCTAGAGGAGCAGGGTCCGACTATGACAACTTCACCGCTTTTTAAGCGCGCCTTTGTTCGCGGAATGAACACTGAACTCATTCGTGAAGGCGTCGTTGTTTATCCTTCCAAAGAAGCGGCTGACGCATCAGCCGACTACATCGCTGACAACGCCGGGATGCCCGACCCTTACTCGCAAGGTCAGGCGCTCGACGTCAAGGTCGCCGGAGAGCTCGTGGAGCTTCTCATTAAAGCGGCTGAATTTCAGTGTGAGCGCGCCGGCCAACGCTACAACCCGGCCGTGACGAAGACAGCGCAAGAGACGACAGCTGTCTCGCTTGCGAATGATGCTGCGTGGGAGCTGATGGAGAAGGCTGCCGCGGATACCGGCGCGCTTGTCGAAGGTGGCAAGGCTCCGAATACCGAGCCCGACGCAGCCAAGGACAACGCGGAAGCCGCTCTCGACATTAAGCGTCGTCCGATGGGCTATGCCCACCTCGGGGAAAAAGGCGTCGGAAATTACGAGAAGCCTTCTGAGGGAACAGTCGGCGACACCAGCAAGCACCCCGAGGCCCCCGGGGCGACGGGTCACGACACCAACTCCCTTACGGAGAAGGGCGCGTCGTTGACCGATATCGTTCGTCGCGTCAGTGGCGCAAAGACGGCAAGCACCGGCACAGGTTCGCTCATCCTCGGTGGTGACGCGCCCAATACACTTGCCGCTGCGGCGTCGACCAACAACATGGCCGCGCTCGAGCAAAAGAACCGCCCCCAGGGTTACGCGCACATGGGCGAGAGCCGCGTTGGTCAGACCGACTTCAACATTCCGTCTGGCGCCGTAATTGGTCGCGAGCAGCCGCATCCCGGTAAGCCTGGTGCGACGGGCAGTGGTTCGAACACGATTATCGCGCAGACCAAGAACGCGTTCGATCAGTTGTTCGAGCAAACGGCAACGCAAGTCGTTCCGTATTTGCCTGAGCAAATGCCTGACGAGACCAAAATCGCGCACGTCCGCTCGATGATGGGTCTGCAGACGGAAGAGCGCGCGAACTATCTCGAAAATCTTTATTCGACGCTTGGCGTTGAGAAGACGGCCGCGGCGAACGTCAGCGACCACTTCAAAAAGAGCGCCGCTGCTTGCGAGCACAAAGAGCCCGACGGCGACGAGGGCACGCAGGTCGTAATCGTTCCTCCAGCCATGGCTGCGAAAAAGGATGAAAAGCCAGCTGAAAAGACCGCGGCGGAACAACCCGCGCAATCTTCTACTCTTTCGGGCTTGCGCGCACGAGTTGCCAACCTGAGCGCCTGAAATGCCGCTTAAGCGAGCCGCTCTACAGCTCGGGCTCCAACTTGTCCAGCAAAAGCTGGCGCAAGCCATGGGTGTCCCGGGCTTTTCTTCTTTTCTGCCCGAGGAAATGGGTTTAATGGCTGAGCAGAGTCTTGCTCCACCAAAACCTCCGGCCAACACTGCCCGCATACAACCACCAAAAATCGTAACAACGCGGTAAGATATGGCCACCGTCAAAAAAGCCCTGCTATCCCCGGCTGTGAACGCGCAGCAACAAATGCCGTCGTCCACAGATGAGCAACAGCTCTTCGAGGACAAATTCAGTCAAATGGCATATCAGGCTTTTTCAGGGAAATTCCCTGACTTGGTGGCCGAAATTGTTACGTTCAAGATTCTCGACTCGGATTTAGAGACGGGCACAGCCATAGGCGCTTTCATCCTCGAGCAAGAGGGCGACTACGTCTACATCCCCTGCATTATCTCCGAGAATGAACTGAAGCCATTCGACATGATGTACATCAAGTCGAAGGACATTTTCCTGCCGCTCAACACACAGTGGCTGGAAGAAGTGAAGAAAGGGACGATTTCTTCTCTCGGGGAAGGAAGCAAACTTCCCGAGACCGTCCCCACCGACGTCGATATTCGCAATATCGTTGTGCCACCTACGACGGGCCGCTATAGCTACGCGAGCGTCAGCCCGCGCAACCGCATGTACGCGGAAGCATCGGAACCCCTTGGTCGTAAATTGACCAAGCTCGCAGGTATTGGGCCTTTTCCAGGCGGAGGCGCGCCGGGTGCTCCGGGTGGCCAGCAATCGGATTTCAATCCGCAATTGTGGGCTACTTTCGTTGAACAGTTTCAACGCACCCAGCAACAGACTCCTGGCCAAGCCCTGGACTCGGGCTCTCTCGACGTAGAAGTCTTGGCCAAGATGTACAAGTCCCACACCAAGACGTGGGAAATGATGAGCGACCCCGGCGCAAACCCGCTCGCCGCTCAGCAAATGCCGGGTTTAGCCGCGGATGGTTCGGACGCCCAGCAAATGGGTGGTGCTGCCGCTATGCAGCAACAGCAGGCTCCGCAACAAGCGGGCATGCAACAGCAAGCGGTGCCGGGGCAGCAAGCGGGATATAAAACCGCGAACGCAATGCCGCGCACGATTGGCAGCAAAGTCGAAGGCATCGTCAATAACGCGGTGCGCTCGGCGGGACTGGGTGCGCTTAGCGGCGGTGCCACGGCCTTTGCCGAAGGCAACCACGGCGATATTCCAGATGCCGTGTTGCGCGGTGCGATGGGCGGCGCGTTGCTAGGCCCCGTCGGAAGTCTCGCGGGTGAAGAGGTCGCAGCCCAGCTCGGTTCGACTGCGCACCCAGAACGCGCGCAGCGTCTCGGTCGTTCCATTGGTTCATTGATGGGCGGCTACGTCGGTGCAAATACAGACCCGATTCTCACGCAATCGCGCTATGCCGCAGACCACTCCGCAGTGCTTATCGACATGGTCAAGCACGCAGCGTCGTCACGTAAATACACGCCACGACTCACGCAGTTCTTGAGCGATGCCCCAAATCGCATCAAGCAAGCGTACGCGCAGTTTTTGGAGCGCAATCCCAAACTGCTGAAAACCGCAGCGGAACTCTACGGCGAAAATGAGCTCATCAATGCTCTTACGCTAAAAGCCGCGGGCACCACCGAGCAAGGCGGCAAGCTGCAGATTGCCGACCGTAACACCGACGCGAAAGAATACTCGGACTTCTTCGGTGAAGAAGCTCCGACGGCTTTCCGCGGCGTGGCGTTGCGTGGGTATTATTTCAAAGACACTCGCCCTTCTCTGAATCTCGCGGTGCAGGTGCAAGAGCCGCACAATTTCCAAGACACGCGCAGTTCCGGTGTCTACCGCTTATTTACGAGCAAGGGTTCGCCTAAAGGCGCGTTGGTTATCGCATCACCGATCGACCTCGTGTCGGATGGCCGCGTAACCTTCCCTGACCAAAAAGCAGTTTCTAAGGTCGAAACCAAAGTCCCCAAGAACACGCACAATCAAGAATATGATTCGATGCGCGCGTTCTACCCGGGCGAGGAAAACAGCGCAGGTCCCGACGTAGACCGGTCGCACAAGGTGCAACGTCTCGCCATCCTTGAAAATGGCGATTACATGCTCACCGACAGTTTGTTCGGAGAACAGACGTCCGAAGTTTATCTCAAGGGCTCCAAGCTCTACAACGCAGTGCTTAAAGCAGGTAAATCAAGCCCTGCTAAAGGCAAAGGCGCATTCGTTATCAAGCACGGCGCTACGTATCACGCCTCTTGCCCTGTGGAACTCAGTGAGATTTCCACAGGCTCTGACGGCGTCATCCGCGGCAAAATTACGTCGCCTGGTGGTTGGGATACCAAGGCATTCGTTATCGATCCACGTTCACCCGGCAACCGCCCTCGCAAACTCCAAGCTGAAAAGCTTGTGATTATTCCGGCGAGCTGGAAGTGGATGCCTCTCGGCGAAGATAAAGGCCGTGACTCGGACTACCTGCGCTCAGCGCGGGGCCTGAGCGATATCGTCGTCAACGCCCTTGGTTCCATGGGCGCAAGCAAAGCTGTCGTGCGCCGTGCTGGCCAAAGCATGTACGACGTGGACGGTGCGCGCACCATCACCAAAAAAGCGGCGTTGCAGCAACTGGCGACGAATTACCAAATTCACGCATCTGCTGCAGAAGCAATGCTTAAAATTGCGCACGATACCGGTAGCTGCAAAGCGTATATCATTACGCCTAGCGTTTATCGCGACCTGACTTATCAGGTGAAAACCGCGCAAGGAGCCGTTGCTCCACAAACGAGCATGGGTGCGCCTCCTGCAATGCAGCAGCCTCCGCCCGTACCGCCCATGCCCGGTGCCGCGCCTGCCGCTCCACCTGCACCCGCGCCAGAAGCACCGCCCGCTGGCGGTGGCTCACCCATCGACCAAGCTTTTGGTGAAACCATCGGCGGGTTGCAGCAGCAAATGTCAGAGCTTCAAGCACAGCTTGACGTTCTAATGACGGTGCAAGACCGCGCGCAGCAAATTGCCGGGGGTGGTGGCGAAGCTCCGCCTGCGCCCGAAGGCAGTGCGCCTATGCCGCCAGCACCTGCCGGTGGAACACCTGCGCCAATGCCTGCGGCACCTCCCGCTCCCGGAGGAACAGAAGCTGCGCCCGCTCCAATGGACCCGGGCATGCAAGGTATGCCTGAGGGTATGGACCCTGCCGCGGGCGTTGACCCAGCCGCGCAAGGACAAGAGCAGGCAATGGAGCAACCCCTGCCTGTCATGCGTACCGAAGAACCTTCTTCGACGGAAATTGCATCGCAAATTAACCCTGCATTTTTGGGAGATGCGGCGCAGCTTCATGAAACCGGTGCGTTCGACGCGGGCACAATTGCGTCGCTGGCGCGCAACGGCAACTTGCGCAACGTCTCTTCGCAATACGCCGCATCGCTGGAGGAGAGCGTAGACGACCTCGGTCGCACATTACTCACGCTCTACATGCAAGAGCCCCAGCTCAAAGAGCAGCTCGGAGATGATACTTTCCTAGACTTGGAAACCCAACTCAGGGATACTTTTCATGGTTTAGGAAAGCTTGTGCTTTCTTTGACGCACAACTCCTCGATGCTCGAATCTGACAATGCGCTTGCCTAACCCACGCCACCGTTTTGAAGCGCTGCAAGCAAAACGACGTGCCCCAGCAACTGACGCCGAGCGGTCGCTGTACGTCGTTTTGCATGGCGTGGATGAATTAAATAAAGTCACGCCTTTTAGGCCTTGGTCGCCTGACCATGAAACGGATGAAGTAGTTGCATATCCGTTGCGACTTTATCGAACAGAATCCATTCGCAGCCTTCTAGAGGCGTTTCTCCTTTCGACAAAAAACGATTTTGAGATCGCAGAAGCTATTTCCATGCCCTCGGAGGAAATCAGTTTCTATCGTGAAGTCTTTTTCGATACGAGCGTATTTCGTACCGAACTAGAACTCATAGTCTTCATGCGCGGTATACCTGACGATCACCCCGACAAAGAGCTATACCGCGTCGCATTTCACCAAGGCTTTGGCGCCTTGCGTTGGCAGTTTTGCCGTAAGAAGGGCGAGGTCGCAGCTCCAGACGTAGTGAAGACCGTCATGACCGATGCGTTCTTCCGCTCGCTCGAGCACCGAGGCCAGCTGATAAATAGCAAGCTGGCAAGGGAAGCTGCCAAACACGCTAAGATCTCCCTCGAGTGCGCTCGAGCACTTCTCGGCAAAGACGATTTGAATAACGAAGATGCCGAGAATCTGAAGATTAAGTTCGAAGAGGCTCGCGGCAACCGCACCATCGAAGATATCGGTGGATTTGACAAGGTGGTTCACTGATGGCGCGCATCACGGAAAGTGATTACAAGAAACTGGCTGAGGCCGTTTCTAATGACCTCATTCAAGGCCAGATTCCCCTGAATGAGAGTATCTCCAAGCTCGCGACGTCGATGGCTCTTAATCAAGAGCAAGTACATCGGCTTTGCGAAGCGGCGAACAACACCACATTCGGTGCTCTCTTCGCGTCGCGAGACAAAACGGCGTCTGACCGCATCGTGGAATTCGATATCGCAGATGCCGACAAGGTTTTGGGCCACGTCATCAAAGAAGCCGCGCATCACGATGGCTTAGACGAAGCCGTGTCTTTGTACGAATATCGCTCACTGGCCGAAGTCAGTGAAGACCCCTTCGATAAGACAGCGGCTGCTCCGCCCGAAGAACCTGTCGAAGTGGTTACGCAACGCAGTGCTGAGCGCGATGTGCGTACTCTGCGCAAAACCCTCAGCGAGTTGCGCCATATGAAGACCGCGTCGGAGTACGCGTATATGGACGCCGTGCAAAGTTTGCACAGTCGGTTCAAGCGTCTTTATCTCGATGAGTCTTTTACGGCATTCGAAAAGAACGCCGTTGCACTTCATGGCGAAAATGCCGTGAAGCCTTTGGCCGATATGCGTAAGCGTTTGCGCATGCCAGAGGTCAATTACAATTTCGCTGCGCTCAAAAAAGAAGCCAGCTACATCGATGACAGCAGCTTGGACTACAAGCTCTTAGCAGAAGCTGTCGCGGCTTCCGACAAACTGCAAACTATCCAAGCCGGCATCTCGAAGCTGGAGGCGCGTGTATGAACCAGTTTGAACAAACTGTCGCAAAAATCGCATCCTGTCCCATGCGCCGCGCTTTATTGCCTGTGCTCAGCCAATGCCTGACGAAAGAAGCGGGTATTGGGGATATATTCGGTAAAGCCAAGCAAGGCATTGCAGGCAAACTAGACGAAGCCCGCCAAGGTATCGGTGATTTTGCAGAAGCCGCGTTAGGCGCTGGCAAAGACCCTACCGGTGCTCAGGCCGTGACGCGCAATATCGCATCCGGTTTAGGCAATGCTGCGCTCATTGGTGGCGGCAGTTATGCGGTAGGCCGTGCCCTCGACCATTTCGATGGCTCGAACGAGCAATTGTCAGCACGTCGTTCGCAACTAGGCCGAATGATGGGTGAGCAAGAGTTCCGCCAGCAAGCTATCGGCAAACTCGCGCCCATGCACACCAGCGTATACGACCAGGTTATCCTGGACCCCGTCATTGCCAAGGCAGACCCGACGCTCATTTCTTCGTCATACGAGACGATGAAACGTTTTGCGCCGCA
>JACCDR011717688.1_pt1 | contig 30728 bp, 25 predicted proteins | sample 7446431 | NCBI WGS metagenome assembly JACCDR01 (sample SAMN15323443, study PRJNA562643) | freshwater metagenome | isolation source: river surface water | place: USA:Blue River Watershed | collected 2017-08-17
CAGCGGCGCCATCACGGTGTGGCCGGCCTGCTCGCCGTCGGCCACCACCACGCCGGCCAGGCCGCCGGTGGCGGCCAGGTGCGGGTCGTCGTACAGGTCTTCGGGCCGGCGGATGGGCGCAAAGGGCAGCCCGGCAGCTTCAAACAGGGCTGCCAGTTCGGCGGCGCTGCGCGCGGCCAGGCGCTCGCGCAGCAGCGGCAACAGTTGCGAGCGCGCGCGCGCCCGGTCGTTGTTGGTGGCCAGCGTGGCGTCGGCCTTCAGCTCTTCGAAGCCGAGCACGGTGCAAAACACTTGCCACTGTGCGTCGCTTACTGCCGCCAGAAAGATCTGCTCGCCGCCCTGCACCGTGAACACGTCGTACACACCCCAGGGGTTGTCACGCGCCGGCATCGGCGCAGGCCGGCGGCCGGTCAGCGCAAACTGCAGCATGTGCTGGCCCATCAGGAACACGTTGTTCTCAAACAGCGCGCTGTGCACCTCCATGCCACGCCCGGTGATGCCGCGCTGGACCAGCGCCGCCATCACCCCCAGCGCGCCAAACAGGCCACCCATGATGTCGTTGACGCTGGCGCCGGCACGCAGCGGGTCGCCGGGGCGGCCGGTCATGTAGGCCAGGCCGCCCATCATCTGCACCACCTCGTCCAGCGCCGGCCGCCCTTCGTAAGGGCCGGGCAAAAAACCTTTGTGGCTGACATGGATGAGGCGCGGGTGGTCGGCTGCCAGCGCGGCGTAGTCCAGGCCAAAAGGCTGCAAGGCGCCGGGCTTGAAGTTTTCCACCACCACGTCGGCACTGGCGGCCAGGCGCCGCGCCACGGCCGCGCCCGCGGGCTGTTTCAGGTCGATGCTGATGCTGCGCTTGTTGCGGTTGAAGAGCGTGAAAAAACCGGCGCCCGCGCCCAGCAACTGGCGAGTAAGCTCACCGCCGATCGGTTCAACCTTGATCACCTCGGCGCCCAGGTCGGCCAACAGCAGCCCGCAGGCCGGGCCCATCACCATGTGCGTGAACTCCACCACGCGCAGGCCGGCCAGGGGCTGGGGTGGCGCCGTCATTTTCGACCGTCTTTTTTCGCCGTTAGCGGTGGCCGGCCCAGTCAGGCGGGCGCTTGTCAATGAAGGCCTGCACACCTTCCAGCGCACTGCCGTCCACCAGGTTGCAGGCCATGGTGTGTGCGGCGTCGGTGTAGGCGGCGGCAAGGCCGCTTTCCAGCTGCCGGTAAAACAGCGCCTTGCCCATGGCCAGCGCCACACGCGGCTTGGCCACGATGCTGGCCACCAGCTGCGCCACGGCGTCGTCCAGCGCAGCAGCGGCCACCACACGGTTCACCAGGCCCTTGGCCAGCGCCTGCTCGGCGGTGATGAAGTCGCCCGTCACCAGCATCTCGAAAGCGGCCTTGCGCTGCAGGTTGCGGCTGAGCGCCACGCTGGGTGTGCTGCAGAACAGGCCCAGGTTCACGCCACTGACGGCAAAGCGGGCTTCTGCGGCCGCCACCGCCAGGTCACATTGCGCCACCAACTGGCAGCCAGCGGCTGTGGCCAGGCCCTGCACACGCGCAATCACCGGCACCGGCAACTGCTGAATGCTCATCATCACGCGGCTGCACTGTTGAAACAGCGCTTCGCTGGCAGCCAGCGTGGGCTCGGCGCGCATCTCTTTCAGGTCGTGCCCGGCGCAGAAGGCCTTGCCGCTGGCGGCCAGCACCACCACGCGGGTGCTGTTGTCTTGCGCCACGCGGTCCAGCGCCTGTTGCAGGGCGCCCAGCACGAGCGCCGACAAGGCGTTGTAGGCCTGCGGGCGGTTCAGTGTGAGGGTGACAACGCCGCGCCCGTCTTGGTGGAACAGCACGGGCGCGGGGTCAGCTGCTGCGGTGAGGGGTGCAGCGGTGGTTGATGGGGGTGTTGGGTGTGTGGGGGCAGTGCTCATGGCGGTCCTCACTCAAAAGCAGCGGCGGACTTGGCGCGCTCGCGCAGTTCAAATTTCTGGATCTTGCCGGTGCTGGTTTTGGGTATCGCCTCGAAGCGGATCTCGCGCGGCACCTTGTAGCCGGCCAGCAGCGCCTTGCAGTGCGCCACCAGTTCGGCGGCGGTAACGTGGGCGCCGGCCTTGGTCTCGACGTAGGCCAGTGGCGTTTCGCCCCACTTCGTGTCGGGCTTGGCCACCACGGCACAGGCCAGCACCGCCGGGTGGCGGTACAGCGCGTCTTCCACCTCCAGGCTGCTGATGTTTTCGCCGCCGCTGATGATGATGTCTTTGCTGCGGTCCTTGATCTTCACGTAGCGGTCGGGCTCCAGCACCGCCAGGTCGCCGGTGTGGAACCAGCCGCCGGCAAAGGCCTTGTCGGTGGCCGCAGGGTTCTTCAGGTAACCCTTCATCACGATGTTGCCCTTGAACATGATCTCGCCCATGGTCTGGCCATCGGCCGGCACTGGCTGCAGCGTCTCGGGGTCGAGCACTGTCATGCCTTCTTGCAGCATGTAGCGCACACCCTGGCGGCCGTTCAGCCGCGTTTGTTCCGACAGGCTTTGTTCAGCCCAAGCCGGGCGCTTGACGGCCACCGACGCCGGGCCGTAGACCTCGGTCAGGCCGTAGACGTGGGTGATGTCAAAGCCCAGTTTGGCCATGCCTTCGATCATCGCTGCCGGTGGTGCCGCGCCGGCCACCATGCCGCGCACCTGCTGGGTAATGCCTGCACGCAGCGCAGGGTCGGCGTTGATGATGAGGTTGTGCACGATGGGCGCGGCGCAGTAGTGGTCGGCGCCGTGCTCGCGCATCGCTTGCAAGATGGTGGCCGCATCCACCCGGCGCAGGCAGATGTGGGTGCCGCCCAGCAGGGCCACCGTCCACGGAAAACACCAGCCGTTACAGTGGAACATGGGCAGCGTCCACAGGTACTTGGGAAAGTGCGGCATCGTCCAGGTGGCCGCGTTGCACACCGCATTGAGGTATGCACCCCGGTGGTGCGTGACCACACCTTTGGGGTCGCCGGTGGTGCCGCTGGTGTAGCTCACGGCGATGGCGTCCCATTCATCGGCCGGGCCCGGCAGCACAGCCAGCGGCGCGTGCGCGGCCAGCAGCGCCTCGTAGTCCAGAGCGCCCCAAGCGGCACCCAGGCACGCGCCGGGGCCGCTGTAGGCGCTGTCGTCCACGTCCACCACCTTCAATTCACGGCCATGTTCGCGGCGCAGGATGTCCAGCGCCTGCGCCACCACGGGCGAAAACTCGCGGTCGGTGATCAGCACGCTGGCCTCGCAGTGGTTCATCTGCCAAGCCAGCAGGGGTGCATCCAGCCGCGTGTTCAAGGTGTTCAGCACGGCGCCGATGCCGGGCACGGCGTAATGCGCCTCCACCATCTCTGGCGTGTTATGCAGCATCGTGCTGACGGTGCTGCCCGGCACCACACCCAGGGCCTGCAAAGCCCCTGCCAGGCGCGCGCTGCGCTCGCGACATTGCGACCACGTGTAACGGCGTGGGCCGTGCACCACCGCCGGCAGGTCGGCATGAATTTCGGCGCTGCGCTCGACAAAACTGACGGGCGACAGGGCCACAAAATTGGCCGCGTTGGGGTGCAGACTTTGCTGGTAAATGTTCATCAATAGGGGTCCTGGCTGGGCCATAGGCGGGCAGGCTGCAAGTGTGCACCGGATGCAGCCCGATGGGCGCCTGCAGCAACCCGCGCGGTGGCCAGCGCGCCGCCATGGGTGCCGTTTTGGTCGCAGCGCCACCCTTCATTTGGGTGCTGCACGTTGATGTAGCGGCATGAATACTGATGACGTTGCTGCCAACCACAGCCCGCTCCCCGTGCGCAGGGCTGTTCTGTCTGGCGGCTGTGTCCTGAACCTGCCACACCCTGCCCATGCCTCCTTTGTCCGCGAGCTTGATGTTGTTGTTGTTGCTGGCCGCCTTGTCGGGCGCGGCAGTGGCAGCCTGGTGGCTGGGCCGCCGTTTTCAGCAGGCCAGCGCCGAGCAGGCGCGGCAGCAGGCCGAATGGCAGACCTGGCGGCTGCAGATTGAGCGCCGGCTGGCCGAGCGCCGCGAACCCGACCTGACGCCACTGGTGCAGCGACTGGCGGGGCTGGAAAAAGCGGTGGGCAGCATCCGCCTGCCCACGCCCGAGCCGACCAACCTGCGCCCGGTGCTGGACGCCATTGCGTCGATTCGCCTGCCGGCCGCGCCCGCAGTGAATCTGGAGCCGCTGCACAACCGGCTGCTGGGGCTGGAAGACGCGATCAGGCAGATGGGCACACCCGCAGCCACCCCAGCGCCTGCGGTCCCTGCCGCCCGTGAAGCCGAGCTGGCAGGCGTGGTGGCCCAGCTGGGCGCCATCGAACAACAGCTGGCCCGGCTGCGCCCTCAGGGCTGAGCTGCAGCCCCCTCAGTTCAGCAGCCGCGGCGCCTGCGGCCCAGCGGGCACAGAAACCACCGGTGCGGTGACGGCCAGGCCCCAGTCGGCGTCGGCGAGCGCTTTTTCCAGCAGGCGTGACAAGGCGGTGCAAAGGTCGGCAGTGAGCTGCACCGTCAGGTTGCGGCCGGCTTCGTCGCGCAGGCGCAGCATCATGCCCGGGCCTTCGGGGCGCGGGCCCAGGTCGGCGGCGACTGGCAGCAGGGGTTCTGGGCCCAGCGGCTGCGCGGTGATGGTCGGGTTGAACGGGGCGTTGAAGTCGGCGCTGGGCAAAGGGCGCGCACGCGCCGTCTGCACCAGCATCTCGCGCGCTTCGGGCAGCACCGAGGCCACGGCCGTGCCGTGCGGCAGGCTGGACTGCGCCACCAGGTTCTGGAACGGCCGCCACAGCTGGCTGAACATGCGGCGCGTCAGCCACACGGCCACCAGCTCGCCGGCCTGTGTGCGCACCTGCCACAAAATCCGGTCGGCCGCCGGGTCGTAACGCACTTGCATTTGATGGATGTCCACCAGGGTATTCTAGAAGCCACGCCGGTTGCGGGTGCGGCGGCAGCGCCGACTGGGTGTGTTCTCAGCCAAAGCGCCCCTGCAGGTACCAGTGCACCTCGCCCGACGCTGCAGGCAGGCGGTCGCGGAACACCCAGACCAGGCTGCCGTCTTCGGCCATGCCGATGAAGTAGTCGCGCGCCACCATGGCGTTGTCCCACCAGCCGGTTTCGATGCGCTCGGGGCCGCTGACCAGCTGCAGCGGCCGGCCCTGCAGCAGCGGCTGGGCGTTGCGTTCGGCCAGCGGCAGTGTCTCGGCCAGCAGCCAAGCCGGGCGGTTCAGCGGCAGCGGCGGTGGGCCGTGTGGGCTGCGGCGGGCCACGGCGGCCACGGCGGCAGCGGCTTCGGCCGCTGGCGCCGCCGGCAGCGGCTGCTGGGCCGGCACCGCTACACGGGCACGCTCGGGCCTGAAGTCGGCCACCGGCAGCACACGGTGCACCTGCTCAGCGCCCAGGCGTGCGCACAGCCGTTCCAGCAGCCGCACCAGGCCTTCGGCGCGGCTGCTGGGGGTGGGGAACAGCTCGCCGTTGGGCGCCGCTGCGGCCACCAGGTGACTGCACAGCAGTTGCAGTTCCAGCGTGGGCGCGGCCAGCGTGCAGTGGGCCAGGCGTTCGCGCAGCAGCAACTGCAGGTGCGCAGGGTCCAGCGCGGGCTCGGCCAGCGGCACCTGCAGTTCGGTGGCGGCAGGGGTTTCGCCGCGGTCCTGGCTGCGCTGGCGTTCGTGCAGCATGCGCAGCGTGAAGCCGGCCACGCGGCCGTGGCGCGACTGCGCCCAGGCCACCAGGCGCGCCAGCAGCACACCCGCGCCGTGCAGCACCTGGGTGGTGTTTTCGGCGCGGGCGTAGAGCTCCAGGCGGCTGTTGAACACCGGCGGCGGCACCAGCCAGCGGCGCGGGTCGCTCTGCACGCCCAGCGCACGGTCCAGCTCGTCCAGCACCGCCGGGCCGAAGCGGCGCGCCACGCCGTCGCGTGGCAGCGCCTGCAAGGCGGCCACCGTGTGCACACCCAGGGCCTGCAGCACATCGGCATGTGGCCGGCAGGCGGCCAGCAACAGCACCGGCGCGCGGCCCAGCAGCGTGTGCAGGGCCTGCAGATCGGTGGCGTGGCGGCCCAGCACCCAGCGTTCGGCTTGCTGCGGGTTTTCAGACGGGGCGCCTGTTGCACCTGTTGCACCTTGCGCCCCTGGGGACTCTGGCGGCTGTTGCGCCACCTGTGCCATCGGTGCCTGTTGCGCCAGCAAGGCCGCACCCAGCGCCGTGGGTGCGGCCGCCATCTGCACGCGGTGGCCCAGTGGCAGCAGCGCCTGCAGCAGCAGCTGTCGCAGGCGCGCCAGGCCGCCAAACAGGCGCAGGCTGGCCTGCACTTCCAGCAGCACCGTGGGCCCTTGCAAGCGGTTGTCGGGCCCCTGAGCGGGGGTGTTTGCGTGCAGGCACACGGCGGGCGTGAACACCAGCGCGGCGTGCACCACCGCCTGCACGGCGGCGGCTTCGCGCGCGGCGTCGCGGTCGGCCACCAGCAGGTCGGCCGCCAACGCCAGCGCGGTGGCGCGTTTGATGCCCGGGCGTATGCCGCGCTCTGCCGCAGCGGCATTGACGCTGTGTACGGTGTGCTGGTCAACCAGCACCACGGCCCGTGCCTCGGCGCCCGGCGCGGCCGGCGGCAGGCTGGCGCAGTAGGCTTCCAGCGGCAGTGCGGGCAAATGCAGGGCCAGCCACAACATGGTGGTACGGGGGGTGGGCAAAATCAGGCACAGGCCGCTGCAGCCGGCAGTGGCTTACTGCGGGCGGTGTGTTGGGCGTGGGCTGCGGCGGGTGGCGACGTCACTGGCGGCACTGACGGGACTGACGTCACCGGCTGCTGTGGCGTGCGCAGCCACTTGCACCGCTGCGGTTGGGCCCGCACCCTCGGCACCCTCGGCCGTCATGGACCCCACGGCCCACCGCGCCCCTTGCGCTGGCGCGCGCAGCGCACGCGCCAGCGCGGGCGCCGACAGCACGGGCGGCAGTTCCAGCAGCAGCGCTTCGGCCAGCGGCGCACCCCGGCGCTTGACAACGGCCACACGCAGCAGGTCGGGCCCCCAGGCCGAGAGCAGCAGGCGCAGCGGCGCGGCGCTGGCGCGGCTGCGTTCTTCGGCCGCGCGCAGCAAAAACACCGGCCCTTCGTGCAACTGTGCGGCCAGTTGCAGGCGGCGCAGCGCGTCAGCCGGCAGGCGCGGTGGCAGCCAGGCCAGCACGGCCCCCACCTGCCCGCTTTTCAGCGCTTGTTCCAGCGCCCACAGGACGTCGGATGCGGGCGCGCGCGCCTGTGTCGGTGCCTGCCCCGGCGCCCGGCCCTGGGCGCGGCGCGGTGGTGGCGCTGCTGCGCGGGGGCGCGACTGCACCACCAGTTGTTGCCGCATGTCCAGCCCCAGCGCACCCAGCGCCCAGGGGCAGGGCTGCGCCGGGGGGTCGAACCACATCACGCTGCGCTGCTGGCTTTGCAGGCCCACCAGCACCGGCGCCAGCAGGCGCAGTTCACCCACGCCGGGGTGCGGCAGCAGCAGTTCGGTCAGCATGCCGGCGGGCCAGCCGCCGCCGGGCAATTGCCGGTCAAGCTCGGCAAAGCCGCTGGGCCACACCGCGTGCGCCGTGCGCGCCACCTGGTGCGCGCGCCACAGCGCAGGGTGCAGGGCTTCAGGGGCGGTGGCGGGCGCTGCTGGCGGGTGCTGCGGCCGGCGCAGGGGTACAGGTTCGGGCGCGGGTTCAGGCACACATGCAAGAACGGCTGCAGGCACAGCGGATGCTGGCAGGGATGCAGCAGCAGCCGCAGACCCAGGCGCACGCACAGGCATGCGCGCGCCAGGCGCACCAGGCGCATCGGCCGCATCGGCAAACAGCGGCAGCGTCAGGCTCAGCGCAGCCCGCTCGCCTGTGCGCGCCAGCGGCTGCGCAGGCCGGGCCGGCCGCTGCTGCTGCTGCTGCTGCTGCGGCGGCGGCGGCGGTGCAAAAAGATCGGGATGGTCGGCAGGCAGTTCCACCCAAATACTGTATGTTTATACAGTTTTTTATGCAAGCGCCGCTGGTACACCGGCACCGTGAAAAAGTCGCAGCGGCTACAGCTGGGCGTGGGCGCGCCTGGCATGCGATCGTGCTTCAGGGTCGTGCTTCAGGAAAAACCGATGTGCATCGCCACCCATCGGTTCCCGGTCGGGCGGTCAACAACCTTGACGCCCACAGTCTGCTGGCCGAAGCATTTTTCTTCGGCAGCGTGGGTGGGGTGATCACGCGCGCCGTGGGGGTTTGGCCAGCCCCCGCACCGCGCGGCGCCACTTGCGCCAAGATGCCGCATGCGCAAAACAACCCTGTTCTGGGCCCTGGCCCTGTTTTTCACCGCTGCAGCGGCCCAGGTGAAAACCGAAACCATCGCCCGCGGCCTGGCCAACCCCTGGGCACTGGCCTTTTTGCCCGACGGCCGCATGCTGGTAACCGAACGCCCCGGCCGTCTGCGTGTGGTGGGCGCTGACGGCCAACTGGGCCCGCCGCTGGCCGGCTTGCCGGCGGTGGACGTGGGCGGCCAGTGCGGTTTGCTGGACGTGGTGGTGGACCCGCAGTTTGCACAAAACCAAACCCTCTACTGGACCTACGCCGAGGCCGGCACAGGCGGCAACGGCGTGGCGGTGGCGCGGGCGCGGCTGCAGGGCGCACAACTGCAAGACGTGAAGGTGATCTTTCGCCAAATGCCCAAAGTGCGCAGCACCCTGCACTGCGGCTCGCGCCTGGTGTTCACACGCGAAGGCCACCTGATGCTGGGCCTGGGCGACCGCTTTTCGCGCAAGGACGACGCCCAGACCACCGACAACCACCTGGGCAAGGTGGTGCGTTTCACCACCGACGGCGCCGCGCCGGCGGGCAACCCCTACCTGGGCAAAGCCGGTGCGCTGCCCGAACTGTGGAGCCTGGGCCACCGCAACATCCAGGGCGCCGCCATACACCCCACCACGGGCGACGTGTGGATGGTGGAACACGGCCCGCAAGGCGGCGACGAGGTCAACGTGGTGGAAGCCGGCCGCAACTACGGCTGGCCGCTGGTCACCTACGGCCGCAACTACGGCACGGGCACGCGCATCGGCGAAGACGGCCCCAAGCCCGGTTATGAGCACCCGCTGAAGTGGTGGGTGCCCAGCTTTGCACCCAGCGGCCTGGCCTTTGTGACCAGCGACCGCTACCCGGGCTGGAAAGGCCAGTTGCTGGTGGGCGCGCTGCGCGGCCAGGCGCTGGTGCGGCTGACGCTGGACGGCCGCAAAGTGGTGGCCGAAGACCGTGTGCTGCAAACGCTGGGCGAACGCATACGCGACGTGCGACAGGGGCCCGATGGTTTTTTGTACATCGTCACCGAGGGCAGCGACGGCAAGGTGATGCGCTTGTTGCCGTAAACCTGCCCTGACCGCGCGCCCTGCGCACCGGCCCGGCGTGCATCAACCCCAGTCGGCCACCAGCGTGTTGATCAGGCGGCCCACACCTTGCACCTCGCACACCACCTCGTCGCCGGGCTGCACGTCCACCGAGCCCTTGGGCGTGCCGGTCAGGATGACATCACCCGGGCTCAGCGTCATGAAGCTGCTGAGGTATTCGATCAGCGAGGCCACGTCGTGCACCATGTCGCCGGTGTGGCCCTCTTGCACCACGCGGCCGTTGACTTCGGTGCGCAGTTTCAGGTCCATGGGGTTGCCGATGTCGTCCCGCCCCACCAGCCACGGCCCCAGTGCGGTGCCACCGTCGCGGCTTTTCACGCGCAGGTTGGGCCGGTAGTAGGGCTCTAGAAAGTTGCGGATGGCGTAGTCGTTGGCCACCGTGTAGCCGCCCACAAAGTCCATCGCACGGGCGCGCGGGATGTGTTTGCCGGCGCGGCCGATGACCACCGCCAGTTCACATTCGTAGTGCATGAATTCGCCATCGGCCGGCCGTCGTGTGCAGCCGCGGTGGCCGACCACGCTGTTGGCGCCCTTCAAGAAGACCACCGGCTCGCTGCGCTGGGCCTGCAGAAAACTGCCCTGCTCGGCCGAAGACTTGGCTGCCAGTTCCTGCGCGTGGTCGGCATAGTTCAGCGCCAGCGCAAAGAGGGTGCGCGGCTCGAACGGGGCCAGCCACATGACGGCGGTTTCGGGCACCACACGGCCATCGGCCAGGCGCAATTGCAGCGGCTGCCCGGGCGCAGCGGGGTGTGCTTCGGTGGCTTCGTGGATGGCGCCGCCGTAAACGATGCGGGCGGTTTTCATGCGGCCCCCTGGCTTGCAAGTGCTTCGTGTTGCACCGGGTTTTCCAGCCGCCCGATGCCGTCAATTTCCACCGCCATGGTGTTGCCCGCGTGCACCCGGGGCGCGCCTTCAGGCACACCGATGAGCAGCAGGTCACCCGGGGCCAGGGTCATGAACTCGCTGACGTCGGCAATCAGCTGCGCCACACTGCGGCGCAACTGCCGCGTGTTGCTGCTCTGGCGCAGTGTGCCGTTGACGTAGGCGCGCAGCGTCAGCGCGCCGGGGTCGGGCAGCGCCGATGCCGGCACCCAAGGCCCGATGGGGCAAAAACCGTCGCGGCACTTCTGGCGCATCGGCGGGCGCAGCAGTGCGCTGTGCGGCACCGTCACGTCGTTGACCACGCAGTAGCCGGCCACGAATTGCAGCGCATCGGCCGCCCGCACGCGCGACGCCGCGCGGGCGAAACCGATGCCCAGCGTCACGCCCACCTCCACCTCGGGCACGTCGGGCGGCAGCAGCACGGGTTGGCCGGGGCGCGACCAGGTGTTGGCCGGCTTGATGTACAGCACCGGGTGCGCCGGCGGCTGGTGGTGCGGCGGCTGCAGCATGGCCGGGGCCATGGCCTGCCAGGCGCCCTGGAATTCCAGCATCGCGCCCACCACGGTGCGCTGGGGGTAGCCGGGGTGGTATTCGGTGGTCATGGCCCGGGAGCGGTTTCTGTGGTTTGAGCAAGGGTGCGCTCTTCCAACAGGCGCCCTACCCCGCTACGGTACAACAGCGCCGGGCACAAACTGCGGCAAGGCTTGCAGCGCAGCGCGGTCAAACGGCTCGTTCAGAAACAACTTGGGATAGTAGTGGCTGCGCAGCGCAGCATGGAAAGCGCGCACCCGGGCCTCGTAGGCCCAGGCCGCAGGCGCGTCAGTGGCGGCCAGGGCCTGCAGCCTGCGTTCCAGCAGCACGGGGGGCGCCAGCCAGGCCAGAAGGCCGGCAAGCCGGTCGCGCTGCAGACGGCCTGCGGTGTAGGCGTCAGACAGCGCTTGTGCCTGCTGGTCGCCCACCTGCTGGAAAGCGTAGTACCACTTCCATTCAAAAGGGCGCTGCACCGCCGTGTAAGGCGCCCACTGCGGGTGCTGGGCCACGAAGGCGGCCATGGTGGTGGCTTTGGGCAGGTCCCAGGCGCCGTTGACGGCTTCGCGCTGGGTCATGATGATGTCGGCGCCGCTGGGCAGCGGCACCGCGCGGTCGATGGCCATGCGCCCTGCGGCCGGCACCAGCACCGCCAGCGCCAACCACAGCGCCAGCAGCGCGGCCAGTATGACTTCACCCGGCTGCTGCCAGGCTGCCAGCACGGTGCACAGCAGGCACCAGAACAGCACGTAGGCCAGCAGCGCCGCACCCGCCGCCAGCAGCGTGGGGGCGGCCGTGCCGGCAGCAGCACCCGCCACCAGCAGCGGCAGCGCAGCAGCCCCGTACACGCCGGCAGCGCGCAAGCCGGCCCGCACCGGCCACAGCCCCGCCGCACGCCCGGCGGTGGCCACCAGCAGGTCGTGGCGGCCGGCCACACGCTCGCGGGCATGCAGGTCGTGCAGCAGCACCACCAGCACCAGCGGCAGCACAAAAGCGGCAAAAAAGGCGAAGTCAAAACGCCCGGTCAGCGCCAGCACAGGGTGGCCGGCATCACGTTCGTGAATCTGCCCCTCCAGTGCCAGCATGCGCACGCGGTGTTTCCAGGCCGTGTCGTCGCGGCGGCCCAAAGCGGCAAAGGCAAAGTCAGACGGCGGGTCATACGTGAGGTGGAAGCTGTAGTAGGCCACCGAGCCCCAGTCGTTGTGCATCTTCAACACCGCGCTGCGGTCGGCCTGGTCGGCCTGCACCAGCCGCGTGATGGTGGCCTGTTGCTGGCGCACCTCGGCCAGGCCCGACAGCAGCGCCAGCACCGCCAGCACCAGCACCACAGCCCACCAGGCCCACACGGCGCGGTCGCGCGCCAGCAAGCCGGCCTCGCGCCGCAGCACCTGCCAGCCCCTTGCTGCTGATGGCCTTGTACTCAAGGCTGCAGCCGGCCGCCGGCCCAGACACACGCGCCCATCAACACGGCGCACCACAGGCCCAGCATCAGCCCCTGCGGCCCGGCCCTGGCCACGCGCGTGGCGGCGTTGTCGGGCGCAAAGCGAAAGCGTTGCAGCAGTTGCCAGTGCGTGGCGTCCACACGCGTGCGGCGCTCGGCTTCGGCGTCGCTGCTGCGCCGCACGTCGTCGGCATAGGCCAGCTTTTCGGCGTGCACGCGGTTCAGGCCCTGCACAAAGCTGTAGCGCAGCGCTTCGGCCTCTTGCAAGAAGCGGTGGTGGTGGGCCAGGTCGGTGCCGGCCAGTGCCCGTGAAGCACCGGCCACCGCCAGCAGTGGCGTCAACCAGCCGTGGTGGGCCAGCACCGCTTGCTGTCGGTTTTCTGCCGCCTGCTGCTGCAGGGCATAACGGTTCAGCGTGTCGGTAAGTTTGCTCTCGGCCACCTGGGCCACCACGCCGCGCAGGTTGACGGGCAGCTCTTCCACCCGCTGCACACCGTGCTGCGCCAGCAGCTCGCTGCGCAGCTGGGCAAAGGCGGGGGCGTTGGCGTTGTGGCCGTCGCCCAACTGGCGCAGCTCGGTCAGCAAGGCCAGGTCGGTTTCCAGCTTGCCGGCCGCGGCGGCGGTGTTCGACACCACGCTGCTGGCCAGCGCCGGCAGCACCAGCACCAGCACGATCCACAGCGTGGCCAGCGTGGCCAACACGGCCGAGCGGCGCTGCAGCAGGGCCGACGCCAACAGCGCGAGCGCACCCCAGGCCAGCAGATACAGCGCGTAGCTGCCCACCAGCGCCGCTGCCGCCAGCGGCTGCTCACCCTGGGCCACGGCCATGCCGGTGGCCAGCACCAGCGGCAGCAGCATCAGCAACACCACCACGCACAAGGCCAGCGCCTTGCCAGCCAGCAACACGCGGCCCGGTGTGCCCTGGGCCAGCAGCGTGCCCAGGGTGGCGGCTTCACGCTCGCGCGCCACCAGGCCATGGCCCAGCACGATGAGCAGCAGCGGGCCGAACAGCTGGTACACCAGCGCCGGGCTCAGGCCGCCGAGCCCACCCACGCCGCCCAGGTCGGCGCTGGCTCCGCTGGCCGCGAACATCGCGCTGTTTTGCCGGTGGCCTTCCAGAAACAGGGCCTGGCCGGTGACCGCGTCCAGCCCCGGGTCGAACAGCGCCAACGGCATCGGCGTGCGAAACACATAGTGCCCGTAATGCACCATGCGGTGCGGGTGGCGGTTGGGTTGCGACAGAAAGGCGGTCTCGGCCTGCGCCTGGTGGTGCTGCCGCTGGGTGCGTTCGGCCTGCATGCGCCCCATGTTCAGCGCCGTGGTGGCCAGCAGCAGCAGCGCCATCAACAGGGCCGCCGCCAGCGCCAGGCGAGAGCGCAGCCAGTAGCGCCCTTCCGCGAGCGCGATGTACAGCACACGCTTCATGCCATGACCTGGGCAGCAAAGGCGCGGTGCACGGCCTCGGTGTCGATGCGGCCGCCAGCGGGTGCGGCAAACTGGTCCACCAGGCGCCCCCGGTGCAGCAGGCCGATACGGTCGGCCACCTGGCAGGCGCCGTACACGTCGTGGGTCACCATCAGTATGGCTTTGCCGGCCTGCGCCAGGCCACGCACCAGGTGGTGGAACTCGTCGATGGCCGTGGGGTCCAGCCCCGAGGTGGGCTCGTCGAGCAGCAGGATGTCGGTGTTGCGCAGCAAGGCCAGCGCAATGGCCACCTTCTGCCGCATGCCCTTGGAATAGCTGCGCAGCCGGCGTTCGCGAGCGTCCACGCCCAGCAGCACACGGTCCAGCGCGGTTTCTATGTCGTCTGCGCTGCAGTGCACGCCCGCCAGGTGCAGGAAGTACTGCAGGTTCTCGCGTGCGTTCAGGTGTTCATACAGCGCGGCCGCTTCGGGCAGGTAGGCGATGGCCTTGCGGGCGGCCGCCACGTCGGCTGCCACATCAGCCACCACATTGCGGCCGCACACGCACACGCGGCCCGAAGCCGGCACCAAGAAGCCCAGAAAGGTGGCCAGCGTGGTGGACTTTCCGGCGCCGTTGCCGCCCAGCAGACCGTAGACCTCGCCGCCCGCAACAGCAAAGCTCACGCCGGCCAGCACTTCTTTGCCCGAGCGCCACACATGCAGTTCATCGGCTTGCAGCTTCATCAGCAGCCCCCCCTTTTTTTCAGCGTCGGCTTCAGAACTTGAAGGTGACTGAAGCCCGCACGCTGCGCGGTGCGCCGGGCTGCACCCACAGTGCCGAAAACGAATTGGTGTAGTGGGTTTCGTCGAACAGGTTGTCGACATCCAGGCGCAGGCCCACGTTTTTGGTCAGCTCATAAGCCACAAAGGCGCGGGCCAGCGTGTAGGCCGGCAGTTTGAAGTTGGCGGTGAATTCACCGGGGCGCTCGCCCACATGAACCAGGCCCCCACCCACCTGCAAGCCCCGGCCCGCCACCTGCAGGGCCTGCACCAGTTGCAGGCTCAGGGTGTGCTCGGGCACGTTCAACAGGCGGGTGCCGGCCGGCACCGGAAGTCCGAAGTTGGCGTCGTTGAAGGTGTTGCCCGTCTTGGCGTCGACATAGGCGTATGAAGCCCACAGGCTGAGGCCTTGGGTCAACTCGCCCTGCAGGTCCAGTTCCACACCGCGGCTCTGTGCCTTGCCGATGGCCGCCAGCGTGAAGGCGCTGGGGTCGTCCACCACCAGCATGTTTTTCTGCTGCACGCGGAACACCGACAGCGTGCCGTCAACGGCGCCGCCCAGTGTGAACTTCACACCGGCTTCGATGGCGGTGGACTGGTTGGGCGCAAAGCCGTTGCCGCGCGCGTCAGCACCCGACAGCGGGCGGAAGTTTTCGCCATAGGTGGCGTACAGCGACAGTGTTTCGCCAGCCTGGAAAACCAAGCCCAGCTGCGGGCTGACGCGGTTTACTTTCTGCTCGGACGTGCGGTTGGCGAGCCGGTCTTCCAGCGTCTGGCTGTAATCGTCAAAACGCGCACCCAAGCGGACCTGAATTTTTGGCGTTAGGTTGATCTGGTCTTGCACAAAAACACCCACCGACTGCTGTGTTTCCAGCCGATTGGTCAGCGGTGTGGGTGTGGGCAACGTGTAGCTGCCATACACCGGGTTGAAGATGTTGATGGCCTGCAGTTGCGCCAGCGTCGGGTTGCTGGCCAGTGCGGGCGCGCGGGCGCGCAGGAACACCTGGTCGTTTTCGAACTGGTCGGCATCCACCCCCAAGATCAGCCGGTGCTGCAAGCCGCCAAGCTGGAAGCGGCCGTTGATTTCACCGCGCACCACCCGGTAGGTGGCGTCGTAGTCGCGAAAGCGGCGCTGGCGTGTCAGCGTCTGGCCGTCGACCAGCAGGCGCTGGCGGTTGGTGGCCAACTCGGCCTCGGTCGAAAAGCCCTCCAGCGAGGTCTTGCGCGTGGTCAGGCCCAGCAGCGCGCTCCAGTGGGCGTTGAAGTTGTGCTGAAACTCAAGCTGGTGGCCCAGCACGTCGGCTTTCATCGGGCCGTCACCCGGCTCGCCCAGAAAGCGGCTTTCGGGGATGCGACCCAGCTGCCCGCCCAGGGCCAGCACGCCCCGGTCAAAGGGAATGTGCTGGTGGCTGTATTCCAGTTCATAGACCAGCGTGCTTTGCGGCCCAACGCGCCAAGCCAGCGACGGGCTGGCGCCGTACTTGCGTGTCTGCACCGTGTCGCGAAAACTGCCGGCGTCTTCATAAAAACCCGCCACGCGCACGGCCACGGCGCTGCCCAGCGGGGCCGTCCCATCGGCATCCAGGCGCTGGGTGTCGAAACTGCCGGTTGACAGGCGCAGCTCACCCGCCGTCTTGAACGTGGGCCGCTTGGTCACCAGGTTGACGGTGCCGCCCGGTTCGCCGCGGCCAAAGAGCGCGGCGCGTGGGCCTTTCAGCACCTCTACCGCTTCGATGCCCGACAGGTCGCGCGGCCCACCAAAACCACGCCCGGCGTTGAAGCCGTTGACCAGGTAGTTGCTGGGCAGGTTCTCGTCGCCCACAAAGCCGCGCAAGGCGAACGCGTTCCACAGCCCGCCAAAGTTGTTCTGCCGCGCCACCGAGGCCGACAGCGCCAGGGCCTGGTTCAAGTCCACCGCACCCGAAGCGCGCAGCGTTTCGGCGTCGATCGACTGCTCGGCCTGCGGTGTTTCCAGCCGCTTGAAGTCACCCTGGTAGGCCTGGCGCACGCCGGTGATGGTGATGGTGTTTTGCGCGTTGGCGGCGTTTGCAACCTGGGCGCTGGATGGCAAGGCAAATGGGGTGGCAGAGCACAGCATCAGTGCTGCGCGGTGGATGCTCTTCACGGTGGGACCTCGCGGGTGCTGAAGGGAGTCTGAAAACTCAGCCCGGCGGCGTTGAAAGCGATTCGGCTGCCCAGGACTGATCTGCAACAGCAGATCGACAAGATGATACTGCAGTCTCATTCGCAATACGCAGCACAGAAGTTGCTGCGCAACGGCAACCCAGCGGGCTGCAACGCTGGCTGATGGCGGCAGCAGCGGGGTCCAATGGGCGAACCCTCGCGGCACCTGGGGCGGGGGCAACGCGTACGCTCTGCGTTAGAACCTCTCCAAGCCTTGATAGGGATTGCCGCAGAGGCCGTGCGTCGACAAGAATGAGGATGAACATCCCACACAGCAACGGCACCATGGCTGCATCGAATTCAAACGGGTCACACCATGAACCTCTCAAATGGGTACGCAGAGCCCTGCTGATGGTTGACGTCGCTGATTCCGTTCGGCTCATGCACCAAGACGCTGCCGGCTATGTCAGCCGCTGGAGCCAATTCGTGGACGTGCTTCGCCACGAAGTCTTGCCACGCCATGGGGGCCGCATCGTCAAGATGCAGGGCGACGGGTTTCTGCTCGATTTCGAGCAGACACCACCAGCTGCCGCTGCGGCGGTTGAACTGCACGACCGCATCCAGGCGCTGAACATCGGCCGGCCGGAAAACCAACACCTGCGCCTTCGAGCAGGGGCTGAGGTCGGAGATGTCGTGATTCATGAGCTTGACGACCTGGGTGATGCCGTCAACGTGGCTGCACGGTTGATGCAGCAGGCCAACCCTGGTCAAACCCTGGTGTCGACCGCGTTTCGAGACGACCTGGTTCCGGGGCTCGACGCCGACGTTGAAGACCTGGGCCCGCTGTACCTGAAGGGCATGGAAGCGCCCGTGCGGGCCTACGCCTTGCACGGCACGCGCGCTGTGCCCCAGGATCAGGCCGCCGCGCTGCCCAGGGTCAAGCTGGCCCAAATGACCGCCCGCCTCGCCGTGCTGCCGTTTGACATGTCACACGGCCAGGCCGATCTGGCCCTGCTGGGTGACGCCGTTGCCGACGAACTGATTCAGGTGCTGTCGCGGAATGCCTCACTGACGGTGATTTCGCGCTTGTCCACCAGCGCTTTTCGCAACCGCACGCACGAACTGGCCCTGGTGCAGCAACACCTGGCAGCCGACTTGGTACTCAAGGGTCGTTTGCACCTGCACGGCGATCACCTGCGACTGCTGGTGGAACTGGTCGATGCAGCCGACGCCACCGTGATCTGGACTCAGTCGGCAGACACCAGCACACAAGGGCTCTTCAGCGGCCACGACCCTGTGCTGCAGAACCTGGCAACGCAGATGATGGAGACGCTGGCCCTGCGCCAGGTGGACAAGAGCCGCCGCATGCCGATGGCAACCCTGCAAAGTTATTGTTTGCTGATGGCAGCTGTGAAGTTGCTGCACGGTTCTTCGCGCACTGACTTTGAACGTGCCAGATTGATGTTGGACCACTTGATTTCGCGCGACCGTCGCCATCCCGCACCCCATACCTGGCTGGCAAAGTGGCATGTGATTCGGGTGCAACAAGAGGTGGCGCTGGCGGCGCGCTGGGTGGTGCTGGCGGCGCACTGGGCGGCGCTGGCGGTGCACTGGGCGGCGCTGGCGGTGCCTTGGGTGGCGCTGGAGGCGCTGGCAGCGCGTCATGGAACCCCGGCCTGGATGCTGCGGGCGCCTTGATCAGCCGCGATGCGATTGCCGGCTCACCGAACACCAAGTCCAGCCACCCGTCGCCCGCGCTGTTGGGGTTGGATGACCACCAACCGCTGAAAACCTGGGAGCCCTGGGTACGCGACACCGTCATCGACGCCGAACTTCAGCAAGGTATCGGCTACCAAAAAAAAATACCCAACAGGCTTTGAGCTCTACCACCTGGCACACACCGAACAGCGCTGTGCCCAAACACCCATCGTCACGCTTCACCGACCGCCGTCAATGGCGGCAACCTTCATGCAAGCCCAGGTCGGGTTGGTGCTGGAGTACGCCGATTTGCGGCAGGACCGCCTGGCCGAGATCCTTTCGCAAATTCCGCAGCTGCTGAGCTACTGGGTGTCCGTGGCCGGACTGCACGCCAGCCGCACACCCCGCACGCTGGAGCTTCTGGGCGCAGCGGTGCGGCTGGCCATCCTGGTTGAAATGCGGTTCAAGCACGCCTTTGCCGTGCCCAGGCCGGTGCAGTTCTCACCGCAGGTGCAGCCGCCCATCCTGACGCCGTCGCACAGCGCCTACCCCAGCGGGCACTCCACCGAAGCGCACTGCGCGGCAGGGGTGTTGATGGCCATCAGCAACCAAGGGCCGGGTACGCCGCTGGGCGACATGCTGTTGCGTCTGGCTGGCCGCATCGCCATCAACCGCACCGTGGCAGGTGTGCACTTTCCCATCGACAGCCGAGCCGGTCAGGTGTTGGGGGCCTGCCTTGCAGAGTATGTGCAAGGCCGGGCAACGGGCCAGGCCCATGTCCGGCACCGGGTCTTCCACGCAGAACCCAGTCTGCAAGCCGATTTCTTGGGCTATCCCACTCAGACGGCAGACCAAACCGACAACACCGGTTTGGGCACGGTAGCGGCAGCGGCGTTGCTGCCGAAGTCGGACTTGCTCGCCAGCGTCTGGGAGGAGGCGCAACGTGAATGGCCCTGACCAAACGCCTGCAAGGTGGACGGCGTTGCCCAGACCGGGCCCGTCTGCGCCGCGGCAAGACGCTTATTTGCCCTGGAGCCTGGCGACCAATCTGGCTGATGGACAACCGGACCAAGGCACGCCCAGTTTGAATTGGGTGTGGCTCTTGATCGAGCTTCAGGACAGTTGCAACGCACAGACCTTCCACCAGCAATCGCGGGACAGCAGCGACCACCTGTGGGTCGCGGCACACCACGCCAGCCCGCCCAAGGGATTGGAGCGCTTCCGCTTTTGCACAGCACGGGTGTCCAGGGACTTTCTGCACGCCCTGCAAAACCCCGAGTCCACCCGTGTGCCGGCACTGCGCGCGCTGGTCGCCTGCATCAAGCGGTTTGAGACCGGATTTGCTTGTGCAAAACCCCCCAGCACCGACAGCAGAACGCCCTGTGAAGAGCCGCTCGGGCTTGATCGGCAAGCCTCAGTCCCCCGCGTGGTGGTGGGCGTCATAGACGACGGCCTGGCCTTTGCGAACGAACGCTTCTGCCGCGTTCGCGATGGGGTGTGGCGCACGAGGCTGATCAGCTTTTGGGACCAAGGCACCGAGGCACCCCAGACAAGAACTACCGAGTGGGGCTACGGGCAGGTTTTTGGTCACGCACGCATCAACGCCTGGCTGCAAGCAGCCACCGATGCGGGCCGTCAGCGCATCGATGAAACCCGGGTTTACCACGACAGTGGGTACAAAGAGGCACGCCCACGTGTCACCCACGGCACCCATGTGATGGACCTGGCCTGCGGCGCAGACCCTCGCAACCTTTCGGTGGTGGCACCCGCCATCGTGGCGGTGCAGATGCCCCCGTTGGCTGTGGCCGACACCTCGTGCGCCAAGATGACCAGTTTCATGCTGGATGCGATGCTGCATGTGTTGAAACAGGCCGATGCAGCCTGGGCCGCAGAGCCCGGCGTTTGCCCTTGCGTGATCAACCTCAGCATGGGCAACATAGCCGGCCCACACGACGGTTCGTCCATTCTGGAATCGGCGGTGGACGCCTTGATTCTGGCGCGCAGAACGGCGGGCAGAACTGCGGAAACAGACCACCAAGACAACGACGCAGTTTGTGAAGTGGTGCTGCCCGAAGGCAACAGTTTGCAGTCACAAACCCATGCATGGGCGGAAATGGAGCGGGGCGACGAACTGGCACTTTCGTGGACGATCAAGCCCGACGACGGCACGTCAAGCTTTCTGGAAGTCTGGGCTCGGCCGGTGGGCGCCAGCCGACTGGACCCAACCCGCGTGTCAGAACTCGTCAACGCCCTCGGTTTGCGCATCTCCGTAAAGCCCCCCGCAAACCTGCCGGCCTGTTTCCTGGCCCTGCATGCGGGCAGCAGCGACCCCTGCGCCATGGCACTCACTCATGAAGGCATGACGCTGGCCACCCTCAGCGTGCAGCGTTGCCCCGCCAATGGCCGCTACCCCATGGCCTTGCTGACAACCGCACCCACAGCACCGTATGGCCCTTGGAAGCAGGTTGTGCCCGCTGGGAACTGGGAAGTCAAGGTTGAGGCGCTGGGCGGGGTGCCGTTTTACTGCAACGTTTATGTACAACGTGATGACACGTCTTTTGGACGTCGGGGCAAAGGCCGGCAGGGCGTGCTGGACGACGGCAACTACCGGCGCATCAATGACCGGGGCGGTCAACAGCTGTTCGATGAACTCGACGCGCGCGGCCAACCCGTGTCCTTCGTGCGGCGGGCCGGCACCATCAATGCACTGGCTACCGGCAAACTGGTCCGCGTGGCGGGCGGCCTGCTGCGTGGCGCCAGCGATCAAGACTGGAGCCATGCCAGTCGCTACTCATCGGTCGACATACCGCTGAAGTCGCAAGCGCTTCAAAAAAGCCGCGAGCTGGCATTGACCGAAGACTCGGACTTGCTGCCCGGTGTGCTGGCGGCGGGTTCAGCCAGCGGCAGCTGGGTGCTGCTCAGCGGCACCAGCATGGCCGCGCCGCAGTTGACACGGCAGCTGGCCCTGCATGTCACCGAGCCTTGGCGCAGGACCAAAGCCCGAAAACAGTCTAAAGACCCCAACGACACACCCCGCGACCACGTTTGGCCTTATGCGGAACTCGACGCACGATCACGGCGGCGCCGGGGACGGAACCGGTGATACGCGGGCGCCGCACTGTTCAAGACTTTCGTCAAAGGGCTTGAAGACCCAGTTGGGTGCAGCTCCGCGACAAGCGGGTGCTAGACCTGCCCCTCAGTCAACCTTGGCCCCGCTGGCCTTGACCACACTTTCATAACGCTTCAGCTCGCGCTGGATCAGCCCGGCAAACTGCTCGGGCGTGCTGGGCGCGGGCTCGGCCATCAGGGTGGCAAAACGCGCCTTGGTTTCGGGCGCGTTCAGCGCTGCCACAAAGGCCGTGTTCAGCCGGGCCACCACGTCGCGCGGCGTGCCGGCGGGGGCGATCAGGCCCCACCAGGTGTCGATCTCGAAGCCCGGCAGCACGTCGGCGATGGGTGGCACATCGGGCAGCAGCGGGCTGCGCTGCACGGTGGTCACGGCCAGCGGCAGCAGCTTGCCGGCGCGGATGTTGGCCGCCGCAGTGGGCAGGTTGTCCAGGCTGTAGTCGACCTGGCCCGACATCAGCGCCAGCTGGCTGGGGGCACCGCCGTTGTAGGGTATGTGCACGGCGAAGAAGCCGGCACGCTGCTTGAAGATCTCGCCACCCAAATGGCCGGCACTGCCGTTGCCGCCGCTGCTGTAGTTCAGCCGGCCGGGGTTGGCCTTGGCGTAGGCCAGAAAGTCTTTCAGGCTGTTGATGTTCAGGCGTTTGGCGGTGTCGGTGTTTATCACCAGCACGTTGGGCACACGCACCATCTGCGTGATGGGCGCAAAGTCCTTGATGGGGTCGAAGGGCAGCTTGCTGAACAGCCACGGGTTGATGGCGTGCATGGCCACTGCGGCAATGCCCAGCGTCAGGCCGTCGGGGGCGGCCTTGGCCACCAGGTCCACACCGATGTTGCCGCCGCCGCCCGGGCGGTTTTCAATCACCACGTTGCCCAGCGTGTCCTTCACGCGCTCGGCCAGTGCACGCGACGTGATGTCGATGGAACCACCCGCCGCGAAGGGCACGATGATGCGTATGGTGCGCGCCGGGGCCTGTGCCAGAGCGGGTGTAACGACGGCTGCAGCGGCCGCGGTGGTGGCCAGCGTGGTGATGAAGTGGCGGCGTTGCATGGGCTTCAAGCGAGGTGTTAAGGGGGGGGAACCCATTGTGGGCAGCGCGAAGGCTGGCGGAAACGGGGTTTTGCCCTCTTGCGGCCCGTCATCACCGCAGCGTCACGGTCAAGCGCGGTGCGCCTGCAGCAGCGCTGCCACCTGTTCACGCAGCGCTGCAGGGCTCACTTGCTCGGGCGCCCAGGCCGGCGCCACCGTCAAGGCCACGGGGCTGAACAGCCCACGCCGAAAGGGTTTGACCATCGCGCTGCCCTTTTCCACGCGCGAAAAAAACGAGCCCCACAGGTTGTGCAGCGCCATTGGCACCACCGGCACCGGCTGGCCTTGCAGCACCTTCATCACACCGCCCTTGAATTCACCCAGGCTGCCGTCGCGCGTGATGGCGCCTTCGGGGAAGATGCACAGCAGGTCGCCCTCGGCCAGCACCTGCTGCGCCTGCACAAAGGCGGCTTCGTAGGTGGCGGGGTCTTCGCGCTGCGGCGCGATGGGTATGGCCTTGGCCAGCTTGAACATCGCACCCAGCACCGGCAGGGCAAAGATGCGGTGGTCCATGATGAAACGGATGGGCCGGGGGCTGGCCGCCATCAACAGCACGGCGTCGACATAACTGACGTGGTTGCACACCAGGAGAGCCGCGCCCTGGGTGGGGATGTGCTCGTCACCCCGCACCTGAAAGCGGTAGACACAGCGCGTCAGCAACCAGGCCACGAAGCGCAGCAGGTATTCAGGCACCAGCAGGAAGATGTAGCCGGCCACCACGGCGTTCAACAAGCCCACCACCAGAAACACCTGCGGGATGCTCAGGCCCGCACCCAGCAGCGCGCCCACGCCCAGGCTGCTGACGATCATGAACAGCGCGTTCAGAATGTTGTTGGCCGCGATGATGCGCGCGCGGTGCGTGGGCGGGCTGCGCATCTGTATCAGCGCATACATGGGCACGCTGTAGATGCCGGCAAACAGCGACAGCAGCGCCAGGTCCAGCAGCACACGTGCATGACCCGGCTGCGACAGGAAAGCGGCAGCACCCATCAACGGCGCGGCCGGCAGCCCGCGCGACGCGAAATACAGGTCAACGCTGAACACCGTCATGCCCAAGGCGCCCAGCGGCACGAGGCCAATTTCCACATGCCGCTTGCTCAGCACTTCACACAGCAGCGCCCCGGTGCCAATGCCCAACGAAAACACCACCAGCAGCAGCGAAGCCACCTGTTCGTTGCCGTGCAGCACGTCGCGCGCAAAGGCCGGAAACTGGCTCAGGAAGACGGCACCGAAAAACCACATCCAACTGATGCCCAGCAGCGAGCGGAACACCACCACGTTGCCGTGCGCCAGCAACAGGTTGCGCCAGGTCTCGGTAAACGGGTTCCAGTTGATGACGAGTTGTGGGTCGGTGGCCGGTGAGACCGGCACCGCCTGCGCCAGCACGCGGCCCAGCACGGCCAGCACGATGCAGGCCACGGCCACCACCGTGGGGCCCACGCCGGGCATGGCAATCAGCAGGCCGCCGGCCAGGTTGCCCAACAAAATGGCGACGAAGGTGCCCATCTCCACCAAGCCGTTGCCGCCGGTGAGTTCACGTTCGTTCAGGTGCTGCGGCAGGTAGGCAAACTTCACTGGGCCGAACAGGGTGCTGTGCAGCCCCATCAAGAACACGCAGGCCAGCAGCAGCGGCACTTGCTGCTGCACAAAGCCCCAGCCGGCCAGCAGCATGATGGCGATTTCCAGCACCTTCACCAGGCGCATCAGCTTTTCTTTGGGGTACTTGTCGGCCAACTGCCCGCTGGTGGCGCTGAACAACACAAAGGGCAGGATGAACAGCGCCCCTATCACCAGCCCGGCCAGGCTGGGCGGCAGCCACTGCAGCTGCAGCTGGTAAGTGACCATCACCGTGAAGGCGAACTTGAAAACGTTGTCGTTGCCAGCGCCCAGAAACTGCACCCAGAAAAACGGTGCAAAGCGGCGCTGCGTGAGCAGGGCAAACTGGTTGGGGTGGGGTGTGCTGCTCATGTTTCAGGTCAAGGGCAAGGCCCGGCCCTCGAAGATGCCGGCGGGTAACTGCGCCGTGCCCAGGCGCAGCCGGCGTTTCAGCGTCAGCTCAAACAGCAGCGGGTTGTGTTCACGCAGTTGCTGCAAGGGCGCGATGTCGGCCTGCGCCAGCACGCCCGCAGCCTGCAAGCCGGGCAGCGAAAACAGCGGCATCAGGCCCGGCAGCGGGTGGTCAGAGCCGTGCAGCAGCCGGCCGTGCCAGTCGCTGCGCTGCAGCAGCGTGCGCCACACCGCAGGCTTGCGGTTGCGTTGGAACACGGCCGAGATGTCACCCAGCAACTGGCCCTGCCAGGGCGCTTCGTCCATCAGGCGCGCAAACAGGTCAAAAGCCGGCACACGTGGCGCGCTGGGCTGGTCGGTGTCGTGCGCATGGCCCAGCGACGCACAATGCGCCACCACCACCCGCGTGCCGTGCGCCAGCAGGTGGCGCACCAACAGCGGGTTGACAAGCTCGTCGCGCCCGGCGCCGGGTGCTGCTTTTTCTTCGCCACAGTGCACGATCAGCGGCACCCCGGCGCGCGCCAGCAGTTCGCAATAGGGGCGGCAGCGCGGGTCGCGGGCGTCGATGTTCATCGCGCTGGGCAGCCACTTCACGGCCACCGCACCGGCCTGCAAGGCGGCTTGCAGGCGCGGCAACGCGTCGGGCCGGTAGGGGTGCACCGAGGCCACCCAATCAAAGCGCTGCGCGGTGCTGGCGTTCAACTGCGCGGCCACCTGCGCCGCGTAGGCGTTGGGCACATGGAAGGTGGTCCATTCGGGCCGTTCCCGGCCTGTTTCGTCCAGCGCCTGGTCAAAGGCAAACAGCCACCAGCGTGCGCCGGCCGGGAAGCCCGCCGCCAGGTCTTGCAGCCGCTGCACATAGGCGCGGTCGATGGACGGCGCGTCGGCCGGCACACAGGCCGCGTTCAAGATGGCGCGGCGGCGCACCACCTCCAGCGGCTGCCACCACTGGTACATGCTGGGGTGCACGGTGCAGCCGCTGCCCGCGTCACCCGTGCCCAGCAGGTGGGCGTGGGTGTCGACCAGGCGCGTGGTGTCCAGGCCTTGCAGGGCTTCGGCCACCAGGTCTTGCAGCGGGTTCGAGCCGGTTTCGGTGGCGGCACCCGGCCCCGTTGCGCCCGCCAGCTGCGGGTTGCGGCACGGGTTGACCAGCGCTGCGTGTGCGGGCTTGGGCAGGCCGGTGAACAAACCCGCCGCCATGGCGCCGCAGCAGCCCTGCAGCAGGTGGCGACGTGTGAGGCCGCGCATCACCACACCGTCTGCTCAGGCTGGCCCAGGCCGCTGCTGTGCAGCCACGCAAATACCGAATCCACCGTCACGGTGTCGATGCGGTCGGCAAAACGCTTTTCGTTGGGGTGGTCGTCAAAAGCGATGTGGGCGCTGGTGGCGCGGGCGCCCAGCCGGGTCAGCGCACCCAAGCGCAGCGTGGTGGGCTGGTAACCCTGCAGCTTCAGCCAGGCCTGGGCACGTTCACGGCTGGCCGGCAGCAGCGGGTCTTGCAAGGCCAAGGCAAAGGCCAGGGTCTCTATCGCCCACTGGTTGCTTTGCTGATAGGTCTGTGCCCAGGGGTAGGCCAGCATGTTGTAGGCCGGGGTGTGCAGTGCCGCGCTGCGGGTATTGTCTTGCAGCAGCGGCCACAGCGCGGCCTGCACCGGTGCCGACAGCACCACCAGCCCGGCGCGGTACTCAAACGGGTCGTCCAAGAAAAACTCGGCCAGGCCCTGCCGCCACAGTTCAGCGCGGCCGCTGCCGCAGTGGTTCAGCTTGTGCAGCACGCGCCAGCCCTGGGCGCTGCGGTAGGCCAGGCCCAGGTGGCTGTAACGCAGGCCGTAGCGCCGCAGGTCTTGCCCGGCGCGCGCCAGCACCACCACCTGGGCCTGCGTGGCGTCCAGCGCAGCTTGTGTGCGCACGGCCAGGCCCAGCCCGCGCTGCACCTGTTCGGCACTGGCGGGTTGCGCTTCGCAGTTGCGGCCGGCGTGGGCGGTGGGGGACAGCGCGATGGCACAAGCGGTGGCAAGCATGGCAGCCCAGCGGCGCAAGGCCGGCCCCACCCCCGCCTGCGCGCGGCTGCGCGATGCCAGCGGCGCGTTCACCGCGTCACCTGTTCGTTGTACATCAGCGTCTGGCCCACGGCGTTGGGCACGATGGCGATGGCGCGCCCGGCACTGTGCAGCACCCAGCCGGCGCTGCAGGCGGTGGCCACCACCGCAGTGCCCACCACAACCGACGCACCCGCCGCTGCGGCACCCGCCAGCGTGAGGCTGAAACGGGTGGCCGCGCTGACACCGTCGCTGGCACGCTCCAGCACCCACACCGTGCCGGCGGCCGACACCTCCACCGCCTTCACCGTGTACACCGCGCCCACCGACAGCAGCGCGGCCGGCACCGCTGCAGAAACCGCCACTGGCAGCAGCGACAGGGCACTGGCTTCTGAGGCCGCGCCGCTGCGGTGCGCATGTGCCGCCGGGACGGCGGCCGCCCACAGCGCCGCGCCCAGCAGCGCGGCGCGGGCCAACAGGGTGGTGTGTCTCTTCATGATGAACCGTCCTTGTGTGCTTCGGGGCCTGGCGCCGCACCGGCCGGTGCGGCTGCTGACCACGGGCCGCACTGTGCAACAAAGTCGGCTCGGTATCCATCGCACTGGTTAGCGTTGCGCTGATTGAGACATCGGGTATCGTTTAGTGATACTTCTTGGCCCCACCATCACCACACCCCCCGCCATGAGCAGCAGCCACGACCTCGTCATCACGCTGAAAGGCGAACTCAAACGCGCCGGCATCACCTACGCCCATCTGGCGCGTGAGATGGGCTTGGCCGAGAGCAGCGTGAAGCGCATCTTTGCCAAGGGCGACCTGCCGCTGTCGCGCATTGACGAGGTGCTGGCGGTGCTGAAGATGGACTTCGCCGAACTGGCACGTTTGGTGGCGCAGGCCAGCCCGCTGCGGCGGGAAATGACGCTGGAGCAAGAACGTGCCGTGGTGGCCGACCCCAAACTGCTGCTGATGGCCATTTGCACGCTGAGCCAGTGGACGCTGGAACAAGCGGTGGCCACCTACAACATCAGCAAGCCGCAGGCCGTGGCCTGCCTGCTGGCGCTGGACCGGCTGGGCTTTCTGGAACTGCGCGCCAACAACCGCTACCGGTTGAAGTTCGATAAAACCTTTCGCTGGCGCCCGGGCGGCCCGGTGATGCAGTACTTCCGCCAACACGCGGTGGCCGACTACTTCAGCGGCGACTTTGGCCAGCGTGGTGAACTGCTGATGCTGGTGCACGGCCACATCGCACCCGCCCACGCCGCGCTGCTGGTGGAAAAGCTGCAGCGCGTGGCGCAAGACTTTGCGCAGCAGCACATGGCCGACCAGCGCCTGCCCGACGACGACAAACAGGCCTACACGCTGGTGATCGGCATGCGGTCTTGGCTGTTTGGTGCTTTCAGGCAGCTGCTGCGACAACCGGGGCGGCAACCGGTTTGAACAGCGCTTCACGCAGCACCGCCGTGCACAGCGCCACCGCCGTGCGTGCTTCGTCGATGACGCGGCCCATGGGCACAAAGCCGTGGATCTGGCGCTCGAAGCACAGGTACTGGCAGGGCGTGCCGGCGGCCGACAAGGCATCGGCGTACTGCCGGCCTTCGTCCAGCAGCGGGTCGTGGCCAGCGGTCAGCACCAGCGCGGGGGGCAGGCCGGCGTGGCTGGGCGCCAGCAGCGGCGAGGCGCGCCAGTCGGCCCACCGCGCGCGCTCGACCGGGCTGCTGCCCATGTAGTGGTCGCGAAAGTAGTTCATGGTGTCTGCGGTCAGCACATAACCCTGGCCGTTGCGCTGGTGTGATGGCGCGACGGCGCGCATGTCGGTGGCCGGGTAGATGAGCAGCTGGAAAGCCAGCGGCGCATCACCCGCGTCGCGCAGGGCCAGCGCCACCACCGCAGCCAGGTTGCCGCCCGCACTGTCGCCCCCCACGGCCAAGCGGCTGCCGTCCACACCCAGCGCGGCGGCATTCGAGCGCACCCAGCGCGTGGCCTCGATGCTGTCGTCCACCGCTGCCGGAAACCGGTGTTCGGGCCCCATGCGGTAGTCCACCGCCACCACCGCCACACCCGCGCCGTTGCACAACTGGCGGCACAGCACGTCGTGCGTGTCCAGGTCGCCCATGGTCCAGCCGCCGCCGTGGAAGTAAACCAGCACCGGCAGCACCGCCGTTGCGGCCGCACCGGCCGGGCGGTACAGGCGGAAGGGCACACCGGCGGCCGTTTGCAACGCGCGCACCTCGGCCACGGGCGGCGGGTCGGGCTGCGAATAAAAGCGCCGCTCCAGGTAGGCCCGCCGCGCGTCGGCCGGGCTCAGCGTGTGTGTGGGCGGCACCTGGCGGTCGGCCATCAGTTGAATCAGGGCGCGGGCTTGGGGGTCGAGCATCGGCGGCTTTCGGGGGGCGAGCGGGGCCGCAGTGTACGGAGTGATGGGGCGTTGCAGCGGCAGCGCGCAGGGCCGGGATCAAACCCGACAACGCCGCCTATCACCGCTGCCCCAACCGCCGCAGCAAACGGGCTTGTACACTTGCCTGAAGCAAGTATCGACGTACCACCACCGCATGCCCCGCGAACCCGCACCGCCCGCTGCCGCCCACGCGCTGCGCGCCTTCAACCGTTTTTACACGCGGCGCATGGGTGTGCTGGGCACGGGTACGGAGACGGGCCCGGGCGAAAAGGCCAGCGCCGACAGCGGCCCGCAGCCCGCCACCGGCGGCTTTTCGCTCACCGAGTCGCGCGTGCTGTGGGAACTGGCGCAACGCCCCGGCCTGACCGCCCGCGCGCTGACGCTGGAACTGGGCCTGGACGCCGGCTACCTGAGCCGGCTGCTGGCGCGGCTGCAGCAGCGCGGCCTGGTGCAGGTGCAACGCCTGCCCCACGACGCACGGCAAAAGCCGCTGGCGCTGACAGCCGCCGGCCGCCGCGCCTACACGGCGCTGGACCGCCGCGCGCAAAAGCGCGTGCTCGACCTGCTGGCACCGCTGGCGCCGCAGCAGCAAAACGAACTGCTGTTTGCCGCGCAGCGCATGCAGCACCTGCTGTCGCCCGCCAGCGCGCCCACACCGGCCACGCTGCGCGGCCTGCAGGCCGGCGACCTGGGCTGGGTGATATCGCGCCACGGCGCCCTGTACGCGGCCGAATACGGCTGGGACCAGCGCTTCGAAGCCCTGGTGGCGCGCATCGCTGCCGACTATGTGCAGCAGCTGAACCCGGCACTTGAAGCCGCCTGGGTGGCCGAGTGCAACGGCCACGCCATGGGCTGCGTGTTTCTGGTGCAGGCCCGCGCTGCAGCCAGCGCAAAAAACCCCGGCAAGCCGATGCCTGGCGTGGCGCAGTTGCGCCTGCTGCTGGTAGAACCCACCGCGCGGGGCCAGGGCCTGGGCAAGCTGCTGGTGCAGGCTTGCCAGCACTTCGCGGCGCAGGCCGGCTACCGCAAGCTGCGGCTATGGACCCACAGCAACCTGCTGGCCGCACGCAGCATTTACCGCGCCGCCGGCTACCGGCTGCTGTACAGCGAACCCCACCACAGCTTTGGCGCCGACCTGGTGGGCGAAGTGTGGGAACGGGACCTGCGCGGCGTGCGGGCGCCAGACCAAGACCCACCTGCAACATGAAAACCCGCCCCCCCGCACCCGACACCTGCCCCTGCGGCAGCGGCGCCCTGTACGCCGCGTGCTGCGGCCGCTGGCATGCCGGCCCCCTGCACCTGCAAGCGCCCAGCGCCGAAGCGCTGATGCGCAGCCGCTACAGCGCCTATGTGCGCGGGCTCACCGCTTACCTGCTGGACACCTGGCACACCAGCACCCGGCCCAGCAGCTTGGGTAAAGAAAGTGGTGCAGCCGAGCCCACTGACGCAGACACCAGCCCCCGCACCGACCACCGCGTCCCATTACTGACCCCCAGCACGCAGTGGCTGGGCCTGCAAGTGAAACAGCACCGCAGCACCGGCCCCCACCGCGCCGAGGTGGAATTTGTCGCGCGCAGCAAATGGGGCGGCCGGGCCCACCGCCTGCACGAAAACAGCCGCTTTGTGTTCGAGGCCGGGCGCTGGTACTACGTCGACGGCGACCTGCTGTGACCACCGCCCCCGCCGCCCCGCCACTGCTGTGGGTGCTGGCGTGCCAGGTGTCCAGCAGATAAGCGGTGAGCCCGCGCACATAGGCGCTGTAGCGGCTGCGCATCAGCGCTTCGGCGCTGGGCGCTTGCAGGTGCAGGGGGCCGGCATGCCAGCG
>JACCDR010655377.1_pt1 | contig 30702 bp, 23 predicted proteins | sample 7446431 | NCBI WGS metagenome assembly JACCDR01 (sample SAMN15323443, study PRJNA562643) | freshwater metagenome | isolation source: river surface water | place: USA:Blue River Watershed | collected 2017-08-17
CGATCTTAGGACGCAAGCGTCGGCTCCCGCAGATCAATGCTCGCGGTGGTGGCGGGGGATCCGGAGACGATGCCAAAGGGATCGTTGCAGAGGCTCGTCGCCAATCAGTGAATTCAATTATTCAGGGGACTGCCGCAGATGTCGCTAAAGCAGCCATGTTACGAGCCGAGTGCGATCCGATCCTGCAATCGCTAGGCGCCATCTTGCTCATGCAGATCCACGATGAGCTTATCTGGGAAGTCGACGATGTTCCCGAGGTCATCAACGCCGTAAAAAAGCGCGCCAAGGAAATTATGGAAGCGCCGTTCGGGGACGGATATCAGCTCGCGGTCCCGCTGACTACGGAAGCGCATAGCGGCTATACTTGGAAAGACGCAAAATAGAGTTGGTGGCTCCCGCCGGATTCGAACCGGCACTGTAGGCATTTTAAGTGCCCTGTCTCCTACCGTTGGACTAGGAAGCCCCTCTTCTCAGACCAGAAAGATCTAATCATGGAAAAGCTAGGCGTTCAAGTCGACGACGAGAAACAAAAGACCGCGAGCACGGAAAAGCGGTGCCCGTTTTGTGGCTCCGAGCTCCGAGCCGATACCAACGTCCCAACGTGTCCGAAGTGCGGCTCGAAGCCTTTCGAGTCCAGGCCGAAGGACGAGTAGCTATGTCCGTTTGTCCCCACTGTGTCGCGGCAGGACTTGCTGCCGCTATCGCAGCGCTCCCGGCAATGAAATATCTCGTGCTACCAAAACTGCGCGCAAAGAAGGAAAACAAGCCCGGTGGCTAAGCAAACTAGGTCGACGAAGGTCGTAGCTTCAACCTCTGCACCAAAAACTGCGACTCGAAAATCAGATGAGCCGTTCGATCGCAAAGCAGAACTAGCCAGCCTACAGGCCGACATCAATAAGGCATTCAAGGGCCGCGCCATCGTTCGGTCGGGCGACGAGATTCAGAATGCCTTTATTCTGCGCCGGCCGACCGGAATTACGTCGATTGATCTCGGGATCGGTGGAGGGTTTCCCGCCGGGGGCTTAGCTCAGATCATCGGCCGAGATAGCTCGGGAAAGAGTTATCTGACCAATCGCACGATGGCGAACACGCAAGCGATTTACGGGCAAGAATCTGCCATCTCGATCTGCATGACCGAGATGCCGTTCGACAAGGCCTTCGCCAAGTGGCACTGCGGCTTGGCTATCGCATTTTCTGAGGCTGAGATCGAGATCCTGGAGCGAGTGAACACTCAGTACGGGCGTCCTAGCTATACCGACGAACAACGTGCTTGGTTAAGGCATCAAGTCGGAACAGTCTACGAGACCCGCGCTGCAACCGCAGAGCAGTTGCTAGAGATCGCCGTCCAGCACGTCGAGTCGAATTTGTTCCAGATCGTCATGATCGACTCGTTCGGGGCACTATTAACGGCCGCCGAAGCAGAGGCGGAAGAAGGCCTCGAACAGAAGCATCGTGGGGGATCGGCCATGGTCATCACGCAGTTCATGCACCGACTCCACGCCGCGTTGAACATGCCTGATGAACGCGGGAACATGAACACGACGACGGTTCTCGGAATTAACCAGTACCGGGATAATGTCACCGCTGGACTCTACGGCAACCCAATGAAAATCGCCGGCGGCTGGGCCCTGCGCCACGGCAAGCTGGTTGATCTACACCTAGAACAAGGCAAGAAGCACCGGATCCAGATCGGGACCGAGTACTACATCATCGGCAAAGAGATCAACTGGGAAGTTATTAAGGGCAAGGCCGGCTGTCACGATGGCCCCAAAGGGACGTACAACTTCTATTTTGGCGAGCACGGCTACGGCTTCGGAGTCGATGTCTTCTCGGACCTCGTCGTAGCCGGGCTGCAGCATGGAGTCGTGTCTCAGAGCGGGGCTTGGTACTCATTCAACGGAGATAAATTAGGCCAAGGCAAAGATGGCGTTGGCCAAGCGCTTTCTCAGAATCCAGCACTATTCGACGCGATCCGAAAAGAAATCTTCAAGAAAGCGGGTCTAAATTTCGTCACCAAGTTAGATGACGATTAAGGAGGATCATGGATGCTAGAACAAGCCGCCGACAGAAGCGGCTTAGCAAACGACAAGAAGATCGAGCAGCGGAAGATATCGGCGGGCGGACGCAGGCAAATTCAGGGGCGACTCGGCTAGGCGGTGGCGGAGACGTTCGAGGCGCTGAGCTCCGGATCGAGTGCAAGTACACCGAGGCCAAGAGCTACAGTGTGAAATTCTCGGAGCTCGAGAAACTGCGCAAGCAGGCCATTAAAAATCTCGAGCAGCCGGTGCTCCAGTTTGCGTTTAAATTACCGGCTGGGAGGTTCGAGCGCTATGCCGTTATTACCTGGGATTCAACTATCCCAGTCATCGAACCATTCGACATGGACACGGATGCCAAGAGCATCCAACTGCCTAGAGAATATCTACGAGTGGCGCTATTAGCCGAGCGTGAGCGGCTCCGCCTGACTTTTCGCAAGAGTCCCATCGAAGGGTATCAATTTGAGGTCTTGTTGTGGGATGACTTCGTGCAGAGGCAACAATGCTCGAAATAAATACCATTGCCGAGTTCCAGGCGCTTCCAGCGAATCTACAGGCAGAAGTTCAAAAAGCCCTGCGCACCAAGGACCGCCTGGATGATTTTCTCAGAGCACAAAATAAGAAAGCCGCTGCTTTAGAAGAGAAGCCGGAAGCGCACTGGTCGGAGTGTTTTTCATGCAAGCCCTGGGGATACCCGGGGTGGATCTGGAAATTGCCTCCAGAAGTCAGAGATAATAGTGATATCCACCCATCGCAGATTAACAAGTGCATCAAGAACCTCTGGTTCTGTTGTAACGGCTATGCAGAGCTTCTAGAAGAGCATGTCGATCCCAGGCTGCGCTTGATCTTTGATCTGGGCCATGCCGTCCACGACATGTTCCAGCGCTATGGTAGGCACGGCGCCTGGTCTGCCTCGGAGCATTACCATAAAGAGGTTAAATTAGACCCGGACCAGCTCGCGTTCGATGGAACGCCAGCGTTGCCGGTCGCCCACCAGTACTGGCTCAAAGGCGCCTGCGATGCCTTGATCGACCGCTATATCTGCTACGGCGTTCCTGGACTAGGCGATATTTCGGTTCGGGTGGCGCATGAGTACAAGACCATCAACAGCTCGAACTACCAGAAACTCACGCGCCCTAAATCAGAGCACAAGTTCCAGGCGACGATTTACGCGGCCGTATTTAACGTTCCACTGGTCGTCTATCTATATTTAAATAAAGACAACTGCTATATCTCAGACTTCCCGGTCTCGTTTGATTACTCGATCTGGAACGAGATCGTGCAGCGGGTGCAGATCGTCCAGCACTACACGAACGCCGGGGAACCACCGCCCTGGGAATTTACCTCGGCCGTTAAAAATCAAGCGGAGTGCTTAGATTGTGGCTTTCGTAAGATCTGCAACCCGCCCATGACAAAGCTAGTCGCGGCACCTGGAACGCTGCCGACATGGAGATGATGCATGCCCAACATGAAGGTGAGCTTCGGAGCCGATCTTGATCAGGCCCTAGCGACCTACCAAAACAAGATGGATGTGGCGCTGCAGATGCTTGGTCAGAAGGGCTTCATGCCTATCCAACCGCCGTACTATCAGACGTCCGGTGGAAACGTCCCCTATCGAGGCGAACTTCCGCATGATTTAACGGCACTAACCGACGACCATCTTGGCTACTATCTAGGCATGCTGTCCGAGTGGAATGCCTTCGTTCAATTCCAGCTCGCAGAAGCCGACTCTCAGTTAACTTGCTCGAAAGCCAAGCTGGTTACTACTGAAGCCAACCTGCGCATGAGCTACAAGTTCGATGAGGCCGATAAAAAGCGCACGAGCCAAGAAAAAGACGACTGCGTTCACTCCGACGTTCGCTTTATCGAGGCCAACTCAAACGTTATCTACTGGGAGACGATATACCGCTATATTAAGGCCATCGCGTTCTCTGCGGAGCAAGCATTTAGCGCGGTATCTAGACGCATTACACAACGTGGACAGGAAGTTGATCGCAATCGACGAGATGGCAATATTAACGGCGGGACAAACATCCCACAGGGGCCGTTATTTCGACGGCCTTAATTAACCAAGTAAGGGCAACATGAGCTTCACGGTACTAGGGCTGCTTGGACAAGCTGGTAGCGGAAAAGATTTGGTAGCCGATTGGCTCTCCGAGCATGGCTACGTAAAAATCGCGCTGGCAGATCCAATGAAGCGGTTCGTGATGTACGCGTTCGAGTTTACTCACATCCAGCTTTGGGGACCTTCCCAAGAACGCAACAAAGAGATCCCAATAACGACGTCTTGGTGGTTCGAGGCAGCTGCGAGGCTGCCCACTGCCTTCGGCGAGATCTTGAACCGAGTACTAGATGGCCAGGCACGTGTCACCGGCTATTTAGAGATGCTGAACTGGTTCACCCAGCTGCGCAAAGATTACCCGGATGCGATTTCAGCTCGGGTAGTTCTACAGACGCTCGGTACGGAATGGGGTCGAACCGTCGATCCGTTGCTTTGGGCCAAGTACGTCTGGAAGCAGGCGGCCGAGATTTCCCAGGGAGCAGATTACTCGCAGGCCATCGGCCTTAGAACGCACCGAATTCCGCGCCGGATTCCGCAGGGCATCGCTGTCCCCGATCATCGCTTTATTAACGAGGTCGAAACTACGCAGGCCAACAATGGCTACGTCATTAAATTAGTCAGGCCAGGTAACTCGAAAACTGCGCCCGGAATTCAAGGCCACACCAGCGAAACCGAGCAGCAGACGATCCCAAACGACAAGTTCGATCTCGTGCTAGAGCTTCCGGAAGGGGTCGAAAACGTCTACGCCGTCCTAGAAGGGGTCCTGAAAGAGCGAGCATGGGAGACCAAACGCAAAGCGGGGTAGTTTATCACTGGAAGCCGTTTATCATCCTGCCGTTCCTGCCCCCGTCCTCCAATAATATTTACATCACGAACTGGCAGACCAAAAAACGGATCCCGACGAAGGAAGCGGCAGCTTTTAAGAAGAAAGTCATCAGCCTGGTAAATTCAGAATGCTTAGCGGAAATTAGTCAGCTACGAGCCGACGACCTGTTAGTCATCTGGTACGCCTTCTATTTCCCGCGGGAAGAAATCCTGAACACTACCTTCGGGCAGAAAAACGGCGCGGAGACTAGATATAAGCGGATGGACGTCGAGAACCGGCTTAAGTTAGTCACCGATTCTATTGCGACCGCGATCGGCATCGACGACTGCCAGTTCTTCGAGGGTGGACACACAAAACTCTGTGCGGACCTAGTGCGAGGGAAACCGCAGACCCATGTCTTTTTAAAGCGGGCTGAGCCTGGAAGGTTCGGCCTCTAGCGGAGGTCGAATAATGCAACTCGAGCTGTTAAATCTAACCGAGCTGTGCGAATTAATTCGACAGCGGCTGGGCTTCATCATGAAGCGCTCGACTCCTAAAGAGCGCTTGATTCAAATCATCACGCACGGCTACCAAGCCAACGTTAGTGCCGACGAAATTTCCGGGTCCACGAAAACCAGACACCTGCTCCAGCAATTTATCGAAAAAAACTGGATCCAGTTAAACTCACAGATTCCGTGCAAGGGCGAAAATCGGGGCAAGTGCACCATCTATCCTTGCCCAGAAGGTAGACACTTTTCCTGCTTCCATTACGCGCTGCCGCAAGTTCGCGCCATGTTCGGAGGGACGGTGGATGAGACGTGAGTGCCTGCACTGCAAGTATCTCAGCCGTTGTGAGACCGTCGACGCTACCAAAGTCCTAGAGCACTACGTTTGTGACTTCTACGAGGAGGTAGAAAAACCAGCTCAAATAAAAGCGCGCTACGATATTATCAACAAGTTCGGAAACAGCGGTATCCAAGCGCTGCTTAACCCGGACATTGGAGAGGGCTAATGGGTGCTCCAGAAACCGGCGCTATCCCAGAGCTTGATTACAGGCACCCGGACGGTAGGCTGCTAACCCGCTTAGAAATGGACCAAGAGATACGCGCCAAGTGGCCCAAGATCCACTGGCTGCGCATCCGGGCTAATACAGCCTACGGGCTTAATAAGCACGCTTGTCATGGGATGACCGAGATCGTACTAAGGCACTGGACTCTAGATGAGATGGTTCGACGCGGCCAGATCATTGGTGACCAGGTCGGGATAAGCCTCAGCAACTACGAAGACGAGACCGAGAAGCGTCAATTCACACAACGCCTGGCCGCCATGATCCACGCTGGGCAAGCGATCACGCCAAAAGAAGGAGAGGGAGTCGATATGTCCAACATGCCACAAGTTCCGCCCCCGCCTGTGATGACGAACGGGCAGACGCCGTTCGCTCCACCACCCATGGGCCCTGTTCCGGCTGGTTATCAGCCGCCGGCGGGTCCTCCGGGAGGTTTTCAGCCTCCCGCACCGCCGTTCGCGGCGGGTCCGGTGCCTCCGGGTATGGCGGTTCCCCCCGCCCCTCCGCAACAAGGTTTCACACCTGCGGTTCCCCCGCAAGGGTTTAACCCGCCTCAGCCGCAGATGCAGCAGCCCCAGTTCCAGCAGCCTGTTCCACAGCAGCCACAATTTCAGCCGCCGCAGCCCCAGTTCCAGCAGCCGCAGATGCCCCCTATGCAACAGGGTTATGCTCCTCCGGCTGGACCTCCCGGACCACCGATGGCTGCTCCGCCTCAAGCCGGACCAGCTCCTACCGGCGGTCGCGGTCGGCCGAAGAAGCAAGAAGCTGCTCCTGCACAACCGCCTCCGCCTGCGATGCCGGTTCCTCCCATGGGCCAGAACTTCCCGCCGCAGCAGATGGCGCCGCAGATTCCAGCTGGAATTCCGGCTGGGATGCCTGGAATCCCGGCGTTCCCGGCTCAGGGAGGCGGGTTCCCGAACCAAGCGCCTGTTCCGCAACAGCACATCGAAGTTCAGGCGGCTCCCGCGCCTACTATCGATCTATCCCCGATCTCGAACCAGATCGCGCAGCTGACCAACATCATCCAGGCGCAGGCGCAGGCCATCGCGCAGTTGCAGAAGCAGGTCACTATCCTCTCGATGGGAGCTGCTCTGACCATGCGCGCTGCATTCCAGCGTCAAGGCGAGGCTGATATGGCTGGTGCGCTCAAAGAGCTGGGAGTTCAGGTCCCTCAGTAGAGGCTCCTGCGCCGGTAGCGAGCCCGCATAAAAAAGTCAGAACGCTACCGCAAAATAAGGTCGAATTCGAACCGCGACCTTACACGCAAGAGCCTGAAAAAGTCGTGAAGCTTAGCAACAACCAGTTGCAGGCGATGTCCGAAGTAGAGCTCGTAGATCTTGCCTTGGTTACGATGGGCGTTGTTTTGGATCCACGGCGCCCAAGGGCCGAGTTACTCGCTAGATTAACCGAGCTCTCGAGTCAGTTACCGGACGCTGGCTAACGCAGTCGCAATAGCTGGCGCGATGGTATAGGAACCGAAGCCGCGGAGCATGTCTCCACGAGCTCGGCTCTTCTGCTCGTCGGTTGCTTTCGCGTCTGTGAGTTTCCCGTGGCCTTTAATCGACGCCAAGGCCTCGGAGAGAAGTGTCGGCGCTGCTAATGCCGTTGGCAGGATAAGCCCCCACTTCTTTCCTTTAGCTAGAAGCATCGCCGCGCCGATGCCGGCTAACGGCGTGAAGCCGTAGGCCAGCCGCATTGCCCGGCTCTGGATAATTCGGCCCAGGATATTCTTGTCGATATCGGCATGGCCTAATTCATGGGCCAACGTCGAGAAGTTCTTGTCGCTAAGGCCGATCTCTTTTTTAACCTGGTCGAAGTAGCCACCACCATACATATGCGCCTCGTCGGTTAATTTTACCTTCACCGGCGAGCCTTTAAGCAAGGTCTTAAAGATGCGCAGATCGGCTTTCGAGATCGGTAACTTCGCGTCCTTAGCAAGCTTCGTGAGTTCACCAGAGAACGCCAAGAAACTAATATCCGCTCCGATCATGGCAACGGTTTCTTCCAGCTTACTGACGCGAAAATCACTGTATCTTCGTCGTTCGTGGCCTCTGCTCCGACTTGAATTACATAGGACTTATTGCTCCCGACTGTAATATCAGCGGTTGAACCCATCGTAAAAAGAAGAGCCGGAGATGGAGAGTTACTACTGTCAGTAATAGGACCCGCAACAGAGACTGGATCGCCTGTCAAGCCGGTCTCAAACATTTCTACTGTTAGCGTTTCCGTACTACCAGAATCCTTCAACATCGCCACTTCCCAGCTAGAGATAATGGCGCCAACTGGGATCCCGGTGATCGGGAAGATGATCTTCCCGACATTATTCACGAACGACAATTGACCGTTGATCGTGTTCCGGAAATGAACTCCTGAAACATCCAAAGCTGCTGCAGCCGGAATGACGATAGTTTCTTCTTCAGAGAAATGGAGCTTGCTTGCCTCAAAGCCATCTCCAGTGATTGTAAATAGAGTCGTCCATTCCGTGTCATCCCAGATACCATCGACTGTAGATTCAAAGTACTCAACTTTGAATATTCCGGCCCCGATCGTTACTTTAAGGGCTTCTGGATCCGTACCGCCACTAGTCCAAGCGTCTGCGTCTCGAGAGTACTGAATGACCCCAGCATTCACTTCATCAACAAACGCGTTGACAGTGATAATTAGACCGCCCTGCTTGGTTGCGTAGAACCGAGCCTTAATTCCTGCATCTTCGTCGACGGTCACATAAAATAAGGCCTTTGGAGTAGCGTCCCCTTCGTCCGGTCCAGTATCGACGCCCCAAGTAAACTCATCGAGAGCGGAGCCCTCGAAGATTTGAAGATCTGTCCACGTATTGGAACGGGCTAATTTACCCCAATTAACTGCCAATAAATCCAACTGAGATCGAATAGTCCCGGCAGCCAAATCAGTCGCTGCGGCCGCACCAACTCGAGCTGCACCGGCTGTGTTTGTTAAGTCCGAGATGATCTTATCGAGCTGGAGCTCGACGGTCGTCGCGGGATTTGTCGTGCTGTCTGCCCAGGCTCCGCCGCCTGCGTAGCCGATAGCCGACGCTGCATGAGCATCGGTCGTGTCGTTGATATGGTCTCGGATCGCTGTTAATAACCCGATAATCTGAGAATTAACGGTTCCTAGACTCAGCGTATTTGGAGTCGATCCACCAATACTGACGGCACTTGCTCCAATTCGTTGGCTACCAGCATCCGAGGCCCCATTCTCGGCCAAATCTCGGATCAGATCTTCGATGACTGCACGAAGCGTTGCTCCTGTAACGGTCGTCGTGTCGCGCCATACTTGGGTCGCCGTAAATCCATTAATAGCCGTCGCTTCGTGTTGATAATCACTTCCAGCTACGTGCTCCGAGAGAGCAGTTCCCAGGAGACTCTGATTTCCCCGGTACGTGCCTGGATTATTAGTCACGTCAAAGCGCCGAGGCTGTCCGACCATCATCCGGACTTTGACCTGAGAAGTGTATTCTTCGCTGAGCTGGAAGAAGATCCCAGCACAAGGCACGAAGTTGCCCATGTAAACGGTCACGCTACCGAAGCCAGAACCAGTCGTATTTAACGCTGATGGCTTGTTTGCAGCATGCGGGGCATCTTCGTTCGTACCCAGAGGCCGAACTGCGATGTGCTCTTCGTCGATGACATCGAGGACCGCGAACCATCCATTGTGGTCGAACGGAGTCAGGTTCGTGGCGCCTGAGATCAAGACCGGGTCATTCTTATGAATCAACTTGGTTTCGAACGTCGCACCAGCGCACTTAATGACATTGCCCGCTAAGCTAGTGATGCTTGTGGTTGCGTGCTTGACTTTATCGGGAACCGTATCCCGATAAATCGTCCCACCGTTCTTGGTGCCCCACGCCGCGAACGTTCCACCAACTAGATTTAACGCCGTAGTTGCATCGGCATAGTACCCGTTGACTACTTGGAGCTTCTTGAACGAACTCGTAATGATGGTCTCGTTGGTGTCTGGATCGACCAGCTCGAACCAAGGATCCAACGGACCTTCCGTGGGCGCTGCTAGATCGATGCCTTTGATCGGGATCCGCAGGCCGGAAGTAGATAAGTAAAACCCCGGGACCGCTGTTATCTCGTGCTCGGCAACAGGAGTCACGGTTCCGGCATCTACGGGCACCAGAATATCGCGCTCTAGATCAGCACGAAGTCGTTCGGTTGCTCGCAAGATAGCAAGCAGCGGCCGGTTGATGACTTCACTTGTAAGACTCTCGTCGTAGGCAACAAGCGCCGTTCCCTGCGGGTTCGCCTGAGTTCGGCTGCCCGGAGCCGTTGCGACTTCTCCGGCATTACTTACAGAGCCCGGGAACGGATCGACCGCAAGACCAACAAGTGCCGCGCCTTCGTCAGCAGTCACACTCTGCGGCAGAATTTTGATGTAGTGGGTCTTCCCGCCATTCTTATTGCGAATAGTAAGGAAGCCGTCTTGATCAAGCGCTTGGATATTAGAGGCATCGAGAGAGTTGATGTCCGTAATTAACGACTGATAACTCGTACCACCGATAGTTAAATCGACTTCTTGAACATCCAGCGCCGCGTCTGTGTATTCGATCGTGAGCTTCTTGCTGGTTATCCCCGTGTAATAAGGAACAGACGAAATTCCATCCGGGTCGTTCCGGCGCAATTTCGAGCGCAGAGTCGGGACCGTGACTAACGATGCACTTGTTTTCCCGACCAACTGAGGGAGGTCATACTCGTTATCGGTAAACGACATAATTATCCCTTAGAACGCGATTTCCCACGTCGCCTGAAGGACGTAGTTCTGGGTCTTCGTTACGGGCTCGAACGTTTTATAGGCGACCGGAGCCTGATTAGCGGCTTGCGCCAACGTGATATCTCTCGTAAGAGGCGTGAACGAACTAGTCGGGGATCCGTCCGTAAATAGACCGACCTCTGTGATGCTCACAGTGCCGGATACCGAAAGCTCGTCTTCAGCGACTTCTCGTGCATAGCGAACCGAGGTCCCGAACGAGCTCGCGGTCTGGAACGGGAATGTCGGAATCGCAAGCTCAGCTAAGAAGTCACTGGCGAGGTTGTACTCCATCGGTGTCACTAGACTAGCAACCGTAGATACTTCTGGCGTTGTCCCGGTCCCGAAACCAATGTACCGAATGCGATCGTTTCGGTTGGGCGTATCTGGAGTCCCGTAGGCCGAGTAGCTCATCAACCGAGCCAGGTATTCACGCCCCGTGAGAGTCCAGACATTCTTTCCTTCACGTCGACTACGAGGAACGATCTTTCCACGCTCCCGAGCAACCATCGAAAAGAAGCCTCGAACCTGCACGATCTCTTTCTCAATCGGAGGATAAATCCTGCGCTGATTGCCACCAGAGATCTCGAACTGGTCGCGAACGACCACTTTATCTTTTAGCATTGTGGCCTATTCCTCCGGATCCCGTAGGGGATCCCTGGCGCGGCATTGTCCTCAGTAAGGTCTTCGGTTAGTTTTAGCGATGTCGCGCTATTGTATTTCAAAATCGGGAACGCCCCCGGCCCGTAGCCGACATCTCGGGTGCTATCCGCACCGTCTAAAATCAGCAGATGGTCTCCAGGAAGCACACCCAACGTCGTAAAGTCCAGCTCGTCAGCAGTCTCAACATCAGGCGATCCGTTTGCCGTTACGAGCCGATCTGTTGCTTCGTCCTCGGATAATAAGAGGTCGAGCTGGATTGAGTCTTCTGGGATCTTCTGGAGAAGGTCTACAGAGACCGTTGTGGTTGGGGCATGCTGACGAATGACGCTGCAGCTTACTTCTGTATCAGTTGCGCCAGGCGCTGGAGACACCCAGAGACCCTTGCTTTCATAGTCGTTGGCTATTACCAGCAAGTACTCGTCCCCAATAACGAGTGTATCACCAGGCCGAACCAGGCAGGTATTAAGCCAGTTCTCTGGATCAGTCATCGAGCTCGACCACGGGACAAACTGGTCTCCGGATGTCGTATCGACCAACAGGCTCTGTTGTACCGTGGCGCCTTCGCCAACATCGAACGGCTCGACTAGATTTCTAGTAATCAACGGCTCGCGAATAACCCAGGCCGTGTATTGATCCGTCGCCTCTTCCGGATCCGGGGAAATTTTAATCTCTGGGTTCGTATCGTCCGGAGTCACTTTAGTAACGGTATAGACTCTGGTCGAGACCACGGCACCGTCGAAAAATACGAGCCGATCCCCCACCGCAACTCCAGCTGAATGTAAGCCGGCTGGAACACTCATCGACTCCCAACACTGGACGTCTGGATCCCCGTTGGTGATATCTACCAAGCCGGACCAGATCGGGTTCCGAATGGCTTTGTATAGCGCGAATTCTTGGCTACTCAGCGTTTCAAATTCGTAGCTTCCTGCGGCAACTACTAAAGTCGTGTCGTCAGAAATCTCCGTAAGCCGATAATGGCCGGCGTTGCTGCCAGACCGGATCACCAACAAGTCCCAGGGCCTCAGAAACGGAATATCGTGATTTTCACCAGCTCCAGGATCGACGAACCCTCCAGCACTCGAGGTCATCTCGAGAGAGTCCTTGGTCGTAATTAAATCATTGCCAGTTAAATAACGGACAAAGTGCTCGCCTTCATAAGTCAGGATCGATCGATTCAAGTCGTTGCTGTCGAGCATCAATGCCGAAGGCATGCTGAGGCTTGCATTGTCGAAGAAGTTCCAAAACTGCTGGAAGTAAAACTCGTCTTCGACTTCGACTTCGTCCTCGAAGCCCTTAATAAGCGCCGCAGTTAGGTGCAGGTAGTGCGGCTTAGCTTTCTTGATAAATTGAGCGGCTAGATCTATATCCGCGCCAGAGATCAGCTCCGCATTTACGATCAGCTGGAACGCGTGGTAACGCTGAAGAACCGACTGAAAGTGACCTTGCGCTACTAGTAAATCGGTCCAGTCTGGCGTCTCTAGATATTCCTGAATCTGGACGCCCTTAGATAACTGGACGAATTGGGCGACTTCATCTCCAACAGCAAATTCTTCGTCGGTCTCTGGGTTAATACCCAAACCTGAGAAATCAGGCTCTGCCGGCTCCCACACATTAGCTGAGATCTCGATCTGGCGCCCGTGCGGATAGAAGTAGATGTTGGTGAGCCCAGTCGGGTTCCCCTGCTTATCACGACCATCGACTAAGATCCGGCCGTAGAAGGGAGATCCATCTTCGCGCTTTTTATAGTCGGGGTTGATTTCCCGGATAACTCCTGCGTTCTGCGTGAATGGGAGGCCTAAAAGAATCTGCGCCGCCAGTGCTAAATTCGAAATCGTCGGCCCTGTTGCCAGGGCATACATCAGTCCGGCCACTGCACTTCGATACGGGACTTCCGCAGCGGTCTGATCTAACTGTTCTCTAGTAAGCCCAACTAGAACGCCAAAGTTAGCCTCTACAACATCACTATTATCGAAGTAGACGACTTCTGCCCAGAGTCGCTCCGGTGCGACCTTGGTCTTCGTGAATACGTCGTTCACGAACCGGAGATAGTTACCAGCCACCCGGCGCTGGATGCGAAACGGAACGGTCTCGAGATCTGCGGATGGCGTGGGATAGACTTTCAACGTCTCCGCATCAATGATCTGACGAATCTCGTAGGTCGTCTCGACCGCACCGTCCTGGATCGTGATCGTGTCGTGCCCCTTAATTTTACGGTCGAACAAGTCGCCGTAGGGAATTTCAATCTCGTCGCTTCCTTGCTCAACATTACAACTTCCAGTAATAGCGGCATCGTCGTCGATTAAATAATCGAGATTTTCGACCAGCAAATAAGGCGACCGTGTAGCTGGGAAAACTCCTCCCTCTACGATAATAGATACTTCGTCATCGACCGTCGAAGTATCCGGATGCCGGATGTACTCCTGCAGCACCGGAATCGAGACGATGTTCTCATTCAGCCGGATTTTACTGTGCCGGATAATCTTGACGGGCCGAGCCCGGATCGTAAATCCGGCGCCGATATCGATCTCGCTGTCTGGTGTTAATTCGATCTCGAGATATTGGCGCTTGAATTTGAACGAGGAAATTGTCGTTCTAATTAGACTGCTGTCATGCAGGTAAACCAAGTCACCAGCAACATCGAGAGACAGACCTCGAACTTGGAGGTCCGTTGCCAGATTAATTTGCGTCGTCGTAGAGAACCACCCAGCAGATTCTCCATCTTCTAGGTCGTCTAGGTTCAGGACGAATCCGGCCCGGTTTCTATCGACTGCCGTAATTTGACCGTAGATCGTAGTCAGGAGCCCAGTAGCTACGCTGACGATCTCGATTTCAAGAAGATCCTCTGGAGAGACTCCTTCTTCTTCAAAGTCGTATTGGCTCGAAATAAGCGTGGAACTTAGTCGCCAATTTTGTCCGACTAATTGACCTGGTATCTGCGGCAAGTCCGCAAAGAAGATCGACCGAGCAGAGCCGCCCGCAAATTGGACTGAGTATCTGCGAGCGCCGGTACTTCCGCCTTCAGTTACGTAGGTCGCGTTCGAGACATTCCCAGAGACATTCTGACCACCGAATAAGACAAGCCGGTCGCTTTCTTCTTCATAGGCCATCGCAGGGCTGTGCTTCTCGATACTAGCCGGACCCTCGTCGGATAAGACTAGCTGAGTGAACGTCTCGTCCTCGCCGTCGAATTCCCAGGTCTCTCCTGCAACTTTAAAGATCGCAGTATTTCGGACCGGGTGATAGACGCTGGCTATCATCGCCCCTCCAGTGGGGGCATCTCCAACATCGATCCAGCCGTCTTCCGTATCCGGGGCGATATAGCAAATTCGCTCTGCTTCAGACCATCCGCCCAGCGACATCACCCGAACGCCGTCAAAGCAGATATGAGGATAAATCCCGGTTGGCGCTCCGTTCGCAAACTCATTATCGGTCATCACGATGTCGAACGTGTGCGTGTCGAAATCGTACGACCACAGTTTTGCGTGACCGCCTGGCGTTGACCCTGTCTGAGAGGACCCAAAGCCTTTATCTTGGCCCTGACCGTTCTGAACAACGATCTTCTGCATCACCGGGTCGAAGGTTGCCCGGTTCATAAAGGCCGTTTTTCTAGTACCGTCTAATTCTCCAGCAGGGTCAAAAGATCCGGGGTCGTTGTACGTCGTAACCGTGGTGCCATCGAATTCACACCACATTGGCTGCACGGTCTGGTCGCCCATGCTGCCTGGGATATAAAGAGCTTTCTCAGCGATCGGATCGTAGGTAAAAGTTGGGAAGTTTCCGAGCGGAAAATACTGGTCGTTCTCCTCAGACCAGTTGTACCAGTCGCTATCCGCGAACACCCACATTGCGCAAGACGTCCCGCCAGGACCATCCGCGACTGGATCTCCTAGCGAGTTCGCGCTCGCCATCACGCTAATGTTGTTCGTGATGCAGCCGCCAATCATGCATACGCCGAGTCCTGGGATATGGCAGATCCCAGCCGAATGCCGTGCACTCGGAGAAGTCGTCGTGGGCTGCAACTGCCAGCCCGAGATCCCACCCAGATTTTCTAAACCGCCATCATCAACTAGGTCTGGGCCTGTTCCATCCAAGTTCGTGATCTTGACGGCGTGGTCAGATAAGACTTCAACAATAAGATAAGTCCCAGCGTTGGGACCTTCCTCGATCACTAGGTGCTGATCCACCATCTCCGAGGTGAAACCAGACCCGATAAACTCAGCGGGACCCGGAGGACTATAGCCTTCGAGACCAGAGGGCTCCGCCATGTCGATCGGCAAGCGGAACGGGTACAACGGAGATGCCAGCTCTACGGATCCGAAGCCCGAAGCCAAAGACGCATTAATTGCGGCTGACCGCAGATGAGTAAAGCCTCGATCCCCGAGCGCGAGGACTTTCCCCATCTTTAGTTTCGACCCGAACGGCGTAGTAATGAAGTCAGCCTCGGATGCCGAAACAGTTAACAAGTTAACAGAGGCTGGTTGGGAAGCCGCTGGAACACCCGTGAGTGGGTTCAGGACCTTCGTGGATCCCGTAGAACCGGCCAAGTCATCGGCCAAGATAAATTTGTGAAGGCTGCGATCGAGTTCTAAGCTAGGAGCGAACGAGATCCAGCGCCGCTGGAAGACTTCCTGGATATCTCGGATGCTCTTGTTGTAGTCGTATTGATAAAGCTTGAGCAGCTCAGATGCAGCGAGCTGAATCGCGGCCGACCAGAATACCTCGAATTTCTTGCGTCCATCGACCTTGGACCAGAAATCCGATAAGTAGTTCCAGATAAAACTGGCGTCGGGAGTAATGCCCTGGTGGTAGGGCACTAAGATACGGCGACAGTCGACAACAGCCTCTACAGGCGAAGACTCGTTAACCCCATCGGAGACGACCAGCTGGATTTTATAGGTCCCGGTAATATCCGGGGCGAACGTGACGATGGAAGAATCACTCTCGAGATCCGCGAACCCGAACCGCTCGACTTGCGATCCGATGGGGACCTGAGTAAATGTCCATGTAAAAGTAAGGGCCGAATCCTCGGGGTCGACCGAAGACCGTCCATCTAATTTGACAATCGAGCCAGCAACCGCCTCTTGCTCGACGGGCAAAATCAAAGCTACTGGATCGTTGTTCGGCAAGCCTTCTCCAACCCTCTAGAGACGTACTTAGGCCAATGGCCAGGTCTTGGAACGGTGCTAGTCTATAGATGGGTAGGAAGCAACGTCAACGTTCTGGATCTACGAGATGATCTTTAAACCAATGAAACGTGATGACGTCCTTAAGGCTATCCAGAGCGCCGATAACGTCATCGATTCTGAGGTAAAAAAAACCGAGGCTTTCTTCAGGCACCTTCAGTGCGTCTCCTGCGGAGGGGAAGTTACCAAGGTCCTTAACCCAAGGAAGCTGTATCGGGAGGGGGCTATCCTCCCTAATTACCTAGCGCGCTGCAAAACCTGCGAAGTGGAATTCGAGCCCTATACAGGCATCCAAGTCACGCTGGCCCGTTAAGCCCTAGCTCTATGGGTTTGTAGCGCCAGGCTCCCAAATAACGACTTTCTCGCCGTATCCGAGCATGTTCTGGAGGACGCGCTTTACGATCTCTAGGTCGGGCGTTCGGTAGATGCCGCTCGTTCCCAACGTGCCACGGACGTGACCAACGATAGATCGGCCGTCCATACCAGTTTTCTCTTTTACCTGAGCGATGAGTGCTCGGATCTCGAGACCGTCCGTGTCAGACATGACCACGCTAAGCGTGTAGCGTAGTTCACTGAGTTCTTCCTTGATAGTTTCCACGTCATTTTCCAGAACTTGCGTTCTCGTGCTGACTCCAGAGACCTCTTTAATTAGGTTGTGGAGTTCTGCATTCGTTCCGCCTTGGGGCATGAAGTGCCTGAATAGAACATCCTGGCACTCTTGCTGATAGCGCTCTAGATTGTCCCGAACCTCGGGCTTTACTTTGTTGGCGTTAACATTGTAGAGCCACGAGTTCAGCTTGGAGATTGGAATGCAGGTCATTTCCCGCTGTTTCCCGTCTTCGGCAACCGAGGCCATATGGCCGCAGTTGAATCGAGTATCTCCCTCCAGCTTGCGTTGCTGCCTTCTGTAGGCGATGCCGATGGCATCACAGATGGGCTTGATCGCTACCCAGCCGTTGCCGTACTGATCACGCGCGACGAACAAAGTAGCCCCATAGAACTCGATCGTTTCCATCGTCTTCATTTAATGACCTTCCACAAAAGAGCAAACACTTTGCTCTTCATTAGAAGGCTTATTCCAGGGAACTATCTAGTTTTTGCAGTCAAGATCTCTTCAAGAAAATCTGCTCGCCATTCGTGCGCGGGGATTCTTTGGAAGTATCGCGCCCGGCAATAAAATAAGTCTGCGCGAAAGTACCCTCAAAGAACGGCGTGTCGTCGATCCCGATGGCTTTCGTAGACCGCATGCCTCGGATCCGGCGATCTAGCCCATGTACCAGCGCAATAATCGTTAACGGCAGATCGACCTTCGTAGCGCCCTTGCGCTTGATAATGTCCTGGATCAGATCCGTCCGAAGCTCATTGTTGTCCGGATCGATGTTGTTGATGTGGGAGATAATCTCCTTCGCCACCGTCGCGACATCGGAGCCACCGCTATAATTCGCGTCCAGAAACACGTACGCAGGCAGGAAGTGCCGGACCAGCATATTTGCAGCCGCAACGCGGTCCAGCGGGGACTCTAAAAATCGCTGGATGTCATCTACCAGAGGTGCGTTGTTGTAGATGACCTGGATATTCTGACCCGCCAAATTAAACTGGTTCGAGGCCTCTGGAGTCTCGCCAATGGGTAAGATCGCGTTCGGCAGGACAATCGATACTTGCTCGTCTGAAGAGAACGAGAAGTTTGTGTCCTCAACATCGAGCGTGTAGCCCTCGATCTTGTAAGCGCCGTCTAACAAGAAGCCAGCACTTGCGCCGACGTTCATCTCTTCGCTAGGGCCATAGCCAACTACGGGAACATCGAAATAATACAGCGCGCCTTCTCGTTGCGTCGCCATCGTCGTCGATGACATGCGTAGGATACCTGGCCGCAGCACTCGGTACGGCATCATGTGCGAGAAGTTCCGCTGATCGCTTGCTGTGTCGATGACCTCAGATTCGAGGGTTAATTGGCTGTCACTATCTTCTAAGAGCGGATGACTTGCACCCGCTGCCCACGGAATCGACTCAACTTCCAGGGTCTCCGATACGCTTTGATAGAGCCGAACGCGGACGTAGTGATCCGTGATCTCACGACCACCGTCGTCTGTGTTGGAGGGCTCGGTGTCGGGCTCCGTAGATAAGACCACCCACCGCACTTCGATGGGATCGTCTGCCGGAAACTCATCCGTTCGGTCGAGCTCGATCCACAACTCTTGCTCGCCGTAGTAGGCTGCACCGTCATCGCCAGTATCGAGAACTTTGTACGTCCCGATAATAGCGGTGTCATCTGGGTCGTTTTCTAGCAAGTCCGCGTTCTGAGCCGCGTAGAGCGTGATCCAAACATCGCCTTCTTCGAGGTCGAAATCAAAGTCGCTGCTATAGACTTTGTTGGTTCCAGGTAGCGTCGCCCCGCCCGCAATGCCGAGCCCAATGTGCCCGGTCGTAAATTGCAGATCTCCGTAGGCAGTATTAGAGCTTGGGGCATCTACCCGAACGGCTACTCGAGCACTCGGAGCTGCCGGTAAAACTGCTACTCGAACCCCATCGGCAATTGCGGTAAATAACGCAGTAAAGCTCGAGTCTGCCTCGAGTGCTGCGACGACATCGTCGGAGTCCGAGTAAGTCCCAGCTGGGAACGTGAACTCATACGAACTCGGCCACGTAGTTCCACGGTCAGCTGACAGGCTGAACTTTACCTTCTTATTTACAAGGGTCAGCGGGAACGAGTTACTGGCCGTTCTCACATAACCCGGTAAGAAGGCCGCGAAGTCTCGATGGTCGGCATCCGGATAATCAGAGGTCGTGTGAGTAAGCGCCTTATCGACCTGGACTTTAACGACCGGTGGAGATGCCGGATTTGATGACCACGTCTGTTCGACGACTTTCGTGATGGTGTAGGCACCGATATCCGGGCCGCTGTCGATAAACAGCAGCATGCCAGGCAAGACATCCGTGAAATTATCAACGCCGCCAGCGCCTTGCTCCCACGCAGAATCAGTCGGCGGAAAAATAAGCTGTACCATGTTCGAGCCGGTCTGAGTCATGCCCAACCAGCTCGAAGTCATCGCTTTGCGTGCTGGTAGATCATTCACGGCGCGATAGAACTCGATGGTATCTCCGGGCAGAATTCCACGCTTTGCGAAAGGCGCCCCAGACGTAAGAAACACGGTGTCGCCCTGGTCGAACGGGATCCCGAGATTACGGTTCCATTCACTGGGCGGGGTGTATTCCTCCGATTCCGGAAGAATCTGCGCGGCAGGCAGATCTGGGACAACACGAAACCGCTTACCGTCGCCAGCCGCCGAAATAAACTCGGTGGGCTCATCTCCAAAATAAAGCTCGACCGAGGTCGGCTCCTGGAAGTAGAGCCGGAAATCGCCCTTAGCAGAGGGGCCTACGGAGTACCCCGTTCGAACCATGGGGGCTAAGAACTCTCGCAATGTAGCTGCATCTGCGAACGAGATGCCCTGAGAAGAAAGCGTCGTAAACAACTTGTCCGTGAAGGTCTTGTAGAACCCGCTCGCACTATCGAACTCTGTAGCCCAATCAATGAGACCAAGCAGTTCGACGGCTAGCGAATCTCCTCCGGCCACCATCTCCGTCACGCCGTTGTCGGTCATGAAGTTCAATGCGGCCCGCAAAGGATCTACTTTGAGCTCTGGATGGACTTGAACCAGTGCGATCTCGTGATGCCCCGTAGAAGCGGCCGTCTTTCCCCACAAAGGCAATACCCGTAAATCAGTGATGATGTACTGGCCCTGATTAGGCCCGCTCGTAATTGTCAAGCTGTCGCCGATGTGAGCCTTTGCAAGATCGCTGGTCCTATGACTTCCCGTAATGCTGCTTGGAAAGTCGATGTCTTTCCTGGTCGGAAGCGCCAGGAGTGTATCTCGCTTGCCATTCCACAAGAACGGCGGCAAATTAATTTCTACTTCTTCAATAGAGTTGCTGGCGTGAGTATCGAGGGTCCGGACGATGCCATCAGCAATCTCTAGATTCTGGCTATATCTGGCGTCGGTCGTTTCCGAGATCACCGACACAAAGTCATCGGAGAGGGGCCAGATATCGGCCAAATCCGGAAACACAATTAGTTGGTCATCGAGCGTCTTGATTTCTTTCCCGGCACCTTCTAGGTCGCACAGTGTTCGAATATCGACGGCATCTCCGTAGGGAACCGTGATGCCCGTTCCCTGACTGGTAGAATCCAAGACTTCGAGAGATTTTAAGCGCACCAACGGCAGGGTCAGACCATCGAGCTTTGTATAGACCTCGAAACGGAGTCCGGCCGCAGAAGCACTTACGGCGCGGTCTACGACGGCACCTTGACCACCTAACAGCGACGGGAAGCTCTGGATGACGTATTCCCCGGCGTCATCACCATCGAGGACATTGATCGTATCTCCGACTTGCGCCCCGAAGGCTTGAATATCAGTTGAAGCAAACTGAAATTCGTTGGACCCGACCACGGTCTGCAGGTCCGAAACAGACCCCGTATCGAACGGCAGCTTCGGGATCTTAGGAGATACTAAATCGACACGGATGTTCCGCACGATTCGTGCTCGCAGCACCGTAGATCCGCTAGTGACTTCGTCGAAAATAGAGTCGACGCGAAGCTTCCCATCTGACGGGTCATCGACCTGGAGAATTCGATAGGAGCCTGCGAAGCCGACTCCAGTCTCGATGACCAGAACGTCGCCTACTTTGACATCGAATTCGTCGAAGCCGCCAGAGGTCGCCGTAGAGCTAGAAAAGACTTGATTGTCATCTACAACTAGAACCTGAAGGTCAGTGAGCGCTACCAGGGGAGAATCGTCCGTGACGTTCTCTAGGACGCTAGTAACTTCCGAGTCCTCTGTTGGGCGCACAAAGACATCCGTGTGTCCGCCCAAGTGCACGGTATTATCTGGAACCCGGAACCCCGTCGAAATCCCGCCAGGAATATTCGAGATCGTGATGTATCCGGGCTTGAACAACGCGAACCTGCCATCGATCGTGCTCGTCGAGTCGTAGGGCGTCTCATCGAGCAGGAATAAGTACTTCTCCGATGTGCTGGTTAAGATCGAGACGATGGTGGCCTCGACCGTGGCTGGAGTGGTCGCAGATGGACCACCTTCGTGGAAGCGGACTTTGTCTCCAACCTGAGGGATAATATTGTTCGTTAGACCGTCGTCTTTATAGATGACGGTGTGGGCCCATAACCAGTTACCGTAGATCGCACCCTGCCCAGCCATGTGCAGGAAGCCTTCGCTGGTTCCGGTTAAAATGTCCCGATTCATTCCCTCATCGCTAGCGCCGACGATCTGGAGCGCTCGGACTGAGGTGAATAAATCAGGAACGCGAGCCAATACGCCGCGCTTGGTAACCAATGACCTTTCCGTAAGGCTCTGGTCTAAATTCCCGAGATACTCTTCGCTGGTTTCCCGCGGCGCACCGTCGATGAAATCAGAGAGGTTCGAGATCTTGATGACATTTGGGACGTCATCGATGGCGATGATCTCGCCCTTCTTAATATTAAACTCGCTGCCCGGCTTCTCTGCCCGAACCACAATGTCCAAGAAATAAAGCGACCCCTGCCGGTTGAACAACATCTCCTGCGAAGTCAGGGTGAAGTTCTGTACCGGAAAGAACGACAATCCAGAGGCCGTAAAAACTCGCTTGTCGGTTGTGACTCGAGCATTCGATGGCGCGGCGTAGTACAGACGAACCCCGCCGCTGGAAGTACTGCCCTGATCTCGGTCTTTGTACCAGTTGGCTCCCAGCGCGTCCGCTTCCTCTTCGCTCATTACTGAGGCGTTGTTGACGGACTGGCCGATCTTCACCAGCTCGATTTCGCGCTTGAGCGGCTCGAAAATTAACTGGAACGGCTTTCGAAGAATATCGTCCAGCATCCCGCCGTTATCCGTTGCGAGCTCCGGAAATTCTTGAAGCAGCCGATCCTTAATAAAGCTCGGAATATCCGTCGAGAACGGATCGTCTGAAAATCGGGCCAGCACTGGCTCGATGACGTGGATCTGCGCCGGTGAATTGCTCGATAGATCGATGGCCGGATCGAGCGCCAGAAGACGAGTTTCTAGAAAGCTGCGAATCTCATCAGCGGCGGCCATACATTCTCCTCAACCTAGAAGGTTAAATTCGCGACCGCCTCACGACCTGATACAGCGGCGAGCGATACCCGAGACGATACCGAGGTTGTGCTAGGATCGAAAGCGATTGCCTGGATTTGAGCCGTCAGCAACCGCTCATCTGCAGGGATGCGAGGATTCTGGGCCTGCACCGACAAGATCTGGTCTCGCGTGCGACTTACTGCGCTGACTACGGACGACTGCAGCGTCCGGCTATCATGGCGCGAGATATTGCGCCCAACAATAGACAGCAAGCCCCCGCCTTCTGAAGGACGGAACTTGTCGGACCCAGGAGTCTGAAGCAGTAGCTTGCAGAACATCTGAACCAAGCGCTCGAGGCCCGATAACCCCTTAATGCTAACCCCGACTTCGAAATGCATGATGCTACTACGGTTCGTAGAGGGTCGGTCCGCTAAGACAGCCAGCCTAGTAATCGGCGACTTGCGCTCGCTATCCGGAACCTGCGCAATAATGCGATTACTGGACAGGATCATGTATTCCGTGGCCTCCAGGTCGTTAATTAAGACCTTGGTGGCATCGCTGAACTTCTCCCCAGTAATGATAATAGATAACGGGCTTACGTTCGCGTACTCGACCCCGAAGATGGTCAACAAGTCGCGAATGGAGAGGATCTTGAGATCAATCATTCGGGCTCCTCGACCGCGGCAGCGATCTTTGCTGCCTCCTCGAACGCCTTAGAAAATTCCTGCTCTAATTTCTCGATGCTAGAGAGCTGAGCGGGCCTAGTTCCCGCGCCTTTGACAGGATCGGACGCCGCACGCAGGATCCTGGGATCTTTAATCCGGCGCTTGGCCTCGTCGATATAATGGTCGAGCGTGAAACTAGAAACCGTCTTATTAAGCTCCCTAGACCGAACGAACGTGTAGACATCTGCGATGATTTGCCGGACCTGGTTCTTCCGGGCAGAGGCCTTATCGATCGTTCCGCTATTCACCTCGAACTGCGCGACCGGATCTTCGTCGGCCATTAGAATATATCCTCATTAAGTTCCTCGTTAGGAACCCTGAGATCCTCGTTGGTACCGACGGCGGTGACTTCTGGAGTCTCGTCGTCTCTGGTGGGGATCGGGAGCTCGTTCCGAACCAGCTCCTCCGTCGCTTTCATAAGCCGACTGCTTTTCGAGGCGGTTTCGTTGGTGAGCCCAAAGAACGCAGAGAAGTCTGCCTTCGATAGCAGCTCAATAGCGCGGTCCAAGCCGCGTTCTTCTAATCCAGCAATAATATTCTTGGCAATTTCCAAGAACTCGTTGCGGTCATCCTGGACGATAATATCTGCCAACAGCGATCGCAGAGAATCTACCCGGTCTCTGAGATCCGATAGTTCATTCGTCGCATCGTTAATTTGCGCGAGGGTTGGCGTAGAGATTAACGGCGATAGTACGCGGTTAATAGCCCGAGCATCGTCCTCGAACGTACCTACAAAGGGCCGGACCGCTTCCACCACTGCTTGGGCCGCATCAACTAGAGGTGTTAAAATAACGACTTCTTCGCCATCGGCTCGGGCGACGTCGACATCGAAATAAAGCTGCGTGCCATCAATTCGGCTGATAGGATCTCGAAGGCTCTTAGACGCATCTAGTGGATCGACCACTCGAACGACACTGCCGACGATGACCCCTAGAGAGCTTGGGTCTATTTCTACGCCCTTTTCTTTAAGTACTAAGTAGCCAGGCTGCGCAAAGATGCTGCCGGAGAACCCAAATAATTCCGGAACGCCTTCTTCGAAAATTAGGCTGGAAGTGATCGCATCCGATGCTGACCGAATTACCGGTGCCCCATCGGCATCAAGCGATAACTCAACGCCGCTCGAATAGACTTCTAAAACCTCAAGTAACGCAATTGGGGTAATGATCCCAGCCTCGGCGCTTTCTTGGCCGTTCGTAAAGCCGAGTGTCTCGTGAATAGACCCATCAGGCTCGCTGTAGACAAAACTGCCGTCGAACGACCCCAGATAAGTGTCTCGGATAGAAATCCGCGTCGTAGGATCGATGCCTTCGATAATAAGACGCCCGGAGTTGTTCCACTCACTGCACGACGCGTTCGGCTGAAGTGCCGCGTCGATCTCAGCGGCGATCTCAGCTGCGGTCCAAGTCCCTTCTGTTAGCGCAATAGCCTGAACAAAAATAGTCTGCCCTTCTTCGGCCTCTGGGCCGTCTAGTTGGACAAACAGCGTTCGATCTGAGCTTGGAATGACGTACAGCTCCGTGTCATCGGCTCGCTTGGAAGCAATATAAATGCCTTCCGGAAACGTCGCCGTATTAGAAATCGAACCTTCTGGGTCATCTTGGTTAACTACAAACTCGAAGATTTGAGGTGGAGTCGGGAACTCCGAAAATAAATCCACCGTGTCGCTTGTGCCTGTAGCGACCGCTGCAACCGGCTCCGAGTACGCATAAATAGCTCGTGCATCCGGGAACTCATCGGTCTCTACCAGAGGATCAAACAGTGTCCGACCATTTGAAATCGAACGCAGCGCTGCCGCGCCAGATAAGAGCTCGATGGCCACAGATACTTTCGAGACATCCCCGCGCTGCAAACCGGTCTGAATCTTCTGGAGCGACGCTCGAACTTTAGAGACCGTCTTGGTCGCTACCAGACGGGTTAGATCCACACTCTGGAAATTATCCAGCGACGATCTCAGCGTTTCGAGCCGCGAAGCCATGATCGTATGCGCCGGTAGATAAGCAGACAGAATCCGGAACAGGTCTTGTTTAGCCTCTGGACCCGAGCGCTCGAATTCTCCGCGCTTGCGTCGCTTCAGGGCTTTTCCCAGCTGGCGCTCTAGAAAGCGATCGACGGCCGACGTATAGCGGTCATAGGCCCGAACCTCGTCCGAGATGCGCCCGATACGATCGACTTCGACCAGTGCGGACTGAGCCTCTAATAGGTCGCTCGTGTCCTCAATCGGCTCGTTGGGATTCTGGACATCATCAATGGCCTTCAGCATGTAATCCAGCAGCGCAAGATCTGCGTCTAAGATCTGCTGGAGGATGTTCTTGGCTCGTAGAACAAACGTCAGCGCGGCTTGTGGGAATAACAGGAAAGATAAAGCCGTTGCTTCTAGAACAGCCGTAATTTCATCGGCGGAATCCGCTGCCTCGTCCTCTCGATCTACGACGACTTTGCGCTCGAGATACTTTCGGACGATCGCTTCCGCGTCGATGTCATCGATGGACGCCATCAGAGATGCTCGGATTATTCGGAAGCGAGAACGACAACAGATCCCTACCTTGTCGCTCTAAAAACTCGAACCGCTTTACTTGCTCTCGAGTCAACCCACGCGCCCAAGCACGAAGCTTGGTGATAGGCAGGCCGCAGATCTGGCAGATATTCGAGAAGCTGTTCTCGAGGCTCGACTCGTCAAACAGCCACTTCTCGGCATCGTTGGAGAACTTCCGGAGGCGAAGCTCCGAGGAGTCTTTCCAGAGCGCGTAGTCGTACGCTGCTCGAATAATAACTTTCACCCAGAGCAGTCGATAGGGAGCATGACGCTCTGGAGAGTACGTCGGGGCCGGAATGAACTTCGCCCGGACGGTCATCCCGTAACCGTGACGGTGACGGTTTCGGTCTCGTAGTCCGGCAGTGGTAGAATCGTCACCGTCGACTTTACGGTCCGAACGGTCGTGATGGTCGCGGTCCCCGCACTGAGAGGGGTCAGGCAGAGCAAGTTGTCCCTCAATGCCGCCTCGACCACCGTATTGTCGCTGTTGGTCAGAGAGATGCTCGCCCATGGCGTACCCCCAGTTCGAGAACTGCCATCTGTATGCAGGAGGGTATACCCGATACTCTCGTCCGGTTCCGCGCCGGCGACCAATGATATCGCCGTTTCTGAAAATGTCAGATTAACCGGAAGCGGGAACAGGAGCTTATCGAGATCGATAGCGGCGCTGGCTGGAACGATGACAGTAAGCGCTCCAGGAGTGACGCCGAGGAGCGTGTCTAAATAGACAAAATAAGCCTTGTATTCGATGCCACGCAGCAACTCGAATTCAAAATAGCCCTGCTCGTCCGACGAAGCGTCGACTTGAAGCTCCGGCGCGATGACATTCCCAGAAAGCACTAACAGCTCTTTCTTGGGCTTGAAAATCATTTTGGTTCGGGTCCGGATCCCGTTCGCGCCCAAGATATAACCCGAGACCGTACAACGAAGCGGGTCGCTGCTCTGCGGCAACGCGCGTACGTGCGCCGTTACCTCGAACTCGTTGCCTTCTTCTAAGACTTCAATGCGCTGCGGCTGCTTAGGTAGGATGGAAATTCCAGCCTTATAAAACAAGATGTCGTAGGTCGCCTCGGGTAACGACACCGTCACCTCGCCTTCGGCATCCGTGGTCCCGCTGGTCTGGAACTCTCCATCGGTGTCGTAGATCTCGATCGCCACCCCAAAGATGGGTCCTGGCGATAGGTCATCGGTTAAGAGGCGAAGGGTAACAGAAGGCATTAGCTGACTCGAATGGGAGAAGGCGGAGCCACGACAATGCTGAAGGGATCAGGCTCGGCCGAAGCTACCTCCAAGATATCGAAATCATCGTCCGGGACAACGAATTCTCTCTGGAAAGTAGTGCCTTCTAAAAACACCTTAAGGCGCTGGCCCTTTACTAAAGAAAGGGAAGCCACTCCATTCGCATCGGTCGTCGCAATTACACGGTCCACAGAAGGCAAGATCCCAAAGTTAGAGCCGCTGTCTTCTATGAGCTGTGTCCCGATTGGTACGAAGATAATCCGGCGCCCGACGATTGGACTGCCATCGATAGCTACTAACGCTAGCGATCCGGTCACTTTAAGGTCGCTAGAAAGCCCGGTCCCAGCTCCGCCCGGCTGTGCCGTCGAGAACGCGCTGACCGCTCCCGTGACCGAGTTGTAATAGCGGGCCTTGTACCAGAACGAGATGTCACCATCGAAGTCTCGGAACGTGTATTCTTCCGTCGACGCAGACAGCAGTAACCGTGCCCCTTTGCCGTTTACTTTTGAGGTCGGCAGGCCGAGCACTGATGCCGCGGATCCGCTGACGATGATCGATGATTGCGTCCCTAAGACGCTGGAGATAAGCCGAACACAATCGGTGTCGGTTGGGACCTCTAACGCGAAGTCTGTAAATACGTTGTTAATTTGCTCGAGGACATCCTGCAGGCTTAATTCATCGCCATCAAAGGTAATTACCTGCGCCGCGGCCATATTTAAGACGACCGTCAGGGATAGGCCATCGAGGTCCCAGGGCCCCGTTACAGTGCCGTCTAGAACCGCCGCAGCTGGATCGTTGGCGGTGATATCCGTGTATGTCCCTTCTTCGCTGGTCGCGCGCCAGATCTGGATGCGATCGAAGATAGCCAAGACGTTGGCTGGGTTGTCGACGTGAACTTCGAAGTCGATGATCGACATAGAGCCTCTTAGCTAAGGACGTCTACCGGATACAATCCTTGGAATAGCGACAGGCACGCCTATCGAAAGGCGTGGGGACATCGGCAACGCAACCAAGATCGTGCTTTGCGCGACAGCAGTCGCAACTCCGCTGGCCGACCCTGTCATCTGATGGATACCAACAAGCACACCAGTGGCGGTCGATGTCCCAGCAATCGACCCCGTACTATTGAAGAACCCAGTAATATTACCAGAAGCCGTTGCGGATCCCTCAGATAAGCCTGTTGTCTCGGTAACTACCTCTCCTAGAGCGCTTGCCGTAGAAGTTCCAGCTGCAGACCCAATAACTTCTACGATCGTTTCACCAACCGCAGAACAGGTCGCCGATCCGGAACAGGAACCAGAGCTATCAGCTGTCGAGCTACCTGTCGCTGCCGTTGTAGCGGCGCCATCAGAAGACCCGGAAGCCTCTATAATAGCGGCGCCGGTTCCAGATACGGTCGAGGTTCCGGCCGAAGTTCCCGTAGCCTCGAAAGTGGTCTCACCAACACCCGTCGCAGAGGCTGTTCCGTCGCTAGATCCAACGGCAACAGCGATCGCTTCCCCAACGGCCGTCGCGGTTGCTGACCCGGCAGACGCTCCAGCAGCAATCGAAAAAGTCTCGCCGACAGCCGTAGCCGTCGCCTTCGGGAAGCCGGTAACCGTGATAGCAATGTTGAAGCCGGTCTGGTCTACCGGCCTCATATTGAAGCCGGTCAGCAGATCTTCTGCATAGCCGGTGGTTACGACAGTCGGCATTGGGTCACCTCACTACGAAGGCGTTCCGAGTTGCGTGGCGCCGACTTTCCCGTCGTTGTGATAAGTCGCTAGGTAGCTCCGCGTATTATCAGGGACCGAGGCAGAGAATCCGCCGGCCCCACCCGAGATCGTCGTGGTCGCAACCAGCTCGGAGACATTGTCCGAGTCGAACGCAAAAATCCGAACGGTCTTGCCGTTTGCTGCTGCGACCCCGTCAATCGTGATAGTCCCGGAGACTGTATACGACGTGTCCTCTTCAACGGACCCACCAACGCCGTACGCAAGAGCGCTTAGAGAAGCGGCTGCCGCGTTGGGGCCTACTTGTGCCCTAGCGTAAATCTTGTTCCCAGATGGAACTAGTCCAGTGATCCCATTCGCGCAGCACTTGCTGCCAACTTCGACCGTGTCCGTTGTAAAAGACAGGTAGCCCGAGATCGTAGTGTCTGCCGCTGCTGCGCCCCATCCCAGATCAAGATGGTAAATGCACGCATTAGTATTTCCGGAGTTCCAGTTAACAGAACCCTGCCAGAACCAAAGCGCGTCTTCCGTGGTCCCAAGCTCTGTAAATGACCCTTCAGAGCTAGTACCCGCTGTGATAGCTACCCCAGAGCTACTTGCTAAGGTAGCCCCAAACGTTCGAACGAAAGTCCCACACGGAAGCGCATAGGGCTTGGACGGATTCAAAAAGATGGCACACGCCGCGCGAAGGGTTCCTACCGTGGCGTTATTGACTTGAGCCTCGATGTCGATTGCGGTGCCGTTCGGCACGAACAGCGGGAAGAAATAATTAAACCCGCCGGAGGCGCCGTTCGAGGCAATGAACGCTCCGGCCGATGTTGCGCCTAGGTAGTCAATCTTGCGGCAGTGAACCGTGTGCGTTCCGGTACCTGCATCCGATAAATTAACTGCGGTTCCAGCACGAGCATTCGCGGCGCTCGTTGCGACTTTGATAACCGTCTTGCTCTGCCGGATAGCGTAGTAATTGGTCGCAAGTGATAAATTGCCTGGTAACGTCCCCGTGGTCGTAAGCTGTAGGCGGTCTGCGGTCTGGATACCGTGACGAGATGCGAACGTAAGTGTGTCCGCGCTCGCATCAACAGATGCAACTGCCCTACGATAGATGATACTGACCAGGGTATCTCGAGCGGTCGCGTTAGTGCTGTTGCTGTTGATATTGACCCAGATCCCATAGCCATGAAGAGTTGACCAACTGGCGTGGTTCGAGGCCACCAACTCGACGGCCGTACCCATTACGTTCTCGCCTGGCGTAACACTGGTGCCCCAGGCTGCGGCTGGGCGAGTACCGTCTGCCACTGAATAGATGGCACCCCGAAAATGGCTGGGGATAGGGAGCGACATGTCTTCCTAGAAACCTGGGTTCTTATAAAAGACCACGCCCAGCTGCTCGCTGGCCGGAGCCGTATTACTTTTCTGCTCAGAAGTAATGGCGTCCAATTTCCCGTCGCCGTTAACATCGAACAGAACTACGTTATCGAATTTAGTGCCTTGAGTTCCGGAGATCTCCCCTCGGGCCCCGGTTGCGCCGTTTTGCCAGACAACTCCAGAAACGTCTTCGATCGTATCTGCGGGGTTAGAATCCGCCGCTGAATAACTATAAACATAGTCAACGGTCCCATCGCCATCGATGTCACCACGAGCAACGTCTTGGAAATCACCGACGTTATCTAGCGCTGTGAGCGTTGTGGTCGACCAAGTTGACCAATCGGTAGTTGTCCTAACAGTGACCGTATTTCCAGAGCCGCTTACTAAGCCATCTACGATAGACGTTGCATTGACATCGTCCATCATCATACCGATGGTCGCAGAATTGTGGATCGTA